>Ga0316205_10001910_pt1 | contig 23668 bp, 22 predicted proteins | sample 3monthpyrite_MG_FD_204941 | JGI IMG/M metagenome (GOLD analysis project Ga0316205, IMG submission 204941) | Microbial mat bacterial communities from mineral coupon in-situ incubated in ocean water Damariscotta River, Maine, United States -... | ecosystem: Environmental > Aquatic > Marine >... | reverse complement strand
CGGGCTGACCCGCGCCGGATCGATCCGTGCGCGCGCCGCGATATTCTTGACCAGGCCAAAGAACCTCTCGCGCGTCATGTGCCCTTTCGCGCCGCGCGCCGGGAACAGGAATTTCGATGCGGGCTTGTCCGCGCCCTTCGCCAGATCCTCGGCCTTGTCGCGATGCGTCAGCCACACCGCCACAGCGGCGCGCGCGGGATCGGATAGCGGAACCAGCCGGTCCTTGCCGCCCTTGCCGCGCACCATCAGCATTTGCGGCGCGCCGCGCAGGGCGGCATCGGGCAGGCTGACCAGTTCGCTGACCCGCAACCCGGTGGCATAGAGCAGCTCGAACAGGCAGGCATTGCGCGCCCGCGTGGCCTGATCGGCGCCGTGGTCGCGCGCGACATCCAGCAGCGTGCGCACCTCGGCTTCGGTCAGTGTGTCGGGCAGGCGCGCCGCCCGGCCCGGGCCGTCGATGCGCAATGTCGGATTGTCCGACCGCCAGCCCTCGTCATAGGCAAAGCGAAAGAACTGCTTGAGCGCCGACAATCTGCGCGCCCGCGTGGAGCGCGCCAACCCATCCGCGTCGAGCGCGACAAGATAGGATTCGATCGCCGTCGCGTCGGCCTCGGACAGGGTTGAGCCATAATCCGACATCCAGTCGGCGGCGCCGCTCAGATCCCGGCCATAGGCCAGCAGCGTGTTCCTGGCGGCGCCGTTTTCGGCCGCGATCGCGTCCAGGAAGGTTGAAATGGCGCGGGCATCACCAGTGGACGGCATGACATCTACCCGCGGCGGTCCAGAAGCAGGCTCTCGAGCGCCGTGCGCCGCGCGATATCCTCCAGCCCCAGCAGGCGCAGAACCGTCAGCCCTTCGGCCAGGACGCGCGGGTCGGCCGGGCCGCCCAGCCGGTTCAGGATCAACAGCATCTCCTCACCCAGCCGCCCCTGGTCCAGCCGCTCGCGGCTGGACGGCGGCGGCTGGGTCAGCGGGCTGAAAGCCTGGGCCACGGCCTGCGCGATATCGCCGGGCATGGACCCGCTCTGCACCGGGTCCAGACCGCGGGCGACGGCGGCCAGAAAGCGGGCCTGGGCATCGGCGCTGTCCGGGGCGAGCCCCAGCGCGACGGTTTCATACGAATCCGACAAGAGCCCGATGCGAAACGCCAGATCGCCGGCGGCGCCGGTCAACCGCATCGATCCCAGCGATGTGGCGTAAAGGCTGGCCATCGGCACCTCCAGCTCGCCGGACACGATTTGCGCCCAGGCGGGCGCCAGCGCCTGCGCCGTGGCCTCGGGGTCGTTTCGGGAGATCGCCTCGTCCAGGCGCTGGACGAGGCGCACCCGTTCCCAGATCCCGCCCGAGGCGGCGGCGCGGCGCTCGGTATAGAGCCCCAGCAACCGGTTGGGCGACAGGGCACCCACCCTGACCAGCCGCTCGGCGGCTTCCAGCTGCGCGCGCCAGCCGGCGGTGCCGCGCAGATCGGCATGGGCAAAGGCGACCGGCAGGCCCAGTGTCGTCACCGGATCGCCCGCGGCCTCCAGCAGGCGCCAGGCCAGCGGCGTCGGCGTGCCCACCGGCGGCGGCAGCAGCGTCGATGCGCCGGGCAGGCGCTCGTCCCCGGTGATGAACAAAGACAGCAGGTCGGCCTCGTAGGCCGAGACGCTGTTTTCGGCGATGGCCTGGTTCAGGACGCTCTCGGCGATGTCCCATTGCCCGTCACGCGCCAGGCAGAAAACCAGGGCCGCGGAATCGTTGATCGCCGGATCGGTGCGCAGGATGCCCTCGCAGGCCCGGTATTCATCGCCCAGCAACAATCCGATGTCGAACCGCCGCAAACGCAGCGTGGGATCCGCCGAATCCAGCGCGTCCAGCAGCGCGGCCGCCTGATCCAGCGCGCCGAATTCGATCAGCTTGTCGAGCCGCGCCAGCAGAAAGCCGACCGGATGCCCGCGGCTGCCTCCGGCGTCCGGCAGCGGTGCGGTGAACTCTGCCAGCAAAAGCCGCAGGCTCAGGTCGCGCAGGGCAGGCATCATGTCGATGGGCAGCGTGGCGATCTGCCCGGCCAGGGCGCTGGCCGGGGTGGGGCCCCACAGCGTCGCGGGCAGGCCGACGCGCGCCGCCGGATAGAGGCCGACAGCCTCGGGGCGCAGCGCGTCCAGTGCCCGGACCGAGATCCCCACCCCCCCAGAGGCGCCGTTGGGCGGGGTCAGCGGATAGGCCCCCGGTTCGCTCAGCGGCGCGCCCCTGCGAAGCCAGTCGATGGCGGACAGGGGCATCGGATCTTGCGCCCATGCGGCGCCGAACTGCATCCCCGGCGCCAACCCCAATCCCAGCCCCAATCCCAAAACGCCGGCAGCGAGGCGGCGCGCGAAGCGGGCAGCAAGGCGGGCTGGCAAGAGGGGCCGACGCACGGCGTTCACTCGCGGTTCAGATCGATTTGCAGCGTGCGCGGCTCGGGCGTCACGCTGAGGTCGCCGAAATAGGCAAAAGCGACAAAGCCCAACCCACCGACCAGCACCAGCATCATCAACAGCCGGAACAGGTATCCCAGCAGGGACGGGCGGTCGTCATATCGCGAATTGTATCGGGCCATGCGCGGCGGTTTCCTGTGTTGCTGGCCAGTTTTCGGCCCGGTTCCCGGCCCGGGTGCTGGCGGCGATTTCGCCAGACCCGTGCTCTTTGACGTGATTTATAACTGGAACTCCCGGCAAGATCACGCCATTCAGGGGCGCAAGGCAATAAATCGCTCGCTTGTGATGTCGGCGAAGGATGAAAATGGCGTTCAGGCTGCATAAAACGGTCGTGATGGTCGGCATGATGGGGGCTGGAAAGTCCGCGGTCGGCAAGGAAACCGCGCGCCTTCTGGGCGTTCCCTTCCTTGATTCCGATGCCGAGATCGAAGCCGCCGCCAATGCCACCATCGCCGAGATTTTCGCCCGCGATGGCGAATCCTTCTTTCGCGACAAGGAAGCGCAGGTGATCGCCCGTCTGCTCGAAGGGGCGCCTTGTGTGCTGTCAGTCGGTGGCGGCGCCTTCCTGCGCGCCGACACGCGCGAGGGGATCACCGCGCAGGGGGTATCGGTGTGGTTGAAGGCCGATCTGGACACCCTGTGGAACCGGGTGCGGCGCAAGGACACGCGCCCGCTGCTGCGCACCGCCGATCCGCGCCGGACGCTGGCCGAACTGATGGCCGCGCGCGAGCCCTTTTATGCGCAGGCCAATTTGACGGTTCAGGCGCGCGCGAAATATGCCATTGAAACAACAGCAGAAAAGGTGATCGACGCGTTGCTTTCCCGGCCAGACGTTCTGACCCGTGCCGCGCATCCACCGCACAGGGAGATCCCATGATCGAAACCGCCTATCCCGCCGTTGACGATGTGCGCGTCGCCCTGGGTGCACGGTCCTACACGGTGCGCGTGGGGCAGGGGTTGCTGGCCCGGGCCGGGGCCGAGATCGCGCCATTCTTGAACCGTAAGCGAGTCGCGGTGATTACCGAGGACACGGTGGCCGGGCTGCATCTGGAGAGCTTGCGGGCCGGGTTGGCGGGGGACGGCATCGCCATGGAGGCGCTGATCCTGCCGCCGGGCGAATCGACCAAGGCCTGGCCCCATCTGCAACGCAGCGTGGAATGGCTTGTCGCGCAAAAGGTTGAACGCGGGGATGTTGTGGTCGCGCTGGGTGGCGGGGTGATCGGGGATCTGGCCGGGTTCGCGGCGGCCATCCTGCGGCGCGGCGTGCGCTTCATTCAGATCCCCAGCAGCCTGCTGGCGCAGGTCGACAGTTCGGTCGGCGGCAAGACCGGGATCAACTCGGAGCAAGGCAAGAACCTGATCGGCGCATTTCACCAGCCCAGTCTGGTTCTGGCCGATATCGACCTGCTGGACACGCTGCGCGGGCGCGATTTCCTGGCCGGCTATGGCGAGGTCGCGAAATACGGCTTGCTGGGCGATGCGCGTTATTTCGAATGGCTGGAAGCCAATGGTCCTGCGATGGCAGCGGGCGACAAGCGCCTGCGGCAGGCGGCGGTGCGTCATGCGGTGCGCATGAAGGCCGATATCGTCGAGCGCGACGAAACCGAGCAGGGCGAGCGCGCGCTGCTGAACCTGGGGCACACGTTCGGCCACGCGCTGGAGGCCGCAACCGGTTATTCCGACCGGCTGTTGCATGGCGAGGGGGTGGCGATCGGTTGCCAACTGGCGTTCGATCTGTCGTTCCGTCTGGGTCTGTGCGGGCAGGAGGCCCCGGCGCGTGTCGCGGCGCATCTGGCGCGCATGGGCATGAAACGCACACTGGCCGAAATTCCGGGCGATCTGCCGGGCCGCGATGCGCTGATCGGCTTGATGGCGCAGGACAAGAAGGTCGTCGATGGGGCGATGCGCTTCATTCTGGCGCGCGACATCGGCGATGCCTTCGTGACTGCGGATGTGCCCCATGCCGCCCTGGCCGATCTGCTGGACCAGGCGCTGGCCACGCGCTGAACTCTGCCGCCCGGGCGCGTTGGCCTCTCAGGTCCTGGGGCGCCGGTTAATCAGGAACAATCCCGCCACCAGCAGGCCAAGCGCCAGCGGCGTCTGCCAGGTGACGGGTTCGCTCAGCAACAGCCAGCCCAGAAGCGCGCTCAGAACCGGGGTCACAAAGCTGAAACTGGCCAGGGTCGAAGCCTGATAGCGGCCCAGAAGCCAGAACCAGGTCAGAAACCCCAGTGCGGCGACACCCAGTGCCTGAACCGCGAAATAGACAATCTGCTCACCGCTGAAATCGCGCACCAGCGGCCCGGCGAATAGCGGCGCTACGGCGATCAGCAGGATCGCGGATACCATCAATTGCCACATCAATTGCGTTTCGGCGCTTGTCTGTCCCAGCCGGCTGCGGCGCGACACGACCACGATCCCGGCCCAGGCCATGCCGGCAAACAGCGCCGCCAGATCGCCGCGCAGGCTGCCGCCTTCAAGGATGTCGGCGCGTGCGGCAAAGGTCACGACAACGGCGCCGAATCCCAGGATCAACCCAAGCCCCCGGCGCAGGCTCAGCCGATCGCCGGGAAACAGGAAATGTGCCGCCAGCGTCAGCCAGATCGGCATCGCGTAAAACAGCGACGAGGCACGCACCACGTTCGTGTTGTCCAGTGCCCAGTAAAGCAGCATGAATTCGATCGCGAACAGCGAACCGATCAACAGGCCGGGCCGCCACAGGTCCAGCCGCGGCGAAATGCCACGAAAGGCCATCCAGCCACCCACCGCCAGGGCCGCGACAGCCGAGCGCGCCCCGGCATAAAACACCGGTTGCAGACCCTGATTGCCCAGCTTGATGAGCACGTTGTTGGCGCCGAACAGCATGGCCAGCCCGAACATGAGCCAGAAGCCCGACAGGTCGAGCGATCGATGGGACGGTTGTGTCATGGGGCCCTGCGCGCGGAAATTTCGCAAGTGAAGCAACTCGGGCCCGCGGGGTCAACCCCGGAATGGTCTCGACCCCATAGGTCCGAACTTCACTTGTCAGGTCACAAGGCCCGCACCCTCAGACGGGCCGATCGCCGGGCGGCCGGGATCGGGGTGGTGTCTGCCGTCCGGAAACACCCGCAAAAAGCGGGATACACCTTTCCGTCCGGGGAATTGGCGGCTATGGGCTTGGACATGACCATTCGGTCAATTTCCAAGAGGCGCCCGATGAACACCTTGCACGGACCGCTGCTGATGGTCGCCGCGATGGCAGGTTTCGCCGCCGAGGATGCGCTGATCAAGGCCTTGGCAGGGCAGGTGCCGATTGGCCAGATCGGCGTCCTGCTGGGCGTGGGCGGGTTGACGGTGTTCGCCCTCTGGGCCCGGGCGCAGGGCCGGAAAGTCTTTGTGTCTGACGCCCTGCGCGGCGCGCTTTTGTTGCGCAACATGTCCGAGATGCTGGCCGTCGTGTTCATGCTTCTGGGGATCGCGCTGGCGCCGCTGACCGTTGTGTCGGCGGTGCTTCAGGCGATGCCGCTGACCGTGACGCTGGGGGCTGCGGTGTTCTTGCGCGAACCGGTCGGCTGGCGCCGCTGGAGCGCGATCCTGGTCGGGTTTGTCGGTGTGCTGCTGATTATCGGCCCCGGCGGGACCAGCTTTGACCCCACCGCCTTGCTGCCTTTGGGCGCGGTGGTCATGCTGACCGCCCGTGATCTGGCGACGCGGCGCATCCCGGCGCATGTCGCCTCGGTTCAGGTGTCGGCCTGGGGCTTCGGCGTGGTCATACCCAGCGGGATCATGATGTTCCTGGTGACGGGCGCGCAACCCGTCGTCATGTCGCCCTGGGCGTGGATGATGATGGGTTTCACGCTGGGCGCGGGGATCGTGGGCTATGTGTGCCTGGTTGCCGCCACCCGCGCCGGCGATCTGGCGCAGACCACGCCGTTTCGCTATTCGCGGCTGGTCTTCGGCATGGCCATCGGCATCATTGTCTTTGACGAGCGCCCGGATGCGGTGATGCTGATGGGGGCGGGGCTGGTGGTACTGGCCGGGTTCTATGCGCTGATGCGCGAAATCCGCCTGTCGCGCCGCAACGGCATCTGAAACCGCGCAGGCGCGGCAAAACATGGCCCTGCCCCTTTTATCGCGGCGACGCGCGCCTTATAGACGCGCACAAGGGCACATCTGCACCGCAAACGAAAAGGCGCATCGATCATGACAACCATCCTGGACATCATTGGCCGCGAAATCCTGGACAGCCGGGGCAACCCCACGGTCGAGGTGGACGTGATCCTGGAGGACGGCACACTGGGACGCGCCGCGGTGCCTTCGGGCGCCTCGACCGGGGCGCATGAGGCCGTCGAACTGCGCGATGGCGACAAGACCCGTTACATGGGCAAGGGCGTGCAGAACGCCGTGGCCTTCGTGAATGGTGAAATCGCCGAGGCCCTGGTGGGCGTAGACGCGACCGAACAACTGGCCATCGACCGCGCGTTGATCGAAATGGATGGCACGCCGAACAAGGCGCGTCTGGGCGCCAACGCCATTCTGGGCGTGTCGCTGGCGGTGGCCAAGGCGGCGGCCGAGGCCACGGGCCAGCCGCTTTACCGCTATATCGGCGGCACATCGGCGCGCACCCTGCCGGTGCCGATGATGAACATCATCAATGGCGGCGAGCACGCGGACAACCCGATCGACATTCAGGAATTCATGATCATGCCGGTCAGCGCCAGCAACATCCGCGAGGCGGTGCGCATGGGCTCGGAAGTGTTTCACACGCTGAAAAAGGAGCTGACGGCGGCGGGATTGTCGACCGGGATCGGCGATGAGGGGGGCTTTGCGCCGAACCTGTCCTCGACCCGCGACGCCCTGGACTTCATCCTGAAATCCATCGAGAAGGCCGGCTATATTCCGGGGCAGGACATCTACCTCGCGCTCGATTGCGCCTCGACCGAATATTACAAGAACGGCCAATACGTGATGACCGGCGAAGGCAAGACGCTGAGCGCCGCGGAAAACGTCGCCTATCTGGAGGCGCTGGTGAACGACTATCCGATCCTTTCGATCGAAGATGGCTGCGCCGAGGATGACTGGGACGGCTGGAAACTGCTGACCGAGGCGCTGGGCGACCGGGTGCAGCTGGTGGGCGACGATCTGTTCGTCACCAACCCCGCGCGTCTGGCCGACGGGATCGCCCGGGGCGTGGCAAATTCGATGCTGGTCAAGGTCAACCAGATCGGCACGCTGTCTGAAACGCTGGAAGCGGTCGAAATGGCCCATCGCGCGCGCTATTCCAACGTCATGTCGCACCGCTCGGGCGAGACCGAGGATGCGACGATTGCCGATCTGGCGGTGGCAACGAATTGCGGCCAGATCAAGACCGGCTCGCTGGCGCGCTCGGACCGGTTGGCCAAGTATAACCAGTTGATCCGGATCGAGGAAATGCTGGGCGAGGTCGCGGTCTATGCCGGGCGGTCGATCCTGCGCGGCTGACCATCTTCGGGCAGGGCTTCGGGCAGGGCTTCGGGCAGGGGATTCGGCTTGGCGGTCGTGCCGGGGTATCGGCTGCGCGGTTGCTCGAAATCCATGAACAAATTCTAAGGGGGGCCCGGGTTCGGGCGCCCTTTTTTCATTACAATTTGAAAGGTTGAGTGGGTGTTAAGCCATGGCGGCCACACTGAATGGCAGCACCATGATTGTTTAGGAGGCAGCCATGACCGCCGTCTTGTCATCCGTAGCCCTGCCCACGCCGGCACCCGAACCGCGCCCCATGGCCAACCAGGCACAGGGCGCAAGCCCCCCCGTGCAGCCCGCGGCCGCGATCAGCGCGCTGGCCCCGCGACCGGTGGAACCCATTACCAGCCCCCGGGATGCGCGCAACGATACCGCGCGCGACAAACCCGTGGGGCCGCCCCCGGCCTTCGAGATCAATGTCCTTCAAGACATGCGCGCATCCCAGCAGCTGCCGCCCGTATCGGTACACAACATGGACAGTCCCGCCGACGGCGCCGACCCGGATGCCGCCAGGCAGACCACACCAGGCCCGGCCTATGACGCCAACCGCGATGCGCCCGATCCGACCGTAAACCGCAAGGTCTGAACAATCCGATAACGGCTGGCGCCGCCCCAAAAAAAACCGGCACGCCGGGAGTGCGCGTGCCGGTCAGGTTGCCGCCAGAGAGAAGGGAAAGGCGGGTTATTCGGCGATTGTTTCGACTTTTTACTCTGCGGCCGAAGCCATCGGGTTGTTGGGGTGCCGCGTCCAGTCGCCATGCTCGGCGGGCACCACCGTGCCGGTGCGCGGATCGACCGTGCCGGGCTGCATGCGCTCCATGGTGATGCAATCCTCGACCGGGCAGACATTGACGCACAGGTTGCAGGCCACGCATTCATCATCCTTGACGGTGAAAACCCGGCCCTCGGACATGGCGATCGCCTGATGCGAGGTATCCTCGCAGGCGGCGAAGCAGCGCCCGCACTGGATGCACAGGTCCTGGTCGATCTTGGCCTTGGTCACGTAGTTCAGGTTCAGATGCTGCCAGTCCGACAGGTTCGGCACCGCGCGCCCGACCACCTGATCCATCGATGTCAGACCTTTCTGATCCATCCACAGGCTCAGCCCGGCATTCAGTTCCTTGATGATCCCGAAACCATAGGTCATCGCCGCCGTGCAGACCTGCACGTTGCCGGCGCCCAGGGCCAGGAACTCGGCGGCGTCACGCCAGGTGGTCACGCCGCCGATGCCGGAAATCGGCAGGCCGGCGGTTTCCGGGCTGCGGGCAATTTCGGCGACCATGTTCAGCGCGATAGGCTTCACCGCCGGGCCGCAATAGCCGCCATGCGCGCCTTTGCCGTCGATCGTGGGTTCGGGCGCGAAATTGTCCAGGTTGACGCTGGTGATCGAATTGATCGTGTTGATCAGGCTGACCGCATCGGCGCCACCCTTCAGCGCCGCTTCGGCGGGTTTGCGGACATCGGTGATATTGGGCGTCAGCTTGACGATCACCGGCATCCGGGTGGTCTGCTTGCACCAGCGGGTGATCTGCTCGATCAGGTCGGGGTTCTGCCCCACCGCCGCGCCCATGCCGCGCTCGCTCATGCCATGCGGGCATCCGCAGTTCAGTTCGATCCCGTCGGCGCCGGTCTCCTCGACCAGCGGCAGGATGGCCTTCCAGGCCGCCTCGTTGCACGGCACCATGAGGCTGACGACCATCGCCCGGTCCGGCCAGTCGCGCTTGACCTGCTTGATCTCGCGCAGGTTCACCTCCAGCGGGCGATCGGTGATCAACTCGATGTTGTTGAGCCCCAGAAGCCGCCGGTCCGCGCCCCAGATCGCGCCGTAGCGCGGGCCGTTCACATTGACCACGGGCGGCCCGGCCTCGCCCAGCGTTTTCCACACCACGCCGCCCCAGCCGGCCTTGAAGGCGCGTTCGACGTTGTAGGCCTTGTCGGTGGGCGGGGCCGAAGCCAGCCAGAAGGGGTTGGGCGACTTGATGCCGACGAAAGTGCTGGTCAGGTTGGCCATGTTGGATCCTCCTTCGCGCGGGGCTTAGCCCGCAGCCCCGGTCAGGGACGCGTGAATGTCTTCGGCGGCGTCGCGGCCTTGCTGCACGGCGGTGACGGTCAGATCCTCGCCCCCCGTGGCGCAGTCGCCGCCCGCCCAGATACCCGCCAGGCTGGTGCGCCCGGTCGCGGACACGGCGATCTTGCCGCCGCTCAAATCCAGATGCGCGGGGGCGCGGTCCAGCGTCTGGCCGATCGCCTTGAACACCTGATCGGCCTTCAGAACGAAGCCTTGTCCCGTTTTCTCCAACCCATCGGGGCCGCTGCGGGTATAGGCGAAGTCCACGCCGGTGACGGCGCCGTCGCCCTGAAGGGCCACGGGCATCGCGTCGGTGATGATCTTCACACCTTCGGTGGCGGCGTGGTCCAGTTCATAGTCCGACGCGCTCATCGCCTCGCGCCCGCGGCGGTAGACGATGGTGACATGCTCGGCCCCCAGAAGGCGCGATTGCACGGCCGCATCAACCGCCGTCATGCCGCCGCCGATGACCACCACATGGCGCCCGACGGGCAGCGCGGACAGGTCGTCGGATTGGCGCAATTCGGCAATGAAATCAACAGCATCCCGCACGCCGTCCAGATCCGCGCCGGGAATCTTCAGGGCGTTCACCCCGCCCAGCCCCATGCCCAGGAACACGGCGTCATGGTCGCGCTTCAGATCATCGAGCGTGACCGTATCGCCCAGCGTGCTGCCGGTCTCGATGCGTATGCCGCCGATTCCCATCAGCCAGTCCACCTCGGCCTGGGCGATGCCGTTCGCGGCCTTGTAGGCGGCGATGCCGTATTCGTTCAGCCCGCCGGGTTTGGACTGACTGTCATGGATGGTGACGCTGTGGCCTTTCATCGCCAGGCGATGCGCGCAGGCCAGCCCGGCCGGACCCGCGCCGATCACGGCGATCCGCTTGCCGGTTTCCGCCGCGCGTTCGAACGGGTGGTCATTGACCAGCAGCAACTGATCGGTGGCATAGCGTTGCAGACGGCCGATCTCGACCGGATTGCCTTCGGCGATCTGGCGCACGCAGGCCCCTTCGCACAGGGTTTCTGTCGGGCAGACGCGGGCGCACATGGATCCCAGGATGTTCTGCGACAGGATCGTGCGCGCCGCCGCATCGGGCATCCCGGCCTGGATCTGGCGGATGAACAGGGGAATATCGATATCCGTCGGGCAGGCGGTGACGCAGGGCGCGTCAAAGCAGAAATAGCACCGGTCGGCGGCCACGCGCGCTTCGTGCGGGTCGAAATCCGGATACAGGTCGTCGAAATGCGCCGCCAGCGTTTCTGGGTCCAGACGGGCGGGCGCGACACCGTCGGTCTGCGGGGAATGGATCACGGGCGACCTCCTGCTCTTGGGGGCTGATGATTTCCGGTATCGTGGCACAGTTGGAAATTTTATCAACTGATAAAAAATGAACTGGGGCAAATTTTTTGCGAGCGTTCAGACCGACCCGAAGCCCGAAGCCCGTAGCCCAAGCGCGCGCGATGCCAGCAAGCCGCGTCAGGGCAAACGCGCCAGCCGGTCGGTCAGCAGGGCATAGAACCGGTCGGCATCCAGATCGCCGACAAACCAGGCATTGGGTTTACGGTCGGTGACGCCCCACCAATCGGCCACGGTCATGCCCAGGGTCAGATCGCTGCCGGTCTCGACCATCACATTCACCTGGCGACCGGAAAACAGCAACGGCTCCAGCAGATAGGCGATGGTGCAGGGGTCGTGCAGCGGCGCGCCCTCGGAGCCGTATTTCTCCATGTCGAAGCGCTCGAAGAAATCGGTCCAACTGGCCACCGCCGGTCCGACGCGGCCGGGCAGGGCGCGAAATGCCTCGATCCGGGTGCGCGTTGTCAGGGCCTTGTGCGTGACATCCAGCGGCATCACGGTCAGCCTGACACCCGCGCGGAACACGATGTCGGCGGCTTGCGGATCGACATAGATATTGAACTCGGCGGCGGGGGTGACATTGCCGACCTCGAAATAGGCGCCCCCCATCAGCACGATCTCGGCGATTCGGTCGGTGATGTCGGGGGCCTTGAGGATCGCCGCCGCGATGTTGGTCAACGGGCCGATGGGCACCAGCGTGACGCTGCCCGCTGGCTCCCGGCGCAGGGTTTCGACGATGAAATCCACGGCGTGTTGATCCTGCACCGGCATGACGGGATCGGGCAGGGTGATGCCATCCAGCCCGGTTTTCCCGTGCACGTATTCCGCCGTGACCAGAGCGCGTTCCAACGGCTTGTCGCACCCGGCGAAGATCCTTGCGTCCGGGCGCCCGGCCAGTTCGCAGATGATGCGCGCGTTGCGCACGGTCAGCGCCAGGGGCACGTTGCCCGCGACGCAGGTGATGCCCAGCACCTCCAGTTCGGGCGAGGCCAGCGCCAGCAGGATGGCGACGGCATCATCCTGGCCGGGATCGGTGTCGATGATGATCTTGCGGGCCATTGAATCGCCTGTCCGTTGCTGCGCGGGCGACGCTATTGCCCGGCGCCGGTTTTGTCGAGACCAGGCGTCGAAGCCCGCCGGTCCTTCGCGCGCTGCCCAAAAATGGCCGCGTTTGCGTGGCAAGACGGCGCGGTAGAAAACCGGAAAAGAGCAATGACGCGGCAGGCAACCCTCAAGATTCCGCGACCCACCGACGGCGACCTCGCGCCGCCGCCGGCAGGCGCCGACCGCTTCGTGCCCGGCCCGGGCGCGCATCGCCGTTTGCGCGATGCCTTCGGACGGTTCGCGACAGGGGTCAGCATCGTCACCACCAACAGCGCCATTGGCCCGCTGGGGATGACCGCCAACAGCTTTTCGTCGCTGTCGATGGACCCGCCGCTGGTGCTGTGGGCGCCGGCCCGGAAATCCCGCCGCTTTGCCGCCTTTACCGAAGCCCCGCATTTCGCCATCCACATCCTGGCCCATGACCAGCGCGCCATGGCGCTTCACTTCGCCACGCAAGGGCATGATTTCGCAGGGTTTGATACCGTGGAGTCTGTCACCGGGGTTCCGCTTCTGGCGGGCTGCCTGTCGATCTTCGAATGCACCCTGGAGGCCGTTCATGACGGTGGTGATCACGCCATTGTCGTTGGTCGCGTGCAGGTCGTGCAGACCGCCGAGGGCGCGCCGCTGGTGTTCGGTTCGGGCCGGTTCGGCGGGTTTGATCCGCACCTTGTTGACACTCACCGACCCCGGTAGGCTGACGCCGACCCCGTCGCAGAAATGGGAAACCTGTCGTGAAAGACCTTGTCCTGAGGGCCAGCGCCCAACCCAGTGGGTCCGATCAAACCATGCAGTCACAGCCCTGGATCACGCTTGGCGCGCGCGCGCCGTTCTTCTTCGGAACGCATCGGCGCGGCCAGGTTCAGACCGATGGCCAGTCCCGCGCCCTGGTTGGTCATCGTTATTTCTTGCCCGGCGATAGCCGCCCGCGCGGGTTGTGGGGCGAATGGGACTGGGATGGCCAGACGCTGAGCGCGCGGGTTGATCCGCAGGGGTATTTCAGCCTTTACGTCTATGACAAGGACGGGGAAATCGGCGTATCGCCCTCCATCCTGCAACTGCTCGCACAGGGGGCCGATGCCAGCATCGATCCTGTCGCCCTGGCGGTCTTTCACCGGGTGGGGTTTTTCGTCGGCAATGACACGCCGTTCAAGCATATCAAGGTCTTGCAGCCCGATGGTCAGGTTCGTTGGCGTGACGGCATCGCCCGCTATTCCGGCGGCGAGCCGGTCCCGGTTGAACAGGCCCTGACCCGCGCGCAGGCGGTCGAGGCCTTCATCGAACTGCCGCGCGCCTCGATCCGCCGGTTTCAGGCCGCGTGGGACGGGCCCCTGGCGATGCCCCTGTCAGGTGGCCGGGATTCGCGCCATATCCTGCTGGAACTTGCGCATCAGGGGCGAAAGCCGGACACCTGCCTGACCTTCCATCATGGTGGCAAGGCCCTGAACAACGAGGTGCAGGCGGCCCGCGCCGTCGCCGCGCGCGTCGGTGTGCGCCATGCCTTGCTGGGCCATCCCCGGATGCGCCTGCGCGACAGCCTGCGCGGGTTGCTGATGACCCAGCTCTGCGCCGACGAGCACGCGCAGATGATGCCGATGCATGACTACTTGTCGGGCAGCGCCGCGGCCGCGATCGACGGGATCGGCGGCGATATCCTGACCAACCCTGACGACTGGGCGGCCGATTTCATGGCCTTCGCCCGGCGCGGCGATTACCATTCCATCGCGCGGGGCATGGCCGATGGCCATGGCGGCGTAATCAGCAGGCCCGGCCACCAGGGCGGCGCCGGCGCCGTCTTCTCCCCGGACCTGGACGAAGCCGCAATCACCCGCATCGCGGACGCCGTGCGCGCCTATGACAGCGCGCCCGACCCCTATCAGGCCTTCTGGTTCTACCACCGCACCCGGCGCGAGATTTCCTTTACCGCCACCGGCGTCATGGGCGGCGCGGCGATGGTGTTCTGCCCCTATCTGGACCCCGATTTCGTCGCGCTGGGCCTGTCGCTTTCGTGGTCCGTCACGCGCGACCAGAAGCTGCATGATGACGCGATCTTCCGCGCCTATCCGGACTTTGCCGATATCCCCTTCGCTGCCGGGTTCACCAGCCAGCCGCTGTCGCGCTGGCGCCGCAGTCGCGCGACCAACGCGCTCGACAGTTTGCGGATTTCGGCGATGGCGGGGCGCGGCAGCGCGCTGGGTGGTATCGCGGCGGCGTTAAAAAAGACCCCGCTCAACCGGGGCCCGTCCGACATCCTGCGCCTGCACGATGATGCCGTGCACGGCATGAACGCCGCCGAGGCCCGCCGACTGATGGCGCTGGGGGCGCGCCTGTCGGATGCCGCCCCCAAGCGAGAGGAGGTCGTCAGCCATGTCCATCCCGGCCGCTGAGGTTTTCGCCAACCGCATCCGCATCAAGCTGCGCGCCGGACGGGCCGAGCGGTTGCGCCGGGCCGCGATGGTGCGGCCGTTTTCGGCGAGCGCCTCGGAACGCCTGTTGCTCGTCACCCAGGCCGAGCGCATACCGCAAAGCCAGATCTTCCCGTTTCATCACTACGCGGCGGATCTGTCGCGGCTCTACGGCGCCGAGCTGCGCGAAGCCGACTTGTGGCACGTTCTGGCAGGCGACTCCCCCGCCGCGACCGGCGCCAGCGTCGTTGCCTTCCAGACCCCGTTCGACATCCCCGACGATGACCTGCACCGCCTGATCGACCGGATCCGGCGCCTGAACCCGGGCGCGCGCATCGCCCATCTGGACTGGTTCGCGCCCACCGATCTGCGCAACGCCGCGCGCATGGATCCGCTGGTGGATGTCTATGTCAAGAAGCACGTGTTCCGCGACCTCAGCCGCTACGGCCAACCCACGCGCGGCGACACCAACCTGACCGATTTCTTCGACCGGCGATTTGAACTTGATGAGCCAGATCAATGCTTTGCCATCCCTTCCGGGTTCCTGGACAAACTGCTGGTCGGGCCCTCCTTTGCCACCGCGCCGGGGATCATGCCGGCCCTGCTGGGCAAACGCCCGCCGGTGACCGGCCGGCCCATCGACCTGCATGCCCGCTTCGCCGTGGGCGGCACACCGTGGTATCAGGCCATGCGGGGCGAGGCGCAAGAGGCGCTCTCTGCGCTGTCCGGTCTGCGCATCGCCAAGGGCGAGGGCGTGCCCCTGCCGCGCTTCATGGTCGAGATGCGGCGCTCGAAGCTGGGGTTCAGCCCGTTCGGCTATGGCGAGGTCTGCTGGCGCGACTACGAATCGATCATGGCGGGCGCGGTTCTGCTCAAGCCGGACATGAGCCATATCCGGACCGATCCCGACATCTTCGTGCCTTGGGAAACCTATGTGCCGCTGTCCTGGGACCTGTCGGATTTCGAGGACACCGTGCGCCGACTGTGCGGCGATCAGGCGCTCAGCGACAAGATCGCGGGGCAAGCTTTTGATATCCTGCGTGATTGGTTGATGTCAGACAAATTTGCGCGGGCCATGGCGCCGCTGTTCGGATAAGGCACGGCGTCGGATCCGGGCGCCCAAGAGTTTTGCAAAACTCTTGTTCCGGACCGAGCTCTCAGGCGGCCGGCTCCTTGATGCGCCGGGTCAGATCCATCCAGGCGTCGAACTGCGACTGGTAGATCCGCCCGTTCAGATCCTGCAACAGATGCGATTTTCGCAGCCGGTCCATTACCGGTCCCTTGACCTCGGACAGATGCAGGCCGATCCCCAGGTCGGTCAGCCGCCGGTTGATCGACTCCAGGCTTTCCAGCGCCGAAAAGTCGATCTCGTTCACCGCCGAGCACATCAAGATCACATGCCGCAGCGGCGTGTCGCCACCGGTGCGGTCCTGGATCAGGTCCTCCAGAAACCGGGCGTTCACGAAATACAGGCTCTCGTCCACGCGCAAGGTCAGCACGTGCTCGGCGGTTTCCACCGTGTATCGGTTCACGTTGCGAAAATGCTGCGTGCCGGGCACCAACCCGACCTCGGCGACATGCGGGCGCGAGGTCTTGTACAGATGCAGGCCGATCGACAGGATCACCCCGGCCGACACCCCGGCTTCCACGCCAAGCCCCAGCGTCAGCAGGATCGTCGCGGCCACGGCGAAGAAATCGGCGCGCGAATAGTCCCAGGTCTTGCGCAGGATGGTGAAATCGACCAGCGACAGCACCGCCACGATGATCGTTGCCGCCAGCGTGGCCTTGGGCAGGAAATAGACCAGCGGGGTCAGCGCGACCGCCGCAATCGCCAGTCCGGCCGCGGTGAAGGCGCCCGCCGCCGGAGTCTCGGCCCCGGCATCGAAATTTACCACCGAGCGCGAAAACCCGCCCGTCACCGGAAAGCCGCCGGTGAAGGCCGCGCCCAGGTTGGCCGCGCCCAGACCGATCAGCTCCTGGTCCGGGTCGATGCGCTGGCGCCTCCTGGCGGCCAGCGTCTGCGCAACGGAAATCGATTCGACGAAGCCGATGACCGAAATCAGCAGCGCCGGCACCAGCAATTGCCGCAGCAACGCCGGGTCGAAGGACGGCAGCGTCAGCGGCGGCAGGCTTTGCGGCACGCTGCCGACCACGGCAACGCCCTGCGCCTCCAGCCCCAATCCCCAGGTCAGCGCCGTGGTCACCGCCACCGCCGCGACGGGCCCGGCCTTGGTGGCGATATCGGCCGCCCGCGCGCCGACCCCGGCCCGTCGCAGCAGCGGTTTCAACCCCTTTCGGACCCAGAACAGGAACGCCGTGGCGCCGACGCCAAGGATCAGGGTCATCGTGCTGGTCTGTCCCAGATTGTCGATCAGCGAACCGATCATGGCGATCAGCGAATGCCCTTGCGCCGGGATCCCCAGAATATGCTTCAACTGGCTGGCGGCGATCAGAATACCGGATGCGGTGATGAACCCGGCGATCACCGGATGGCTGAGGAAATTGGCCAGAAACCCCAGGCGCAGCACCCCCATCGCCAGCAGCACTGCGCCGGACAGAAAGGCCAGCGTCAGTGCCGCGACGGCATAGCCCATTGTGCCCGCGTCAGCGACCTGCCCGATAGCCGCGGCGGTCATCAGCGATACCACCGCGACCGGCCCCACCGCCAGCGCGCGCGACGTGCCAAAAACGGCGTACAGGATGATCGGCACAATGGAGGCATAGATCCCGGCCTCGGGCGGCAGGCCAGCCAGCAGCGCATAGGCCAGCGATTGCGGGATCAGCATGATCGTGACAATTACCGCGGCAATCAGATCATTGGACAGCGTCTCGCGCGTGTAGGACCGGCTCCAGTCCAGCAGCGGCACAAAGCGGCGCAGCGCAGAGGCGCGCGAGGAGGTGGAAACGGTAGGGCGCATGGGAGAATCCTGTCGAGGTCGAAGCACCGCCCTCATATATTCCTGAAATCGAATATGTAAACCCCTGCGCAGGCGTCGCATCGCCTTCCGGCACGCCGTTCAGTCGCGCGCAAAGACCCGCCCGTCAAACAGCTTGCGGGCGGTGCGCATGGTCCCGGCGCCGATCACGGTGCCGGCCGCATCCTGCTGCACCAGAACCTCTGCCTTGCCGGTCGGATGCTCGATGGCAAAGCGCGGCCCGTCCGGCCTGCGGGCCAGGCGCGCGGCCGGGCCCTTGCCCAGAACGCAGGCCGTCGCCACGCTGATCGCCGCGAACACTCCGATCGAGGCGTGACAGCGATGCGGAATGAAACTGCGGGTGCTGATCACGCCGCCATCCACGGGCGCAGAGACCAGCGTCATCTTGGGCACCGAACTGTCGCGCACATCGCCCAGGGCCATCACCGGCCCCGCCTGCAAGCGGATCGCCTCCAGCCGGGCCTTCAACGCCCCGTTCGCGTCCAGCGCGTCGCGGCTTTCCTGCCCGGACAGGCCGAAATCGGCGGCGTCCATCACCACGATGGGCATACCATTGTCGATCAGCGTGCAGGCGACCCCGTCAATCACATCCACCTCATTGCCCGAAGGCAGCAAGCGGCCGCACATCGACCCGGCAATTCCGTCGAACAGCAACGCGATGGGCGCGGCCGTGCCCGGCACGCCGTCGATCGCCGCCTCCCCGGAATAGCGCACACGGCCGCCCGGCGTCTGCACCAGGGCGCGGGCGATTTCGCCAGTGTTGCGCATATGGATCCGCACCGGCGTCTCGCCGCCCCGCGCGGCCACCAGCCCGCGTTCGATCGCGGCAGGGCCGACCCCGGCCAGAATGTTGCCGCAGCCCTGCGCGTCACTGACCAGCGGCTGATCGACGAAGACCTGAAGGAACAGGTAATCAACATCCGCGTCCGGGCGCGATGGCGGGGACAGGATCGCCACTTTCGAGGTCAGCGGATCCGCCCCGCCGATTCCGTCTATCTGCCGCGCATCGGGGCTGCCAAACACCCGCAGCAACAGATCATCGCGCGCCGCTCTGTCGCTCGGCAGGTCGCGCGACAGAAAATACGCCCCTTTTGACGACCCCCCCCGCATCCACAGGCAGGCAATACCGTCAATCACCGGATCCGCCACGACTACCCCCTTCATCTTTCCGATAAATACTCATGCCTTGCCGGCCACGCCGCGCGGCGGTCAGAGGTATTTCAATCCCTTCTGCGCCAGCCTCGGCCGCATGTCATAGATGTCCAGGCCCAGCTCTCCCGCCGCCAGTCTTTGCCGCTTGGCTTCTTCGGCGTCCAGCCGGTTCTGCGCGGCGGCCATGACCGCTTCGGCGCGGTCTCGCGCCACCACGCACACCCCGTCGTCATCCGCGACGATGATGTCACCGGGGTTGACCAGCGCACCCGCGCACACCACCGGAACATTGACCGATCCCGGCGTTTCCTTGACCGTGCCCTGCGCCGACACGGCGCTGGACCAGACATGAAACCCCATCGCCCGCAGGTCGCGCGTGTCGCGCACACCCGCGTCGATGACCAGCGCGTGGCAGCCGCGTGCCTGCGCGCTTGTGGCCAGCAAATCGCCGAAATACCCCATGTCGCATGGCGCGGTCGGGGCCAGCACCATCACGTCGCCGGGCTGCAACTGCTCGATGGCGACATGGATCATCCAGTTGTCACCCGGTGGCGCGCTGATCGTCACGGCCGATCCGGCGATGGCCGCGTCCTGCTGGATGGGTCGCATCCGCGCGTTCATCAATCCGCTTCGGCCTTGTGATTCGTGGACCGTGGCCACGCCCGCGCGGCCCAGACGCTCGATCAGGGCCGCTTCGGCGCGGGGAATGTTCTGGACGACGACGGCCATGGGCCCTCCTGACTGCTGGGTGGCCGGGATCAGGCCTGTGGCGGGCGCTTGGGAAAACGGGGCACACCCTCGGGGAATTGGTGGAAGGGTTGCGCGTCATCGCAGAAGATGGCGAAACCGACCGTGCCGGCGGTTGCGGGATCGTCCAGGGTTCCCACCTTGATCACCAGATGGGTGCTGTCGGGCAGGCGGGTCAGCAGATGCGTGCCGCAATCGGGGCAGAACTCGCGCACCCGTGGCTTGTCCAGATCGGCGCGCTGGAACGCCTTGGGCATGCCCCTGACAAAACTCAGACTGGCCGCCTCATACAGTTGGAAATAGTTCGGCCCGCCGCCGCTGATATACTGGCATTCGCGGCAATGGCACGCGCCAAAGGCCTTGGCCGGGCCCGTCACCTGATACCGCACCTGCCCGCAATAGCAGCCGCCTTCGCGCGCGTCGCTCATAGCTCGTCCACCGTGCGCGGGAAAATGGATTGGAACCCTTCGGCGTATTGGCAATCGCGCCCGCCGGCCATCCCGCCCGAGTTGCGCTTGAAATGGTTGGCGCGCTGCTGTGCGACGCGGGTGTAATAGTCCCACAAATGCACCTGACCATTCATGCATTCCATGGCGGCGCGCTTCTTGTCCCAGACCGGGGTGATGTCCAGGAACACATCGGGCTTCCAGCCCATCTGCTCGGTCTGGTGCGGCTCGAACAGGTAAAGCTGTGGCGCGCCCAAAACTTTTTCGCCGGGGTTGTGGCCCCAGGCCTGGGCGATCATCCGGCACTCCAGCGCGACCTGTGTCATATACATGTGGTCAGTGTTGTAGGGATCCCATTTGGAGTGGCTCATCATGAAATTGGGCTGCACCCTGCGGATCAGATCGACAAGCCTGTCCTTGCCCGCGCGGTCGATCTCCAGCGGGTAATCGCCCAGATCGAAGCATTCCAGATGATGCGCGCCCAGGGCATCGGCGGCGGATTCGGCCTCGGCGCGGCGGATATCCTTGACCTCTTGCAGCGACTTTCCCTCTTTCCACAGCCGCGCGCTTTCGCCGCGTTCGCCGAAGGACAGGCAGGCGATCGTGACCTCATACCCCAGGGCCGCATGCAGGGCGATGGCCCCGCCGCAGCGCCAGACGAAATCGGCGGCGTGGGCGCTGATAATCAGCGCGGATTTGGTGTCGGACATGCGCGGCTCCTGTTCAGGATTTGACAAACAGTGACCTCCGGGGCGGCGCAGATCAAATCGGAAACCCGTGCCTGGCCATAAGTTTGGGCTATGGGTGCGCGTCGCGCAGGGTTTTCAGCCAGCCCAGCGAGGCCTGCGTCGGGCCGCTTGGGCGGTATTCGGCGCCGAAGGGCTGGCGCCAGCCCGCCGCCGCAATCTCGGGCAGCAGCGCGCCGTAGTCGACACGGCCCCTGTCGGGTTCGCCCCGGTCGGGCACCCCGGCGAACTGCACATGGCCGACCATTGGCGACACCGCCCGGAAGCGGGCCAGAACATCGCCTTCGGAGCGCGCGACATGGTAGCAGTCGAACATCAATTTCAGGTTCGGCAGGTTCAGATCCTGAATGATCTCAGCGGCCTGCGCCGTGCTTTTCAGAAAATACCCGGGCACGTCAAACGGGTTCAGGGGTTCGATCAACACGCTCAACTCCGCCGCCCCGGCCTGCGCGCAGGCGTAGCGCAGGGCCTGGCGGTAGCAGGCGTCATCGCCATCCCGCCCGGCCATCACATGCACCGCCCTGGCCGCGATCACCCTGGCATAGGCAATGGCCTCGTCGATCGCCCCTCGCGCCCCGGCCTGACGTCCGGGCAGGGCGCACAGCCCGAACTCGCCCTTGCTTGTGTCACCGGGGCGCGTGTTGAGGGCCAGCATCGGCAGCCCGGTTCGCGCCAATGCATCGGCAACAACCGGGGCTGGCGTGTCATAGGGAAAATGGCACTCGACGGCGTCAAACCCGGCGTCGCTGGCTGCGAGCACCCGCTCGGGCAGCGGCAGATCGGCCCACAGAAAGCCCAGATTGGCCGAGAACCGCATGCCGGTCAGTCCAGCAACAGGCCCATATGCCGCATGGCCAGCGCATAGCCATGCACCCCGAACCCGGCCATCACCGCATCCGCGCGCAGGCTGACATAGGATGTGTGGCGAAACGCCTCACGCTTGTGGATCTGGCTGACATGCACCTCGATCACCGGACCTTTGAACGTGTTCAGCGCATCCAGAACCGCTATCGAGGTATGGGTCAGCGCGCCCGGGTTGATGATGATCCCGGCGGCGGCATCGCGCGCATCGTGGATCCAGTCGACGATCTGCCCCTCCCAGTTCGATTGGCGCAGATCAACCGCCAGTCCCAGCGTTTCGCCAACGGCCCGGCAGGCGGCGGCGACATCGTCCAGCGTCTCGCTGCCATAGATCGCGGGTTCGCGCTTGCCCAGTAGGTTCAGATTGGGGCCGTTCAGGATGGTGATGCTCTGGGTCATGGGTCGATCTTTTGTCCGGGACGGGTTTTGCGCACCATAAACGGGCAGACCGCGCCGCGCCAGTTCACATCTTCGGCCCCCGGAACGTCGCGCCTTTCGGCGGGGCCGGACAGGCGCTATCGTTTCGGGAACCGCAGACAGGAGGGCCCTTGCGCGCCATTTCCAGCTTCATCGCGCTCAACCGCTTCGGCATGGGCGCGCGTCCGGGGGACGAGGAGACGCTGCGCGGCGCCCCGCGCGGCTGGCTGAACGCGCAGGTCCGCCGCGACCGACCCGCTCTGCCGGTCTACGGGCGCCTGCGCAGTTCCGAGCAGATCCTGCGCGCGATATTTGAAGGCCGGCGCACCAGCCCGCAAGCGCAGGCGGCGGCGGTTCGGCGCGCGTACCGGCGCGATTTCTACCCGTCGCTGGTGACGCGGGCACGGCTGATGATCGCCTCGGATACGCCGTTCGCCGACCGGATGCTGCTGTTCTGGTCCAACCATTTTTCGCTGTCCACCACCCGCCGGATCAGCGGTGCGGCGATCCCGGCGTTCGAACGCGAGGTTATCGCGCCGCATGTCTTCGGGCGGTTTTCCGACATGCTGCGCGCCGCCGCCAGGCACCCATGCATGTTGATCTATCTGGATAATGTTGCGTCCATGGGCCCCAATTCCCCGCTGGGCATCCGGCGGCGTCAACGTGGCAACCCCGGATCTTTGAACGAGAATTTCGCGCGCGAGTTGCTGGAATTGCACACATTGGGCGTCGATGGCGGGTATACGCAGGACGACATCGTCGAACTGGCCAAGGCGCTGACCGGCTGGGGGCATGGTGGGATCCGGCTGGGTAACCAGGAAGCCCCGGTTCACGGGCGGTTCCAGTTCTTCGAGATCGCGCATGAACCCGGCGCGCGCCGCATTCTGGGTCAAACCTACCCCGAAGGCGGCGCCGAGCAGGGCCTGGCGGTGCTGGACGATCTGGCCCGCCACCCGTCCACCGCGCGCCACATCGCGCGCAAACTGGCCCGCCATTTCATTGCCGATGATCCCCCCGAACCGGCCATCACGCATATCGCGCAGGTGTTTGCGGAAACCGACGGTGATCTGGCCGCGGTATCCCGCGCCATCATCGCGCTGGACGCCGCCTGGGCTGACCCGCTGGCCAAGGTCAAGACCCCCTATGAATTCGTGATCGGGGTCCATCGGGCCGCGGGTCGGATCCGGGCGCGGCGGCAAGAGATCAACGAGCCCCTGCGCGTGCTGGGGCAGGTGCCGTTTTCGGCCCCGTCGCCGCAAGGGTGGAGCGACCGGGCAGGCGACTGGATCGCGCCGCAATCGCTGATGCGGCGGATCGAATGGACACGGCGCCTTGCCGCGACGCTGCCGTCAAGCCTGGCGCCCGCGGGCTTCCTGGAGGCTGTCATCGGCCCCGTCGCCAGCGCCGATGTGCGCCTGTGGGTGGCGCGCGCGCCGTCGCATGACGCGGGATTGGCGATGATCTTCGCCAGCCCCGAATTCCAACGGAGATGACGA
>Ga0316205_10001909_pt1 | contig 23669 bp, 17 predicted proteins | sample 3monthpyrite_MG_FD_204941 | JGI IMG/M metagenome (GOLD analysis project Ga0316205, IMG submission 204941) | Microbial mat bacterial communities from mineral coupon in-situ incubated in ocean water Damariscotta River, Maine, United States -... | ecosystem: Environmental > Aquatic > Marine >... | reverse complement strand
TTGTTTTACCTGGGCTTCAGTGTTTACAGCCTGTTTACGATTTACCGAAAACGCCAACGATTTTCTCATCAAACCAAAATCCAAATTCTGGTTGATATTACTTCGCTCACGTTGCTCATGCATAGTAGTGGTGGCCTCACCACCGGCCTGGGCATTCTTATGGTTATCGCCATCGCCGGTAACAGCATCATCATGGCCGGCCGTCTGGCCGTTTTATTTGCCGCTATCGCGTCTATCGCAATTCTGATTGAACAGGTTTATGCCCATCTCAGTCGTTGCTTTGATAACACTTCTTATACCCAGGCTGGCATTCTGGGCGCCACTTTTTTTGCCACTGCTCTGCTATCTCATACGCTTGCAGTTCGCATCCGCACAACAGAAGAACTGGCCGCCCAACGCGGCCTTGATCTCGCCAATATGCAACAGGTGAATGAATACATTATTCAGAATATGGATGCCGGGATTATCGTTGTCGATAATGACTTGAACGCAAGGCTTGTGAACGAATCGGCCTGGTATTTTCTCGGCATGCCGAGACTAGAGGAACACCAGCCTCTTGAACAAATTTCTTCCGAACTGGCCAATCAACTCGACAATTGGCTACAACAACCAGAAATAGAAATTAAATCATTCAAACCTCATGCAGACTCTGCTGATATCCTTGCCAAATTTACCCCTTTAGGTAAAGACAAAGACAACGGCACCTTGATCCTGCTGGAAGACTCCACTAACGTGACATTGCAACTTCAACAAATGAAACTCGCGTCACTAGGTAGACTAACTGCCAGTATTGCTCATGAAATTCGCAACCCGCTTGGCGCCATTAGCCATGCCGCTCAATTACTTCAGGAATCTCGAAAACTGGAAGGGCCCGACTATCGCTTGTCAGAAATCATCCAGAACCATTCTGCTCGTATGAATACCATTGTTGAAAACATCCTGCAGCTCTCACGACGGGAAAACTCAAACCCCAAAATCATCGAACTTAAAACCTGGGCAGAAGATTTTATCAAGGAATTTTGCGAAGCCGAACAACTGGACACTGAATGTATTCACATCGACATTCACCCGGAAAACACCATGATCCAGATGGACACTGGGCATTTGCAACAGATATTATGGAATCTATGCCAGAATGCCGTCAAGTATGGCTGCAAACCTGAGCAGAAAGTCAACATCACCCTTCGAGGCGGCATTACCGAAGAGTCAAAAGGGCCTTTTCTTGATATCATTGATGAAGGTGAAGGTATCGCCCCCGAATTTGTTGAACAAATTTTCGAACCTTTTTTCACCACCAGTAACGAAGGAACCGGGCTTGGCCTGTACATCACCAAGGAAATGTGTGAATGCAATAAATCACGCATCAGTTATCATGGTGTACCCAGCGGTGGTAGCTGTTTCCGCTTGTCCTTTTTTGATCCGAGAAGAATTAAAGCATGAGCCTACAACGCGCACTCATCATCGACGACGAACCCGATATCCGGGAGTTACTCGAGCTCACACTGAACCGCATGGATATCGATACCGACGCTGCTGCCGACCTCAAACAGGCACGCGAGCTATTGAAACAACAGCAATATGATCTTTGCTTGACCGACATGCGCCTGCCTGATGGCAATGGCATTGAACTGGTTGAATGGATCCAGCAACATTTACCCAACCTACCCGTTGCTGTCATCACCGCCTATGGCAGCATGGAACTTGCTGTGCAAGCACTTAAAGCCGGCGCTTTCGACTTTGTATCCAAACCCGTCGACCTTGAAAATCTTCGAAACCTGGTACAAGCAGCCCTTAAATTATCCCCTGCCCATGAAGGTAAAAACCTGCGCAGTCGCTACGAACTACTCGGCGACTCCGAGCCCATGCAAAAAATTCGCGGCACTATCGCCAAACTGGCCCGTAGCCAGGCACCCGTATTTATCAACGGCGAGTCCGGTACAGGCAAAGAACTGGTAGCAAGACTCATCCATAACAAAGGCCCACGTGCTGACCATCCCTTTGTCCCTGTTAACTGTGGCGCCATTCCCTCTGAATTAATGGAAAGTGAATTTTTCGGCCATAAAAAAGGCAGTTTTACTGGCGCCATCAATGATAAAGAAGGCTTATTTCAAGCCGCCAACGGTGGAACACTATTCCTGGATGAAATTGCTGAATTGCCTTTGGCTATGCAGGTAAAATTACTACGTGCTATACAGGAAAAAGCGGTTCGTCCGGTAGGTGCACAAAAAGAAACTCACATCGATGTACGCATACTGAGCGCAACTCATAAGGATCTGGATAAATCAGTGGCTGATGGGCATTTTCGTCAGGATTTGTTCTATCGGTTACATGTGATACAGCTTACGGTACCCCCACTACGGGAGCGCACCGAAGATATTGAGCACCTCTCACGCCACATTCTTAATAAAATTGCCTCTACTCAGACTTCAAATACACCTAAACTAGGTAAAGATGCCATCGAAGCATTACTACTCTACTCTTTCCCCGGGAATGTTCGAGAACTGGAGAATATACTTGAACGGGCCATAACACTGAGTGAAGGAGAAGTCATAAGGGAAGACGATTTACAACTTCCAGATATTCATCAGCTCCTAAAGGATGAGCAAGCCCCTCCTTTGGGTAACTATCTCGAAGAAAGGGAAAAAGATGTAATAATCAATGCTCTTGAAAAAACTCGGCATAACAAAACAGCTGCCGCCAAATTGCTAGGCATTAGTTATAGATCAATTCGTTATAAACTTAAAAAACTTGGTATCGATTAGACGTAATGACAATTATTGTCACTATATGACAAAAAATGTCAATTACTTGAGCTCAAATATCCAATTATACTACCAACTAGAAGCGTTTTGGGCATGTACTAAACATATAAAAAATCATATCCATCTGTTTTCACGGCATTATTAATACCCCTAAAATAAAACTTTCCATATCAACTAAATTGGCATGCTACCTGCTTTATTAAACACACTCACGCAATGCTGATAAAATTACTGGATAAACTAAAGTTATTGTCAGTACTGTCGTTGATATACCAACATACTAGTCACACAACGTTGAATAACTTAAATTTATACTCATTAACTTCAGGAGCACCATCATGAAGAAAGTACAGAATGGTTTTACACTTATCGAACTCATGATCGTAGTAGCGATCATCGGTATTCTGGCAGCAATAGCTATCCCCGCTTACCAAGACTATACCGTACGAGCTAAAGTCTCTGAGGTACTAGGCTTGGCGTCATCAGCTAAAGCAAGCATCTCTGAATATTATATAAGTGAAGGAGCAATGCCAACAAATGAGGCTAATTCTGGCGTCAATACTAGTGCCTTACAAAGCACCTATGTATCTGGAATCGGCTATAATGATTCTAGTAGCACTGTAGGCGCTGTAACATACACACTATCAAACCTGGGCGCTGCTACTGGCACAGTCGTGTTCACTGGCACTGGTAGTGCAAATGGCGTGCAATGGACCTGCGATCAGGGCACTGTAGCAGAAAAATATCTCCCTGCTAACTGCAGATAAATTAAGACCTTATGATAAAAAAAGCCTCAATCTTGGGGCTTTTTTTATTCACATCGCATAATAAACAGCCATGATTCTTGTGCACGATTAATTCTTTATAAATAATGATAACTCAACACCACCCTGCAGTCAGAAACAGTACGCGCACAATAATACTGCTGTATTTATTGGCCATTGCCACGGTGCTGATCTACTGGGCCGGACTGCCAGGTGTTTTTATACTGGACGATATTACTAATCTACAAGCGCTCAATACTAATGGCGGCGTAACTAATACTCACACCTTCATGAGCTTTGTATTTGGTAACCACTCGGGACCAACGGGACGCCCAGTCTCTATGCTCTCGTTTTTAATAAACGATCAATACTGGCCTGGATCGGCAGGCGCTTATAAGAAAACAAATATTTTACTGCACGTCCTATGTGGCCTGTTGATTTTTTTACTCCTATATAAAGTAGGCAAAGCACTCAATCTACAGGAAATAGACGCACAAACGATCGCACTTGTTAGTACAGGCTTATGGCTTTTACACCCGCTGCATGTTTCAACTACTCTCTATGTCATTCAAAGAATGGTCATATTAATGACATTATTTTGCACTTGTGCCATTATTTTTTATTTATATCTACGCAATACGGACTTATATAAACAGAGGAAAACAGCCGCCTCCCTCACCATTGCCATTATCATTTTTGGATCACTAGGTGTGCTCAGTAAAGAAAATGGGGTCTTGTTACTATTTTTTATCCTGGCCATCGAAGTGTCTATTTCAAACACCTGCCCCCGACCAAAGAATATGACCTACTGGCTTGCTATATTTATTGTTTTGCCTGTCATTATCTTGGCTAGCTATTTTATTATCAATTGGAGCGACGTATTAAGTGGCTATACCAGCCGAAATTTCACTATCACAGAACGTCTATTAAGCGAAGCAAGGATTCTCATGTCCTATCTAGGACAAATTATTATCCCGAGAAATGCGGGTACCGGCCTATTTCATGACCACATCACAGTCTCTAGCGGTCTATTTTCTCCTGCGACAACCAGCCTAGCAATAGCAGCTATCATTTTCTTGCTATACAGTGCATACATCCTTAGAAAACGACAACCCGTCTATAGCTTTGCAGTATTTTGGTATTTCTCTGCTCATTTAATGGAGTCAACATTTATTCCACTCGAATTATACTTTGAGCATAGAAACTATATGGCTATGATAGGGCCTTTATTTGCTATAGTATATTACCTATTCTATGCAAGCTCTCATGTTAAGAGACAAGAGCTCAAGCGACTACTAAAACCCATTCCTGCCGGGATGATTCTGCTCTTTGCTATGATAACGTACCAGTCGACAAGCTTGTGGGGGAATCCACTGTCTCTTTTTGCTATATGGGCATATGAAAACCCCACATCAATTCGCTCACAGCTTTTGTATGCTCGGCAACTCAATGCCTTTGGAAAACATACGCAAGCGCTAGAAACTTTACAAACGATATATGCAAAATTTCCGCATGACCTCACTCTTCCATTACACATCATAGATATTAGTTGCCAACACCATATCCCACAGAATACCGATGACCTATTGAAAATTAATGACCAATCAATATTGAGAGGTGGGCTGATTCACCCATTAAAAAAAATCGTTGGCAAAGAAATAAATAAATCATGTGTACAACTATCTTCATCTTCACTTCACCACTACCTAGACAAATTAATAACGACACCTAGCGTATCAAAACACAATAAAATTTCTGCTACTATATTAAATATACATGCAAAATATTACATAACTGAAAGAAATTTATCCAAGGCAATGCAACTTCTTGATATGGCATTTGAACGACAGCCCTCAGTGGATATAGCCATTCATCAAACCGTCTTATTATACAGCGCTGGCCTTTACCAAGAGGCGAACACTTATTTGGAAAAAGCAATGAAGGTTGATAGCAATAGGAAACCATTTATTTCATCACGAAAAAGAGAGCTAGATATAATCAAGCGCGACATCACTACACATTTATCCAAATAATGTTATTAGTATCTAACAGGCATAGGAGATTAAATGATGCCACAGTCCACTTGCAAGAAACATCCTAGTTCCATTAGTTAGCACCTTTACTACATATGAAACACCGGCTATTAATAAAAGCCTATAAATATCCATATCAAGCTATAACTAAATGTTATTGAATTAATGTGTTTTTCAGGAACTGACCATCTGCTACACTAACCAATTAAAGACATGTCATGTATTTTGCGGCTAGCACTAAAACACATCAACTTAGAGAGTTACAATGATAAGCCATTCTAAAGTAAGCATTATTTTACCCTGCTTTAACGAGGCAGAGAATCTTTCTGGCTTTTTGACTGAACTATGCGAAACCTTCGATACAGCCGAAATAATTATTGTTGACGATGGATCAACAGATAACTCTATAGATACTGCTAAATGCTTTCCAGTTAAAATTATGAAGCATCCACGCAATTTAGGCAATGGCGCCAGCATAAAGACCGGCGCACGTAATGCCACACATGAAATTCTTGTTTTCATGGATGCGGACGGCCAGCATAAGCCAGAAGATATAAAGCGACTACTAAGTAAAATGAATGAAGGATACGACATGGTAATAGGTGCACGTACGTATGATACTCATGCTAATCTAGGTCGATTGTTTGCGAACACACTGTACAATAAACTGGCATCGTTCATGACCGGATTTACGATCAAGGATCTAACCTCCGGATTCAGGGCTGTAAAGGCCGATAAATTCAGAAAATTTTTATACTTGTTACCAAATGGCTTCTCGTACCCAACAACAAGCACGATGGCATTCTTTCGTTCTGGATTCCCAGTCACTTACATACCTATTTCTGCCATGCAACGCGAGGGGAAAAGTAAAATCAGCATCATTAAGGATGGCACCCGATTCTTTATAATCATCCTGAAAATTGGCGCCTTGTTTTCACCCATGCGCCTTTTCCTGCCTGTCAGCATGTTCTTTTTTTTAATTGCGACCTCATATTACGCTTATACTTTCATCACTGAAGGAAGATTTACTAATATGAGCGCCTTACTTTACATTACATCTGTACTTACATTCATGATTGGGATAGTGTCTGAACAAATTTCATCGCTTCATTACAAGCATTCAGAAGAAAACAATTAAATCATCACAGAGATAAACCCCTTTTGAGCAAAACTCCCAACACTCATCTTTTAATACTTAGCTCTACATTCCCACGCTGGGTCAACGATGATGAACCCCCTTTTGTATACGAATTATCTAAACGACTCACGAAAGAATTTGAATGCACCGTACTTGCACCACACGCACCAAATGCAAAAAAAAATGAAGATTTTGACAATCTACATGTAAAACGATTCCAGTATCTACCTGAAAACTTACAAACGCTGGCATATGATGGAGGTATTCTGCCAAAATTAAAACAAAATAAACTACATTACCTACAAATCCCCTTTTTTTTATTAGCGCAACTTTTTTCAACTATGCAGTTAATAAAAAAAAACTCGATTACTATAATTCATGCTCACTGGGTTATCCCACAAGGCCTAATTGCATTATTGGCAGTTAAATTACTACGTAAAAAAACACCTATACTATGCACTCTTCATGGAGGCGATCTGTATGCACTACGAGGCAACTTACTAGACAAACTTAAAACCTTCATCTTAAAAAAATCAAGCGGCATAACAGTAGTCAGTCACGCCATGAAAAAAGACCTGATAAAGTATGGCATAGATGAGTCGAAAATCATTGTGATACCAATGGGAGTAGACTTACGCTACAGTTTCAAACCCATACAACCTGTAAAAATAATCCCACATTCAATTCTTTTCGTTGGCAGACTTGTAGAAAAGAAAGGAGTCGAATATTTACTCAGATCCATACCTGAAATATGCAACCATATTCCTGATATTTGCTGCTCTATCGCCGGTTCGGGTCCTGACGAAGATGATTTAAAGAATTTGACGCATAGCTTAGGCATCGACAGTAAAGTGAACTTTTTGGGCACTATCAATAATAAAAATTTACCTGCGTTATTTAACCAACATAGTATTGTAGTCTTTCCATCGATTATCGCATCAAGTGGCGATCAGGAAGGGTTTGGCCTAGTTCTCGTAGAAGCATTAGGATGCGAATGCCCTATCGTGGCCACTGATCTCCCAGCCATTCATGATATCATCACACATAATGAAACTGCCCTAATCACCAAACCAAAAGATCCATCATCACTCGCCAAAGCAATTATAAAATTACTGCTCGATCATGACTTTGCGAGACAGCTAGGCGTAGAAGGAAGGCGACAAGTATTGCAAAAATTTGACTGGGATAATATTTCAAAAGAATACATATATTACATAAAAAAAATTAGCACTTAGTAATTTTGATAATACAGAACCCTACCTCCTTGTTTGTAGCTGTATCAAGGCGTCCAGTAATTTTTCAGTCAAGGCACTCCAGGTCAATGCCGACTTGGGAATAACAATCTTCTGGTTGAGTAATTGATAATATATGGCATCGCACATTAATGATGGATTCGCGGGCTCGCAAATTGCCCCATTCAATGATTGAGTTTCTTCTGGATAATTTGTGACAAAATCAGGTACTTTCGTACTGACAATAGGGACTCGGCACGCAAAATATTCTGCAATTTTACAAGAGTTTGAATAATGTATCTGAGAATCATTATTGTATGGTAAGACGACCACAGAAGACGCATTAATCATTGTAGCAATCTCCTTTTGCATCCTTATACCCCGATAATCGACCCACACATAACCCAGGTTCAAACTATCTGGTTTTGCACCCGCTAATAACAGCCTCAACTTAATATTGTATCTATCGATCAATAATTTGCATGCGTCCAGTAAAGTTTCAATCCCGCGCATTGCCTCCATAGAGCCAAAATAGCCTATTACGACTTCTTCCTTTTTAATACCTAGCGAAGCCCGGCATTCATCTCTATCCATTGGATGAAAATCAGCTGGGTCAATACCATTTTCTATTCGAAGAACAGTATCATTATATTCTTTAATATGCCGGTATAAGTTTTCGCTAACACAGGTAACAGCGTCTGCATGCTTCAACGCTAGTTTATACATAAACTTCATTCCCGGTAATTTATTCGACATAAAAGCTGGATAATAATCATAGACATCAAACACAAATGGTACTTTCAATCTCTTCGCAACAATCAAGCCAAGAAAACCAAAATGCGAATCGCCACTTGCAATGATTACATCCGCCTTGTTAGCTCTAACTTCTAAATAAAAATTGAATATAAATTTTATGACTGACAACCATCTCATTGGGTATGAGATAAACTTCACTCCATTATGGATAATTACTTCAGGACGACTTTTTTTGTAATTAGCAGAAAATACAACAGTGCGAATATTCTTTTTAGCTAAATTGATTGGCATATGAAAAAGTCTGCCAAATTTATCCTGCATAAGGTCGTGATTTGTATAGTATCTTTTACATAGAAGAATAACTTTCACTCACATCGCCCAATATGTCTAAGAAAATAATTACGACTCATTGAAAAGCATACGAATTGATCTATATCCCAAGTATGTGGGCCAGTATATTTTGTAAATAATCTTCAGAAAAAACGTGTTGCAGTTTTTTGCATGGACCCATCTTTCTTCTTCAAAGCGCTTCATCAGTGATTTTTTATCAATCCTCGAACTAACACCCGTATCCCTCATTACACAAATTGAAAAGTCATAATATGCATAATCGGTACCTGCCCTGTATGCACGCAAGAAAAAATCATAGTCCATCGCTACCCTAAGCCTCACATCAAACGCACCTATTTCAGAAAACAATGATCTCTTACAAATACAACCTTGATGAAAAATACCTGTTTTAAAGTTAATCCAAGCATTGAACCCCCGGGGTATATAATTCCGCATAATACCTTTTTCACTTTTTTGCAGATTGAAAAGACAGATAGGCATAGAATTATCAATACCACGCATCATCTTACTCAGTATCGCAGGAGAAATTAAGTAATCATCTGAGTGCACAAATAAAATATATTCCCCAGAAGACAGAGCGATGGCTTTATTCATTGCATCCGCTATTCCATCGTCAGGCTCGCTAATATAGCGATCTATTGACTCTTTGTATTTTTGAATTACCTCATTTGTATGATCAGTAGAACCGCCATCGACTATTATGTATTCGAAGTCATCGTATGTTTGACCCACGACACTTTTGATACAATCTTCAATATAACACTCTGCATTATAGCAAATTGTAATTATCGATAATTTGATCTTACTCATTTATCATAAACTAATCTTAGATATTTATCATAAAACATAGTGTTGAATTGCACAGAAAACCATGAGCTATATTAATAGCGGACTCAATAAATACGTTAGATAAAACGTCATCTTTAATTAATCAAGCATACTTTCATATAATTCTTTGTATTTTCGTGAAACTTCTTCAATGTTAAAATCTTTTTCTGCCTTATTTCTGGCCTGCCTGGATAGTAGACAATTCCTGTCTGAATCCTCTATGCACCACCCTATCCCTGCCGCTAAATCATAAGCGTCTAAAGGTTTGGCAAGATACCCATTAATTTTATGCTCCACCATATCAGACATACCTCCAATATCAAATGAGGCTACAGGTGTACCACTAGCCAGGGACTCTACTACAGTATTTGCCAAATTCTCTTCCCTTGAGGGAACCACCATTACATCAGCTGCAGAATAAAGAATATTCAAGCTTATATCATCATACAAATTACCGAGATAGGTGATAGGCAATCCTGTGTCTTTAAATTCATCAGGTTCTGAACCTCCGAACACCAGACACTCAAACTGCATATCTTTACGCTTAACTAGTACATTCAGGCTTTCATACAAAAGATCGAAACCCTTTCGAGGATCAGTTGTCGAGGACATACTGCCAAACAAAATTAATCTTTTTTCATTGGACAACCCTAAAATATCTCTTGCAATATCTTTCTTATGCGCCTTGTATTTTTTTAAATCTATACCATTCGGTATAACGACTACTTTCATACCTGAACAAAGACTACTTTTTCTAGCTATATCTGCCAGCCATCGACTCGGACTAACAATAACAATATTTTTATTTTGATAAGCCTTTTCTTTTTTGACGTAACCGCGCTTACTCAGGTCATTGTTTCCACTACGATTCAGAAAAACACAATTTCCACAGGAAATACTATAATTTTTACACTCACCTGAATAATGACATCCGCCTGTAAATGGCCACATGTCATGTAAAGTCCATACAATAGGCTTCTCTATTTTCCTAAACTCATTGCCCCCAACCATACCACCAGAAACCCAGTGCAAATGAACGATGTCTGGATTTATTGATGTTATCGTTGAATTCATATTTGAAAAAAATGAAAAAAATGAAGAAAAAGGACCAGTCACTCCACCTGAGAATATTCTTGTTGTTAAACCTTCCATCTCTGGCCTAATTAGCGCCATCAGCTTATCAAATTTACTACGTGCAGACACAACATTTCTATCCATTGTTTGTTGTTGCTGTACGTATATTTGTGACTCAACATCTTGTAATGCAAGCTTATCATGCAAACGAAATGCAGCGCGTGCCGCCCCTCCCTTGTAATCCGAATAATTTATCATTAGAACTTTAATCATAAAAATCAATTCACAGTCGTATTATCAATATCTGCTAGCACTTCTTTCAATGCACTACCAAAGTCTTTACTTAATCCAGCCTCTATAGGCTCACGTGGTTCTTTCAAATAATTGATAATATCGTTTACGCATTTCTCTGTCTTAAATTCGATTATTGATTGAACAGGCATGTTATGTTTGTTTGCGAGTGACATAACCTTTCCCTTACCGCACGTATAATCGATCGCGACACAAGGTATACCCATACCCAGAGAGAAAACTGCCGAATGAAATCTCATTGCTAGCACAACATCCGCCTTTGCAAATTCATGTAGATATTGATCTGGAGTCATTTCTTGTGATAGCAATGAATAATCAATATTTTGACTTACTTTAAATTCACCCTTGAAAATTTTTCGGTAATAAAATCGATCATCCGATCCAAAGTGATTGGTACACATGGGTAAAGGTAAAATTTTAATATCCGGGTATACGTCAATAATTTGACCAAGCGCATCCAGTAAATTATTTTCAAAATTTACCTTAAACTTTAATGATTCTGTAACAGTCATATTATTTGCGTATTGTGAAAATGGCCAGTCTCTTAGACCCAATAATAAACATTTTTTTTCAGTATTACTTTTTTCATTAAGCAGTACTTGTGATTTTTCAGATATCCAGCTTAACGATGGATCCTCTGCTACAATATCCTTCTCTGTATCGATACCAAATTGCTGTACGGTAGATAGCGACTTATTATCTCTATATATTCTACGATCACATAGAGCAAGTATGTTTTTAATCGCAGTGTTATGATACTTCTTTCCGAGAGGGCCCACCCCACAACCAGCCAGGAGAGTAATAACATCATTCTCCTTAGCCAAGTAAAACAACCCCTCAATCTCTGCTAATTCATTGATCGCCATGACTGGCCCGCCACCAAAAAGAAGTACGTCTACATGGGGTATAGCATTTAATGCCTCATCAACAGACACCACTTTGACATGCTTCAACTCGCTCATTTGAAGTTTAGTATTATGCGATACATAAGGAAAAAGACTCACTAGAATAATCTCAGGCGCAGAATAATATTTGCATAAAATATTGACAATTCCGGACAATATCGCTTTATCACCTAGAGTTTCGCTACCATACCAACCACATATCATTATTTTCTTTGCTAACGAACGCTCCTGATGTGATTGAGCAATCGACCTCATTTTTTTCCGAATGGATCTTTTATTTCTTGAGTAACGGTATCTAGCACGTGAAGCCACTAATCCTTTTAATAATTGATTTCTGACAATACCATCTTTAAAAATACCATGGCGTCCAATTTTTTCCTGTAACCACTGATTCACAACAACTTTAAAGGGAGGAATTCCTACATAATCATGCGTACAGTCATCACACTTGTTTTGCAATATCCCGTCAAGGTGATCAACATTATTGAAATATAGTTTGTATGAATCATCCTTAACTACATCACCCAGAATATCACTCTGTATGGCGCAGTAAAGCAGCTCGCCTTTATGCGTCAGTGTGGCACCCCTGTGCTGCCAATCACATGCTGCCAATCGTTTACCATTGTGCATTATTTGATGGATTAAAGAAGTATAAAAATATTTTTGCTGCTCACTCGTTTCATAATGAGTCTTCAGACCCTCTAAAAATTCACAAATATGGTATTTTTCATTGAACGTCAGGTCAAAGACATTGCCATCCAGCCAGACTGTTTTTCCTATTTGCTTATGAACAGCATCATTAACTTTATATAACCTTTTGTGTGGCACACCAAGTCTATATTTTATATATACGCCCTTCTCGATCGCCCAATCCAGAAGATCATGCAAGCCATAAATATTAACTTTAGTTATCGTACAACCAACCCTGACAGATGAGACATATGAACTTGTTTTGCAGTATTCCAGTAACTTGCTCGCTTGCTCGAAGTTACCTTCACTCCCTCTGACTATATCATGCAGCTCACCCACTCCATCAATGGAAACCATAACATCAAGCAAGCCACCGAATTTTTTAACGACACGCCCTACCTCATTTATGCTTTTTGAGACTTTTTCGGCCGAATAACCATTAGTAATCAATGATATATTTTCAAGAGACGGCATAGATTCGAACAACACCTGCACTAACTCAGATAGGTCTTTCCTTAGCGTAGGCTCACCCCCATTTATACCTACCGACCTTACATCGGAATATAACGGGTTCACCATTATTTTTCTTAAATCATCTGGCAGTATTTCATCAGATTTTTTTTGTTGCCAGATATTGCACATTTGACAACGAGAATTACATATATCATTCACCGGAAATTGAAGAACAACGGGCTTCTCCAGCGCCCTTTCCTTTGGCTGCACCAATGATTGCCTTAACAGGTTAAACTTACGATAATAATTATGTAATAATGAGTGCATGTTATGAATTATTATGAATTTTATTTTTTGATAGACTATTTTTTAATTTCATCAAAAAATCAAAGTACGAATTTTTCCGAGATTCAGTTACAAAACTCAAACTATACGCACTTAATATTACTAGTAACGCAAGGATTGACACACTCTTATACGTGATAATATCTGCGTTCTGCAAAGCCTTGAAAAACATCAAGAGTGGAAAATGATACAAGTATATAGATAATGTCGCACCGGAAAAATGCGTCACTAATTTAACGATGACTTCTTTTATCATATATCCCTTACGCTTATGTACTGCATACTTATATAACCACAACAAATGCAATACAAACAACAAACCAACCAGGTAATCTGATAAAAAATCCTTACTCCATGTATAGTCTGTATAGCCACCTAGTTTATTTAAAATATTCCTTGAAACTTCATCCGCCAATGCAAATATATTAGCTTCAGATAAGTAAAAATACACAAATACAGGGATTAAGGACAAAAACAAGTTTAATCCTGCATTTTTATTCAGCAACTCTTTCTTGTTGATTCGATACAATAATACTCCGGCAAACCAAAGGGGAAAATACATCAATATTTTTGGCCCAATAATCAACACTGCAAATAGCATCAATATGTATTTTTTCTTCAAAGACTCTACATACATCAATAACGAAAACATGACGTAGTACCAAAATTCATATCCTAAAGACCACATAGGGCCATTAGACAAATATCTGACATCTAAGAACCAAAGCTCCTGAAAGAAAAATAAATTTGCTATAAATCGTATAAAAATGGAATCATTTTGATATATCCTGCCCGCATACAAACCAGGGTCTATCAAAGATCCAATGCTATCAAGAACCAAACCAAGAAATAGTGCCGGCACAAGGCACGACCATAACCTTGCAAGTCTTTTCAGATAAAAATATTCAATATTTTTTCTTTTTACATCGACAGTATACGCTATGACATATCCACTCAAGACAAAGAATATTATCACCGCATGATGACCATAATATGGACGCCAAAAATCAAACATATCAAATGTGAATCTTGGATTTGCAAAATGCTCAAAAAATACGATAAGCGCAGCAAATAATCGAATAAAATCCAGGTAATTAGAAAATCTACTGTTCACATATACCTCGGAAATACACGCATTGAATGATCAGCATTAACCAAAATCGGCTAATATCCGCCCTATTTTGTTGAGCATTCGAATTAATAGCGGTTTTTTACTTCCACCTTCGAACTTATGACTATGCTTAACTGTTAAATACTCTGGTGTACCTCCTCGCATCACCATAGGAGCCCCTCTTGGAGTAGATACTGCTTCGTCCATTGACTGATATGAGCATCTAAAAACTCTGCGCGGTCTATCTGTATGAACTTCATCACTGCCATGCAACACCAACATATTGAAAACAAGTACATCCCCGGCATTCATTTCGACATATTTGATTTTATCCTTATTCTTTTCTATGTATTCGGTATCTACCCTATCATGATGCGTCTCACCCTTTACCCTATGCCATGAAAGAAAACCTTGCTTATGTGAGCCAGGAATGACTTGCAAGGTACCATTTTCTCTCGATACATCATCAAGTGGCATCCATACAACATACTTTACTGGCTCATCTGGCCTGGAAATAAAATCCTGGTGCCAAGGTACGCCATTCTCCTTGCCTTTTGGTTTGTAGATCAGACTATTCTCATAAAGATAGAAATTCGGACCTAGTACATCTTCGAGAACATCGAGAATTTTTTCATTAGACACCATCTTCCTGAATTCCGGATGTCGTTGATATAAATCATATAACACACCTTGATCTGGTCGGTGGCGTAAATAATATTTTGAAAAAACGTCTTCGAGATCTTTTTCGGCGTATGCAACTATCCGCTCTTGTAATTTCCTCGCATTTTCGAGAAATCCTTCTGTAAAAATATCTTTTAGTACTACATAACCATTTTCCGCCAATTCATTCTTATGCATAATATTAACTATTCCTGACAGCCAGAAGCTTTTTAACGAATTTACTTACAATAGGCGGCGTGATTAAATATGCGAATTTTACAAATGGCCAAATAATTGTATCCTGGAAAGAATCCTTTCTCTTCAAATGTTTTGTCCAACTTATCTCATTATTTTGCTCTGGATTGTTATCCTTTGTGTAAAAATATAGATTAAGACTCCTTCGAGTAACTCCTTGTGGACAACGTATCGGGTCTGGATGACCATGCCACGATTTCTCTGAAACTGTAAAAATGACACACCGATTATAATCCGGCTTTATGTCTACTACTTTTGTAACGCCATCCTGAGACCACAATTCTATACCGCCACCATACTCGTCTTTCCAGTCCTCATTGAAATATATAAGAACATTGATCCGCCTGTGGAGTTTAAGATATTTATGCTCAGTGAAATCTACATGCAGTGGCAACTTACCCCCAGGCAAAGTATGAATAAGCCCACTTCCTATATAATGTGGGTCAGGCAAGAGCCCATGAATACCTGTTACTTTTTCAAGAAAATTGATAATTTTATATGAGTTCAATTCATTAAATATATCTTCAAGTTCCTTAGGAAAATTATCATCCTCAGGATCCAATGCTATTCTTTTTTCATAATCCTGATATTTGTTCGCAGACAACATCTCTTTGGGACTAGGAAAATACTCGCTAATTTTTTTTGCTACATCATCTGGTAGAAAATTATCGATACAAATATTCGGGAACGGCTCCGCTTCATGATACTTGTCTTTTAGATCACCCGCCAATGTTTGCAACTTTTCACTATCCAGCATAAAAACCTCTTGTAAAACTCTACCTTAATAATAATATCGACTTTATTTTCAATATAAAAATATGCCTTGCTTTAGCATAAAAAAGATCGAATAATAAAAATGCAAAAATATATGCAATAAGGCTTGCATAAGCCGCTCCAACAATACCATACTGTTTAATAAATATAATATTCAATACAACATTCACTAAAACGCCCACGATATTTCTATAAAACCCATAGCTCATCAACCCTTCAGCTATGTGCCAACGACCACTTACCACGCCAAGTGAAATAAATATACCACACCAGATCATGACACTTAAAACCTCCGCAGCAGGAAGAAATTTCTCACCATATAACAATACAATAATCTCTTCCGAAAATACTGATGCCAACACTCCGACAATGATCATAAAAAATACCAAGACTCTAAATAAGGCATAAATTTTCTCTAGAAAATATTGCTGCGATACTTCCCTGGCATTTACAATTGCAGGAAAAAGGGAATTACAGACGACAACACTCAATCCGAATATTGATTCACTTAATTGCACAGACGCAGCATACATCCCCACATCTTGCACACCTCTAATATCCATTATCATTACCTGGTCGATTCTCATGTATATTGCATTCAATGCTGCCGACATGATGAGCCAGATACTATTTTTTAGTAAGTTTCTGGCAATTTGAGGGCGGAACGTTAAGTTAAAAAAAGTTTTATATTCTTTCAAATACTGATAGATCAGACCCATTGAAAGAATAAGCGCGTCTATTAAAAAAACAAGCGCAAACCAGATCAAAGAAGCCTCATTGTATACAAGAATCAATTTGATAACTGCTGAGCATAAAACCTGTATAAGCATAATATGCACGACATATTTTGACTTTACCTCTGCTTCGAATTGAAACCCTATTGTATTAAATGTTTGAAAAATGACAGCGAAAGCTAATATAGCGATAAGAATGTTTTGCTCAGGATTATTATCAGTAAATGGGACAACTAACAACAACCCAACCCACATCAAGAGTGTCCCTGCAAATTTAAGCCAAAATGTAGTACCTAGTATTTCTTCTTTACGATCAGGGTATTTTACCAACTCTCTTACAACAATTCTGTCTAGTCCAAGCGATACAAGTGGCAAAAATAAAATCACAAAACTATTTGCATAGCTCAAGGCACCAAATTGATGTGGACCCAGGTACCTGGCAACATACATCCCTACAAAAACAGCAACTACCATCCTGAGTAGTTTTTCTACTATTAACCATGATGTATTAGTGAAATAGCGTTTAAAACCAGCGCTGATCAACATCTTAATAAATTTTTATATTTTTCATTTATTAACTCGCATTAAAAAAACAGAATTTAATATTCACTTAAGCATTAGAATATTATTACAAACTACTGCAGATATTAGTACAGTAAAACCATTGTTAGACTTTGCATCCTTGCATTCATATAATAATTTCGTCTTTGGTCTAGAACATGAGTAAATTTTCATACAGACTGTATTCTATTCCATATATTATGTATATCGTTCAATTATCCACATAACCTAAATCTCTTAAATCTACCTTTCACTCATACGGTCTTATCGAAAGTCGTCGAAATTAACTCCTGTTGTTGCTATACAACAACCGTTCATGCAGTTTCTCTTAGTCAAATGCGTAACAACTCTTGATTATTATGAGATTCTACTTGACCACATTTCTCAGAAAACGCATTATGAATTGTAGATTTTTCTCAAGGTGCCGATATTAATAATAGAAAGCTAGACAAATTTCACTTAAGTCATGTAACATGTTGAAAAAATGATGATATTTACTAAACTGAAGAATGAAATCTCGATTCACGAAATGTCAAAACAATAGTGAATGATTCGTATAGTTTCGTAATTACCTGATAGCACTCAGTAGCTATATTGTAATGTTGGGGAAAATGTAATTAATCACCTAAATTTACATATTTTGCATAATCTACAATTTTAATTGGATTTAATTACAGAATAGTATGGCAACAACGAACCCGAAAATACAACTCAGTGGACTAGCTCGTCGTCTCGTTCATGACGGCCTTCTTGAAGAAAATATTGCTGAAAATGCTTTGAAAGAAGCAAGAAAAAACAAGATCACTCTTGTTTCTCATCTGGTTGAAAATAAGATCTTGAATAGCAGACAAATTGCCAATGCTGCTTCACAAGAGTTTGGCGTCCCCCTATTCGACATTAACAGCCTTGACCTGGAAACCTCTGCCAACTGTATCAAATTGGTCGATGAGAGACTGATACGTAAACACCACGCCTTACCACTAGTACGCAGAGGCAACCGCTTGTTTGTTGCAGTGTCTGACCCCACAAACCTGCAGGCGTTGGATGAAATCAAATTTAATACCGGCATCAACACGGATGCCGTATTGGTAGAAGAAGAACAACTGCAAAAAATTCTGGCAAAAGCACTGGAGGCGCAGGAATCTCCTATGGAGGGCTTGCTGGATGAAGACCTGGATAATCTTTCCATCGAAGGTGGGGATGATACCAAACAGCAAGATGACGAAGATACAGACGTTGATGACACTCCGGTCGTTCGCTTCGTCAATAAAGTACTGCTGGATGCGATCAACAAAGGCGCATCAGACATACACTTTGAAGCCTATGAAAAAACCTATCGCGTACGCTTCAGACAGGATGGTATGTTGCATGAAATAGCAGCACCGCCGATTAATCTGGCCTCCCGTGTGACGGCCCGCATCAAGGTTATGGCGCGCATGGATATCGCCGAACGGCGTGTCCCGCAGGATGGCCGCATCAAAATGAACATCTCGAAGACACGTGCCATCGATTTTCGTGTCAATACCTGCCCCACCTTGTTTGGCGAAAAGATTGTTATGCGTATTCTCGATTCAAGCGCTGCCAATCTGGATATTGATATTCTGGGTTATGAAGACCATCAGAAAAAGCTGTTTCTGGACGCCATTCACAAACCCTGGGGGCTGGTGTTGGTGACTGGGCCTACCGGTAGTGGTAAGACGGTTTCCTTGTATACCGCCATTAGCATCCTAAATACGCCCGACAGGAATATCTCGACGGCAGAAGATCCAGTTGAAATCAATCTTCCCGGCATTAATCAGGTGCATATGAACCTGAAAACCGGCATGACCTTCTCGGTAGCATTACGTGCTTTTTTACGTCAAGATCCTGACATTATAATGGTAGGTGAGATTCGAGACCTGGAAACAGCAGAAATTGCTATTAAAGCGGCTCAAACGGGTCATTTGGTACTATCAACCTTGCATACTAATGACGCACCTCAGACATTGACTCGTCTCGCTAACATGGGTATCCCGCCGTTTAATATTGCATCTTCTGTGAGCCTGATTATCGCACAGCGTCTCGCTAGACGATTATGCACACATTGTAAAAAAGAAGAAAAAATCCCTGAAGAAGCATTGCTATCTGAGGGTTTCACACAGGATGAAGTTAGCGAATTGAAAGTATTCGGACCTGTAGGCTGTGACCAGTGCACCAATGGCTATAAGGGTCGCCTGGGGGTTTATCAGGTCATGCCTGTATCTGAGGAGAGCGGACGTATTATCATGGCTGGTGGAAATTCTATGGAAATTGCCGATCAGGCAAGAAAAGAAGGCATCAACGACTTACGTCGTTCGGGGTTAAATAAAGTAAAAGAAGGGTTAACCAGTCTGGAAGAAATCAACCGGATTACAAAGGACTAAGTAATGGCAGAAAAAGCAATTAAACAAAGCGTGTTTTTATGGGAAGGCTCTGATAAGCGAGGCTCCAAGGTTAAAGGTGAAAGCCAAGGTACAACGCCTGCCATGATTAAAGCTGAATTAAGAAAGAGAGGTATTGTACCAAAAAAGATTCGAAAAAAATCTACCCTATTTTCTTCAAATAAAGGCAAAAAAATTACTCCGAAGGATATCGCTATTTTCAGTCGCCAATTAGCTACCATGATGTCTTCAGGCGTACCCTTGGTACAATCCTTTGAAATAATTGGTCGCGGACATGACAACCCTCGCATGCAAGAGTTACTACTAACCATTAAGAACGATGTTGAGTCTGGCAACCCCTTGGCTGAGTCTCTTGCAAAGCACCCGCTACAATTTGATGCACTCTTTTGTAACCTGGTTAGAGCTGGCGAGCATGCAGGTATCCTTGAAGCATTACTGCACAAAATAGCGACCTATAAAGAAAAAACGGAAGCTATCAAGGCTAAAATAAAGAAAGCCTTATTCTATCCAACAGCAGTTATCGTTGTTGCTGGCATCGTCACTGCGATCCTGCTGATTTTCGTAGTACCACAGTTTGAAGAGTTGTTTAGCGGCTTTGGCGCTAGCCTGCCCGCGTTCACACAAATGATAATAAACCTGTCGCAATTTATGCAGAACTGGTGGTTTGTGGTACTGGTCGGCATCATTGGTGTTATATATGCATTTACTCAAGCCAAGAGACGATCCGTCAAATTTGGTCATGCGTTGGACAAAATGGCGCTAAAAACACCTATTGTTGGTGTTATTCTTAACAAGGCGGCCATTGCTCGTTTTGCAAGAACATTATCAACTATGTTTGCTGCAGGTGTACCTCTAGTTGAAGCCATGGACTCAGTGGCTGGCGCTACGGGTAACATAGTCTATTCTGATGCAATCTTGCGTATCAGGGATGAAGTCGCTACGGGCCGACAATTAAACTCTGCCATGAAAGATGCTAATTTGTTCCCTTCCATGGTTGTGCAGATGGTGGCCATAGGTGAAGAATCCGGCTCTCTGGATGATATGCTGGGAAAAGTAGCTGACTTCTATGAAGATGAAGTCGACAACGCCGTAGACTCGTTGAGTAGCCTGTTGGAACCATTGATTATGGCAGTTCTCGGCGTACTGGTTGGTGGCTTGGTTATCGCTATGTACCTACCCATATTCAAACTGGGTGCGGTTGTTTAAACGACCTTTAAATCGGGATACCTTTACGGGTATCCCGCTTATTATTTGACCTGAATGTTAATCTTCGAATACCTGAACAGTAGTCCTACTGCCTTTATTGTCACCAGTTTAATACTGGGGTTGATGGTGGGTAGCTTTTTGAATGTCGTTATTTATCGCCTGCCTGTCATGCTGAAAAAAGAATGGCGCAGTCAGTGCGAAGAGTTTATGGAGTTATCAGAGTCTTCATCTACAACTGACAAAAAATTCAACTTAGCTACCCCTGCATCAACCTGCCCTCATTGTGAACATAAAATTAAACCGTGGGAGAATATCCCCGTCTTAAGTTACTTGTTCCTGCGAGGCAAATGTTCGCAATGCAAATCACATATTGCACTACGCTATCCGATTATTGAACTCACTTGCGGCTTGATGACCGCCTTTGTTGCCTGGCACTTTGGTTTTGGTTGGCAGGCCTTGGCTGCGATGGTATTGACCTGGTCGTTGATCAGCCTAGCGGTTATTGATTTTGATACTCAGCTATTGCCCGATGTTATTACGTTACCCTTTCTCTGGCTTGGTCTAATCATCAACATAAACGGCACATTCGTCAGTCTGGAGGACAGTGTTATCGGTGCAACTGTTGGCTATCTGTCGCTTTGGAGCATCTATCAAGTCCATCACCTGTTGACGGGAAAAGAAGGCATGGGATATGGGGATTTCAAGCTACTGGCCTTGCTGGGGGCGTGGCTGGGGTGGCAATCCTTGTTGATTATCGTACTGCTCTCATCGCTAGTGGGGGCCTGTGTGGGGATCAGCTTGATCCTGGTGATGGGTCGGGATCGTCAGGTACCGATTCCTTTTGGCCCTTATTTAGCTACGGCAGGATGGATCAGCCTTATCTGGGGAACACAATTGATTCAGTCGTATTTAGGTATTACTGGGCTCAATTCTTAGTCCTTACTTTATTGGCACTCGAAAACACGCACTATGCTCACAATAGGACTCACTGGAGGAATCGGTAGCGGAAAATCCACCGCTACTGCTCTATTTTCAGAATTATCTGTGCCTGTAATTGACGCTGATATAATTGCTCATAATATTACCGAACCCGGTGAAACCACCCTGGATACACTATTCGAGCAATTTGGATCAGATATAAAACGATCGGATGGCTCGCTGGATCGAGCCAAATTACGTGAACAAGTCTTCAATAATGCTGCTGAATGCAAAAAACTGGAAGCCATCATGCATCCCGTCATTCGTAGTGAGATGCAGCGCCAAATTCAGGCCATTGACGCTCCCTACTGTATTCTGGTTATCCCCCTGTTGCTGGAAACAGCCCAGCAAGATGATTTTGATCGAATACTGGTTGTCGATTGCACAGAAGAAACCCAGCGCCGACGTGTACTTAAACGATCCGGCATCACGCCGCAACAGCTTGAAGCAATTTTGGATGTTCAATGTAAACGTGATCAACGCTTGGCTGCTGCGGATGATATCCTCTATAATGATGACGATGATATCAATTCACTCAAGCAACAAATCCTTGTTCTGCATCAACAGTATGTCAAAATGAGTAAGAATGCCTGAATTAGCTAAGCGCGCCATGATATCTTTACAAATGGAGATAAACTTATTGGACAATAGCGCATATCGGATGACCCTATCGTGAGAAAAACGACCTACGAGCAACCGCTGAATGAGCGCATCAGGTCATTTCTACGCCTGGAATTCCTGTTCAGACAATCAGACTATAGCCTCAATGGCACTTCAAGCTGGAATAGCCGCGCTGCGCTTGAATCCATTATTGAAATTCATGACCTGGTCAGTAGAAGTGACCTGAAAACTGAAATACTTAAAGAGCTGGAACGTCACACCCAAAACCTGACTCAACTACTCCAAAATCCAAAAGTGGATCATGACCGCCTCAACCAGGTCCTGCGCTCACTGGACCAACTGAGTAACCGGATTTTCTCTAACAACAAGCCTTTTGGCCACGCACTTAAAGATAATGAATTCATCACCACCATTCGTCAACGCACGACAGTACCTGGTGGCACTTGTGAAATGGACATGCCGAGTTACCATTTTTGGCTACAAAAAAACAGCGATGAACGTATTGATATCCTGAACCATTGGCTCAGTAGCTTTGATGTTTTAAGACAAGCCATCGAACTTATATTACAACTAATAAGGGACAGCACTTCTCCAAAATGGGAGCTGGCAGAAAACGGGTTTTTTCAACGTAACCTTGATGCTGCCAACCCTTGTCAAATTTTACGTATCATCCTACCCGCTGAACAAGATTGTTATCCTGAAATCA
>Ga0316205_10001908_pt1 | contig 23690 bp, 24 predicted proteins | sample 3monthpyrite_MG_FD_204941 | JGI IMG/M metagenome (GOLD analysis project Ga0316205, IMG submission 204941) | Microbial mat bacterial communities from mineral coupon in-situ incubated in ocean water Damariscotta River, Maine, United States -... | ecosystem: Environmental > Aquatic > Marine >... | reverse complement strand
CATCTCCTGGGCTATGATCATGAAAGTGAAAATGAAGCTCGGGAGATGGAGGCTTTGGAAGTTAAAGCACTTGCTGAACTTGGTATAAACAACCCATATGATGATCAGCATCTATCTGAAGGCCGGAAGCAATGAACACGCAACTCTCATCGATAACCCCAATCAACGGTGATGACGAACCTCCTCCGTTTCGTTTGAAAGCCTGGCTGCGCGGCGTGTTCGGTTTGTCGAATGGCGAAGCGTCCGTTCGGGATGCGCTGGAAGAGCTGATTGAAGAACGCGAAGGGGCCGAAGTCCCCATCAACGCTGACGAGCGCCTGCTTCTTGCCAATATTCTGGAACTTCGTGACCGCACAGTTCATGACGTCATGATCCCGAGGGTCGATGTTATTGCTATTGATCTGGATACCCCTCTGCACGAGGTCATCGCCGTTATTACCCGCGAAGGCCATTCCAGATTACCGGTTTATAAAGAGGCGCTGGATGACAGTATCGGGTTTATCCATGCGAAAGATGTTCTAGCCTGGCGGAGCTCGGAAAATGATTTCAGGCCCTCAAAGATCATCCGCAAAATCCTGTTTGTTTCCCCCTCAATGCAGGTCCTTGAACTGCTGCTGGAAATGCGGGTTTCACGATCCCACATGGCATTGGTCGTTGATGAATATGGCGGCATTGACGGTCTGGTGACGATTGAGGATCTGGTTGAGGAAATTGTTGGCGAGATCGAAGATGAGCACGACACCGGGCAGGAGCCGAAACTGGTTCAGGCATCCGGCGGGGATTACATTGCGGATGCACGTGTCACAATCGAGACGCTCCAGCAGGAGTTTGGCGACATCCTAAGCGAGGACGAGCGTGAAGACCTCGACACACTTGGCGGTTTGGTATTTGCCATCGCCGGGCATGTGCCGATCCGCGGTGAACTGGTTCGCCATCCATCTGGCCTTGAGTTCGAAATCCTTGATGCAGACCCGCGCCGGATCAAACGTCTCAGACTAAGCCGCAATGCGCCGCCGTCCTCAATTGATGAGGTTGAGCCTTCATGATCCCGCTCATTCGGCGCTGGCGCGATCTCATAAGCGCGCTTGTGGGTGTCAAAAGAACATTGCTGGCAATGATTTTCGGCCTTGCCGCCGGGGCGGCTATGGCCCCCTTTCACCTGGTTTTTTTCCTGATCCCCGGCTTCGTTGGATTGTTGTGGCTGCTTGGTTCCTGCACGAGAAAGCGCCAGGCGTTCGGTGTCGGCTGGGCTTTTGGTGTTGGTCATTTTTCGGTCGGTTTCTACTGGATTGGTCATGCTTTTCTGGTAGACGCAGCGACTTACGGCTGGCTGGCCCCCATTGCCGTACTGGGGTTGGCCGGGGCGATGGCTGTTTTCACCGGTTTGGTCACCCTGTTCAGCTCTCTGGTATTTCGCCGATTTAACCTGGGCACGGTTGGACAGGTGTTGGTTTTTGCCGCTGTCTGGATTGCTTTTGAATGGGTCCGGGGCTGGCTATTTACAGGATTCCCCTGGAATCTGATCGGTACCGTTTGGGCGTTTTCTGATCCGGTTATGCAGTTTGCTGCCGTGGCGGGGGTTTATGGGCTGGGTCTGATGACCATCATCGTTGCGGCAATGCCTGCCGTATTGGCTGATGAGATACGAAGCCCTCACTCAAAGGCTGGCCTGGCTCTGGCTGCTGTTCTGGCGATCAGCATTTGGGGCGGCGGCATGTGGCGATTGTCTGGAGCGACCAACGAGAACGTCGCAGGTGTTCAGTTGCGTCTGGTTCAACCGAATATCCCGCAGAATCTTAAATGGAAACCCGGTTACAAGGTCGGGCATGTCAAAGATCAGATTGACCTGAGTAAGGCCCCGCCCAGGGAAGGGCCCCCTCCAACACATATCATCTGGGCTGAAACGGCTGTTCCGTTTAATCTGAGCTATGATAAAAACCTGCTCGCATTTCTGGGCGCGATTGTGCCGAAAAATGGCTATTTGATCACCGGGGCACCACGCTCAAACAAGCCGGGATCTGAAACCCCCCAGTACTGGAACTCGCTGTTTGCCATTCAGCCTGGAGGCAGGATTGCCGCGACGTATGATAAAATTCATCTGGTGCCTTTTGGCGAATATGTTCCCTTTCGTGAAATCCTGAAGGTTTCCAAGTTGACAGCCGGACGCGTTGATTTCACCGCTGGCAGGGGTGAGCGTGTGTGGCGCTTGCCGGGCCTGCCCCCGGTTGCACCCCTGATCTGCTACGAAGCGATTTTTCCAGGCGAGGTGGCATCGCTTGGGCCTGAACCTGACTGGCTGCTGAACGTGACCAATGATGGATGGTTCGGGATGTCGGCAGGCCCATACCAGCATTTCGCCGCCGTTCGGTTTCGCGCCATTGAAATGGGCGTACCTCTGGTGCGGGTCGCTAATACGGGGATTTCGGCGGTGGTTGACGGCTATGGAAGGGTTGGCAAACGTCTTGATCTGGGTGTTCGGGGTTTTGTCGATTCACCCCTGCCCAAACGGTTATCCCAAGTGCCGCTATATGGACGTCTTGGCGACTGGATCGTGTTGATCCTGTTGCTCATGGCATTTGGGGGCGGCGTATTTTTACGTCAACAAAAGACCGAACCTCTGTCATAATGCCCATGTTTTGCCCCATGTTATCCCCGTGTTGCAGTTGACAGCCACGGGCGTTCGGCTCAATACAAATAAAGCTACAGGAAGGAAAAAGCGCAATGGCGAAAGGTAAAGGACCGGACCTGCCGCAGTACGATAAACTGCCACCGGGTGTATCCAATCCCGTGGACCAGCACGTCGGTCACCGTTTGCGCCAGCGCCGCGCCCTGTTGGGTGTCAGCCAGGAGAAACTGGGCGAATCTGTTGGCCTCACTTTTCAGCAAATTCAAAAATACGAACGTGGTGCCAATCGTATGGGGGCCAGTCGCCTCTATCAGTTCAGCTGCATTCTCGGCGTGCCGGTTTCTTTTTTCTTTGACGATATGCCGGAAGAGATGAAAACGCCGGAAGGTCAGAAACCAGGAGGGTTTTCTGATGGTGAACAGGCGGCCATTGACCGTGACCCGATGACCAGACGGGAAACCCTTGAGCTGGTCCGTGCCTATTATCAGATTGCCGACCCTGTAATCCGCAAACGTTTGCTGGATCTGGCCCGTTCTGTAGGCGGGGTTGAAGAAGACGGCTAGGCTTTAGCGCGGGCCGTTTACACCAGATCGGACGTGTTTTGCTTTCTCGGCCAATTTTCTTGACCAACCCCCCAAACCCTGCGACAAGACCGCCGTTACAGTTTCTGTTGTAACCGTGGTCGGATTTGGATCGCTTGCCTCCACGTTAAACCGGCGCTAAGTGGGCACCCTCAACGAACAAACGTTGCAGCCCTTGGTCCAGTGGTATTGAACTTGTGATCGAAGGGATCAAACATGCATAAATCAGATTTTCTTTTCACCAGCGAATCCGTTTCCGAAGGCCACCCTGATAAGGTTTGTGACCGGGTATCGGATGCGGTTGTCGATACATACCTTGGTAAAGACCCTGTTTCACGCGTTGCCGTTGAAACGCTGGTGACCACCAACCTGATCGTCCTTGCTGGCGAAACCCGTTGCTCGGAAGACGTCAGCAAGGATGAGCTGGAAGCCGCTGCCCGTGCTGCCGTGAAAGACATTGGCTATGACCAGGATAATTTCCATTGGGAAAAGTCTGAAGTTCAGATCCATGTCCATTCGCAGTCCAGCGATATTGCGCAGGGTGTGGATTCAGCCGGAAACAAAGACGAAGGCGCAGGCGATCAGGGTATTATGTTTGGTTATGCCTGTGATGAAACAGACGTTTTGATGCCCGCCCCGATTTATTATTCCCACAATATCCTGAAAGAAATGGCGACGGCCCGTCACGCTGGAAACCTTCCGGGGATCGGTCCGGATTCCAAAAGCCAGGTTACGCTGCAGTACGAAAATGACAAGCCCGTCCGTGCGACCTCCGTCGTTGTTTCAACCCAGCATGAAGAAGACCTGTCCCAGGATGATATTCGCGAACTGATTCGTCCCTTTGTTGAAAACGTTCTGCCGGAAGGCTGGATGTGCCCTGAAGAAGAATTTTATGTGAACCCAACCGGTAAGTTTGTCATTGGCGGCCCCGATGGGGATGCCGGTCTTACGGGCCGTAAAATTATCGTTGATACCTACGGCGGTGCGGCTCCGCACGGCGGCGGCGCTTTCTCCGGTAAAGACCCCACCAAGGTTGACCGCTCGGCTGCTTATATTTCGCGCTACCTTGCGAAAAACGTGGTTGCAGCCGGCCTGTCCCGCGCCTGCACCATTCAGCTGGCCTATGCGATCGGTGTCTCGAAGCCGTTGTCACTTTATGTGAACACGCATGAAACGGGTGATGTGAATGAAGACAGGCTGGCTGAGGTTCTGCAGGAGCTGGTCGATCTGTCACCACGCGGCATTCGCGAACATCTCGGGCTCAGTCGCCCGATTTACGAACGTTCCGCTGCTTACGGTCACTTTGGCCGCATTCCTGAGGAAGACGGCGGGTTCTCCTGGGAGCGCACCGACATTGCTGCCGACCTGAAATCGGCTTTCGGCGCTTCTTGACGACAGCTAAAGACGATACGGATCAACGCTGGTACGGTCGGCGCTTTGGCAAAAAGCTGGGCCCGACCCGCCAGCACCGTGTTGATAACCTGCTGCCTCAATTGCGGGTTGATCCGGATGCGTGCCGGGATGACCCAACTCTTTCCAGGCTTTTTCCGACGTCACCTGACGATGTCTGGCTGGAAATCGGCTTTGGCGGCGGTGAGCATCTGGCCGGTCAGGCAAGCAACAACCCGGACATTGGCTTCATCGGGTGTGAGCCCTTCATCAATGGTGTCGCCAGCCTCCTGACCGAGATTGAGGAACGGGGGCTTGAGAACGTTCGGGTCTTTGATGAGGACGCACGCCGCCTTCTTGATGCTCTGCCGGATCAGAGCATGGGGCGCATCTTTATTCTGTTTGCCGACCCCTGGCCGAAAAGCCGCCATCTGCGCAGGCGGTTCATTTCAGAAAAAAATCTGCAGCAATTCTCCAGGTTGCTGAAGGATGACGGGGAGCTTCGCTTCGCCAGTGATCATATGGGGTATGTATCCTGGACGCTGGAGCATTTGCTTAAACACCCTGATTTTGACTGGCCGGCCCGCTCACCAAGGGATTGGCGTGAGCAGCCTGTTGACTGGGTAGAAACCCGCTATGAAGTCAAAGCCAAAAAACGCGGAGACCACCCCGCCTATCTCCGCTTTGTTCGCAAAGTCCGAATTTGTTAAGAAACTGCGGGTAAGTCTTGAATTAATGGTCTGATAGGGGTATATGGACGCCACGTTCATTGCAGAACGTACTCGTTAGCTCCGTATTTTAAATGGAATTGATGAGGTGGGCTCCTGAGCCCGCCTTTTTTTGTTCCTGAATATATTGGGCGAAGCTGTGTTGATGGGATGCCAGCAGGGGACCTGGAAATGGAAACATCGGACCGGATCGATAAACTGATCGGCCCGGCTATTGAAGAGCTGGGGTTCGATCTCGTCCGGGTCAATCTGACCGGCCAGACCAATCTTTGCCTTCAGGTGATGGCAGAGCCTCTGGACGGTAGCGGAATGACGGTAGAGGGCTGTGCCCGGATCAGCCGGGCCGTATCCGCGATCCTGGATGTAGATGATCCGATCAGCGGGGCCTATACGCTGGAAGTCAGCTCCCCCGGTCTTGACCGGCCGTTGGTCAAGCTAAGGGATTTTGAACGTTTTGCAGGATACGAAATCAAGGTCGAAATGGCCCGTCCGCAGAACGGACAGAGACGTTTTCGGGGGCAGCTCTTAGGGATTGAAAACGAAGACGTAAAATTATTGATTGGGGAGGAAGAAGCGCGTCTTCCCTATGCAGATATTATGAGATCAAAACTAGTGATGTCCGATGAATTACTAAGCCGGGCTCAAGAAGGTGAACAACAATGAGTGAGACAATGACAGAAACCAGTGCCGTACACTCCAGGCCCGAACTGCTTCAGGTTGCCGAAACCGTGGCGCGTGACAAAAGCATCGACCGTGATGAGGTCCTTGAAGCCATGGAACAGGCAATCCAGAAGGCCGGGCGGTCCAAATATGGTCAGGAACATGATATCCGTGCCCATATTGATCGCGCCTCTGGTGCCATCAGCCTGGCCCGTTATCTGGAAGTTGTTGCCGAGGGCGAAGAGATTGAAAACGAGTTTACACAGGTTGATCTGGCAAAAGCGCAGCGTAAAAAAGCCGATGCGGTTGCCGGTGAATTTCTGATCGACGTCCTGCCGCCAATTGATTTCGGGCGTATTGCCGCGCAAACGGCAAAACAGGTCATTGTCCAAAAAGTTCGCGAGGCCGAACGGACCCGTCAGTTCAGCGAATACAAAGACCGTCTGGGCGAGATCGTTAACGGTCTGGTCAAACGTATTGAGTACGGTAACGTGATTGTTGATCTTGGCCGGGCCGAAGCGGTGTTGCGCCGTGATGACTGCATTCCGCGTGAACATTTCAATAATGGTGACCGGGTTCGGGCCTATATCTTTGATGTTCGCGAAGAAGCCCGCGGGCCGCAGATTTTTCTCTCCAGAACCTATCCTGATTTTATGGCCAAACTGTTTTCACAGGAAGTGCCGGAAATTTATGACGGTATTATCGAGATCAAGTCGGTCGCCCGTGACCCGGGGTCGCGTGCTAAAATTGCCGTTCTGTCACATGATTCAAGCCTTGATCCGGTTGGCCCCTGTATCGGTATGCGCGGCTCGCGTGTTCAGGCCGTCGTTGGCGAGCTTCAGGGCGAGAAGATCGATATCATTCAATGGTCGCATGACCCGGCAACGTTCATCGTTAACGCGCTGGCACCGGCTGAAGTCGCGAAAGTTGTTCTGGATGAAGACAACAACCGGATTGAAGTGGTTGTCCCTGATGACCAGCTGAGTCTGGCTATTGGACGGCGCGGCCAGAACGTTCGTCTGGCATCTCAATTGTCGGGCTGGGATATTGACATCCTGACCGAGGCAGAAGAATCCGAACGTCGCACGAAAGAATTCCAGGAACGCTCTGTCATGTATGTTGAAGCGCTCGACGTTGATGATGTGATTGCGCATCTTCTGGTCACGGAAGGTTTCTCCACGGTTGAGGAAGTTGCCTTTGTGCCGGTTGAAGACCTGATGGATATCGAGGGCTTTGATGAAGACGTTGCGACGGAGCTTCGTGAGCGCGCACGCAATCATCTGGCGCAGCGTGATGAAGAGCTGTCGCGTCGCCGTGCCGAGCTTGGCGTTGAAGATGATATGGCGGAAATTGAAGGTGTAACGCCCAGGATGGCTGTTATGCTGGGTGAACAAGATGTCAAAACCCGCGACGATCTGGCTGATCTTGCGGGCGATGAGCTTCTGGAGATTGTTGGCAAGGAAGTTCCGAACCTCGATCGGGCGAATGAAATCATTATGGCGGCGCGGGCTCACTGGTTCGCTGATGAAGGTGCGCAAAGTGATGAGGCAGCGTCTGAGGGTGAGGCAGTCGAGGAGAGTGAAGCGCCTAACGCGTAATGCCAAAGTGATGAGTACGGAAACCCGGTAGGACAGAAATGAACACGAAAGTGATCAAGGATCGTCATCGTAACCGGGGAAACAGCAAGCCTGTTCCGCTCCGTAAATGCTTTGTTACCGGGGCTGAGCGCCCGAAGGCCGAACTGGTCCGGTTTGTTGTTGGGCCGTCTGACGAGATCGTTCCCGATCTGGACGAGAGATTGCCGGGACGGGGTTTATGGTTGAGCGCTGACCGCGATGTGCTAAACACAGCATGCACAAAGCGGTTATTTGCCAAATCGGCGCGGCGTAAGGTTGAAGTGCCAGATGATCTGGCGATGCGTGTTGAGATGTTATTGGCCCAGCGTTGTATGGACTTAATTGGTCTGGCGCGACGTTCAGGAGCCGTGATTGCCGGGTTTGAGAAGGTCCGGGCCTTTTTTAAGGAAGGGCGAAAAGGGCTTCTTCTGGCGGCCAGCGATGGTGCCAGGGGGGGTCGGGGAAAGTTGTTAGGTGTGAGCCAGATACGGTCCGAAATGGATGTGCTTTCCAGCACGGAACTCGGACAAGCGCTCGGACGTGATGCGGTGGTTCATGCCGTAGTCGGGTCGGGGCCATTAGCAGACCGGATCGGTCAGGAAACGGAACGCCTTCGCGGCATTCGCGGACTGACAGAAAAGGTCGAAGTTGGGGACTGATATCCCCGTTGAAAAAGCCCGATAGTGGGCACGCAGGGTTGGAACGAAATTCGATGACCGAGACCAAAGATACGACCAAAGGCACCAAACTGGGACTGTCACGCCCCAGTAAACTTGAGCTCAACAAAACCGTCGAAAAAGGGCAGGTTCGCCAGAGTTTTTCGCATGGCCGGTCCAAGATGGTGACGGTTGAGGTGAAGAAGAAGCGGTCCTTTGAGCGCGACTCTGGTGGCCATATGGCCGAAGTCAAGGGTGCACCCCCTGGTGAAGAGTTGCTGATTCAGGAAGCGGTCACACCGGAGCCAGAAGTTGTTGAGGTCGAAGAAGCGACGGCTTTATCGAACCTGACCAGTGAAGAGCGGGCGTCACGTTTAAAAGCCCTTGAGAGCGCACGTATCGCCAATGCTGAAGCGGTCGAAAAAGCCCGCCTTGAAGCAGAGCGTAAAGCACTGGAACCGGATCCCGAACCAGAGCCCGAGCCCGAGCCGGAGTCCGCGCCGGAGCCGGAACCCGAGCCAGAAGCCGCACCGGAAGAGGTTGTGGTGACGGCCCCGGTTATCGACCAGACTCTTGCCGTTAAAGAGCCCGCAGAAGGCGATGCAGAGCGTCGTCCGCGTAACAAGAAGGGTGGAAAGGTCGATCCGCGCAAACAACAGGCCCCCGCACGGCCACGAACAGAACCCCGCAGGCGTTCCGGCAAACTGACAATTTCCGAAGCTCTGGAAGAGCAGGAAGGCCGTCAGCGCAGTTTGGCATCCGTTAAACGCCAGCGCGACAAAGAGCGCGAAAAAATGATGGAAGCCCGTAGCGAGGGCAAAAAAGTTGTTCGCGAAGTCGTCATCCCGGAAGTGATCACGGTGCAGGAGCTGGCCAACCGTATGGCAGAGCGCGCTGTTGATGTGATCAAGGTGTTGATGAAAATGGACGTGATGGCCGCGCCAACTCAGGTGATTGATACGGATACGGCAGAACTGGTGGTTGGTGAGTTTGGTCACAAATTCAAACGCGTCTCGGAGGCCGATGTTGAAATTGGCCTGCGCGGTATTGTGGATGATTCCTCGACCCTGCAAACACGTGCCCCTGTGGTAACGATCATGGGTCATGTTGATCACGGCAAGACATCTTTGCTCGATGCATTGCGCGAAACCGATGTGGCCGGTCATGAGGCTGGCGGCATCACACAGCATATCGGGGCCTATCAGGTGACCATGCCGTCCGGGGCCAAGATCAGCTTCCTGGATACTCCGGGCCACGCGGCATTTACGGAAATGCGCTCACGTGGTGCCAAGGCAACGGATATAGTTGTGCTTTGTGTTGCTGCAGATGACGGCATCATGCCACAAACAATTGAAGCCATTCACCATGCCCAGGCGGCTGAGGTGCCGATTATTGTGGCGATCAATAAAATTGATAAACCCGATGCGGACCCCGGCCGGGTTCGTACAGATTTACTGCAACACGACATTCAGGTCGAAGAAGTCGGCGGTGATGTTCTGGCGATTGAAGTTTCAGCACTGAAGAAACTCAATCTTGAAAAACTGGAAGAAGCCATTCTGCTGCAAGCTGAACTGCTTGATCTGAAGGCCAATCCTGATCGTCCGGCAGAGGGCGTGGTGGTTGAGGCCAAAATGGAACAGGGCCGCGGCTCTGTTGCGACGGTTCTTATTCAGCGCGGCACCCTTCGCGTCGGCGATATTTTTGTTGCCGGTAAGGAATGGGGGCGGGTTCGTGCAATGTTTGATGCCCATGGCCAGTCTCTTGAAGAAGCCGGACCATCAGTCCCGGTTGAGGTTCTGGGTCTGGGTGGAACGCCGGACGCTGGTAACGAGGTTACAGCCGTTGATGGCGAAGGCCGTGCGCGTGAGGTTAGCGAGTTCCGTAAACGCCGCGATAAAGCCGCCGCCAGCGCCGCCAGTGCACGCGGCTCTCTGGAGCAGATGTTTGAACGCATCAAGGAGGGCGAAGCCGAAACATTGCCAATCGTTCTTAAGGCGGATGTGCATGGTTCCGTTGAGGCCATTATCGGCGCACTTGATAAACTGGGTACGGATGAGGTCAAGGTTCAGATCCTGCATTCGGGTGTTGGCGGTATTAACGAGTCCGATGTTACCCTGGCCCGTGCGTCTGGCGCCCCGATCATCGGCTTTAACGTCCGCGCCAACCCGCAAGCCCGTGATCTGGCAGCTCAGGACAATGTCGAGCTTCGTTACTATTCGATCATCTATAATCTGACCGATGACCTGAAACAGGTTCTGTCGGGTATGCTGGCCCCTGAAATTCGCGAGACCTATCTCGGCAACGCAAAAATCCGCGAAGTCTTCAACATCACCAAAGTTGGCCGTGTGGCCGGGTGTATTGTTACGGACGGGCAGGTCAGGCGCGGCTCGCAGGTTCGCCTTATTCGGGATGATGTTGTTATTCACGAAGGTGAACTCAGCCAGCTCAAACGCTTTAAGGATGATGCCAGGGAAGTCAAAGACGGTACCGAATGCGGTATGGCTTTTGCTAACTATCAGGACATTCAGGTCGGTGACGTGATTGAGTGCTTCGATGTCGAGGAAGTCGCCCGCGAGCTTTAAGGCGTGCGACACGAACGCGGTTAAAACCATGAAACATTTGTGTTTGGGCAAAGCAAATCCCGAGCAGGCCACCAGGTCTGCGACGACGTATTTGCGGCTAAAAAAAGCAAATCCCGAGCAGGCCTTTAGGTCTGCGACGACGCATTTGCGGGAAATGATATGAGCAGGCGAGACGCCAAACCACCCACCCAACGCCAATTGCGGGTTGGAGAAGAAGTTCGCCATGCCATTGCCTGGGTGCTGGAACGTGGTGAAGTTCGTGACCCGGCGGTGCAGGGTGTGCCGGTGACGGTGACAGAAGTTCGGATCAGTCCGGATTTGCGGAACGCTACGGCCTTTGTTGTGCCGCTTGGCGGCGGGGCAGAGGAAAAGCTTGAGACGGTGCTTCAGGGCCTTAACCGGGCGGTTCCGTTTTTGCGCAAACAGATTGCGCGCTCGGTGCAGCTCCGCAATGTGCCCAGATTGAACTTTATTTCCGATACCTCTTTTGACGAAGCCAGTCACATCGACAGGTTGCTCCGCGACCCGGTTGTTGCGCGCGATGTTGCGAACACCGATGGTGAGGGCGAGGCCGAGGACGACAATGGCGCGTAAACGCCGCGGGCGTCCGGTACACGGCTGGGTCATTATCGATAAACCGCTCGGCATGACATCGAGTCAGGTTGTCGGCAAGGTTCGCAGAATTCTGGACGCAGCCAAAGCCGGGCATGGCGGCACACTTGACCCGCTGGCCAGTGGTGTGTTGCCGATCGCGCTTGGCGAGGCCACGAAAACCATGAACTACGTGATGGATGGTTACAAAACCTATGAATTCACCATCACCTGGGGCGAGGCCACGAAAACCGATGATTGTGAGGGTGAGGTTGTCGCGCGTTCTGATCATCGTCCGTCTGAGAGTGAAATCAAAGCTGTTCTGGGGGAGTTTTGCGGCACCATAGAGCAGGTTCCACCGGCCTTTTCCGCAATCAAGGTAAACGGTCAGCGCGCTTATGCCCTGGCCCGGGATGGTCAGGACGTTGAGATGCAGTCCCGCTCGGTTTTTATTGAGAATCTTGAGCTTCTGGACGGCACCAATAACAATCATGCGACCTTTACCCTGACCTGTGGCAAGGGAACATATGTGCGGAGTTTGGGCCGGGATCTGGCGATCCGGCTGGGTACGGTCGGCCATATCAGCAAGCTCCGCAGAACAATTGTTGGACCTTTTTCAGAAGAAACAGCTATTTCGCTGGATTCTTTGGAAAGCCTCGGGCATATTGCGCCCGATTCGGAAAACCTCCTCCCGATCGAGACAGTGCTGGACGACATCCCGGCACTTGCCTTGACCACCGAAGAGGCCCGGAGGCTAAAGCAGGGGCAGGCCGTTTCAATCCTGCCCATCGCCAGCCGCTCCCCCGAAACAGACGTGAAACAGGGCGATATCGTCTCTGCCATGTCCGAGGGGCGTTTGGTTGCTTTGGCAGAAATAAAAGGAGGGGAAATCAGACCCTTCCGTGTCATGAATCTTTAGAAAACGGAGTATGCGATGTCGATTACACAAGAGCGCAAGCAGGAGCTCATCAAAGAGTTCGGCACCAAAGAAGGTGATACAGGTTCCCCGGAAGTTCAGGTTGCTATCCTGACCGAGCGGATCGTTAATCTTACAGATCATCTGAAAACACATAAGAAAGATTTCCATTCACGTCGCGGCCTTCTGATGATGGTCGGCCAGCGCCGTCGTCTTCTTGACTACGTCAAGCGCAAGGAAGTCAAACGTTACGAAGCCATCATCAAAAGCTTAGGCCTGCGCCGTTAAATTTTGCAGGTAACGCCGTTGCAATATCACCTGGTCAGAATTCGCTGGCCGGGGGTTTTGTGTAGCGGAGGGGTCGTCCACGGGGACGGGTCCGGGGGTCCGTGCAATCAGGTACTGGCCCCGGAAGTTAGATAGATAGGATACGAGAGATATGTTCCAGGAATACAGAAAAGAAATTGAGTGGGGCGGACGCACCCTGACGCTGGAGACTGGCAAGGTTGCCCGTCAGGCAGATGGCGCGGTTATCGCCTCTTACGGTGAAACCAAGGTAATGTGCACCGTTGTCGGCGAGCGCACACCCAAACCGGGCCTCGACTTTTTCCCACTGTCGGTCCATTACCAGGAAAAAGCATATGCTGCTGGTAAGATTCCGGGCGGGTTTTTCAAACGCGAAGGTCGCCCAAGCGAAAAAGAAACACTTGTTTCACGCCTGATTGACCGTCCGATCCGCCCTTTGTTTGTTAAGGGCTTCAAAAATGAAACGCAGGTTCTCTGCACGGTTCTGTCCCATGATATGGAAAACGATCCCGATATCGTTGCCATGATTGGCACGTCCGCTGCCCTGACCATTTCCGGCCTACCTTTCATGGGCCCGATTGCTGGTGCACGTGTTGGTTACATTAACGACGAATACGTTCTCAACCCGACAGTTGACGAATTGCCGGAAAGCAAACTTGATCTGGTTGTTGCCGGAACAATTGAAGGCGTGATGATGGTTGAATCGGAAGCCAGTGAGCTTTCTGAGGAAATTATGCTTGGTGCAGTTAAATTCGGCCACGAAAGTTTTCAGCCGGTGATCAACGCGATCATCGAAATGGCTGAGGTCTGCGCGAAAGAGCCGTTTGATCTTCCAGGTGAGATCGAAGGCAAAGATGCCCTGGCTGCCCGCGTTCGCGAACTGGCTGAAGATGGCCTTCGCGCTGCTTATGGCGAAACCGTCAAGCAGACCCGTCAGGAAAATATCGCTGCCGTTAAGCGTCAGGTTGCTGACGACCTGGCTGCTGATGATGCGCAGGATGCGGATCTGGTCGGAAAAATTCTCGGCGATATTCTTAAAGGTGTTGAGAGTGACATCGTGCGTCAGGATATCCTGAAAACCGGAAAACGTATTGATGGACGTGACACCAAAACGGTTCGCTCCATTGCTGCCGAAGTTGGCGTATTGCCACGGTCCCACGGATCATCGCTGTTTACCCGCGGTGAAACACAGGCGCTGGTCGTTGCCACTCTTGGTACCGGTCAGGACGAGCAGATCATTGATGGTCTGGCCCTGGATTACCGTGAAAACTTCATGCTCCACTATAACTTCCCGCCGTACTCCGTTGGTGAAACGGGTCGCGTTGGTTTTACCGGCCGTCGTGAAGTGGGTCATGGCAAGCTTGCATGGCGCGCCATTCATCCGGTTATGCCAAGCAAGGAAGACTTCCCGTACACGATCCGTGTGGTTTCTGAAATCACCGAATCAAACGGTTCCTCCAGTATGGCAACCGTTTGCGGCACCTCTCTTTCCATGATGGACGCGGGTGTTCCGCTGCCGCGCCCTGTGGCGGGTATCGCCATGGGCCTGATCAAGGAAGGCGATGACTACGCTGTATTGTCCGATATCCTGGGTGATGAAGATCATCTTGGTGACATGGACTTCAAGGTTGCCGGCACATCGGATGGTGTGACGTCCCTTCAGATGGACATCAAGATCACCTCGATCACACCTGCAATCATGGAAGTGGCTCTGGACCAGGCCCGCGAAGGTCGTCTGCATATCCTGCAGGAAATGGCCAACGCACTGACCGGTGCGCGTGATGGTGTGAGTGCAAATGCACCACGCATCACCCAGATGACGGTCAACAAGGATAAAATCCGTGAAATCATCGGACCAGGTGGCAAGATGATCCGCGAAATCTGTGAAACCACAGGTGCCAAGATCGACATCGACGATGACGGTACGGTCAAAGTGGCCGCTGTTGACGAAGATGCGGCAAATGCAGCGATCAAATGGATTGAAGGCATTACGGCAGAGCCGGAAGTTGGTAAAATTTATGAAGGTAAAGTTGTCAAAACCGTTGATTTCGGTGCTTTCGTTAACTTCATGGGTTCACGCGATGGTTTGGTTCACATTTCTGAACTGGCCCCGCACCGTGTCGGCCAGACGACCGATATCGTCAACGTTGGCGATATGATCAAGGTCAAGTTGATCGGTATTGATGATCGCGGCAAAGTTAAGCTCTCGCTTAAAGTTGTTGATCAGGAAACCGGCCAGGAAATTTCCGGTAAGGAAGAAGCCAAAGCTGATTGATGATCAAAGCAAATCCCGAGCGAATAGAAACATTCGTGACGACGCATTTGCGATAAAATAATAAAAAGGGCGGTGGCAGAGATGTCGCAGCCCTTTTTTATTGCCGCAAGCCCATCACCAAATGTCAGGGGCGGTCTCGGCATTCAATCGAGAAGGAAATTCAGCCGTTCATCGACTCGTGCCGGTGAAATTTCAATTATATCCGCGCGGACAACATCTTCCGCGACAAATGGGTCGCTGTTCACCCTGTTCTGAAGATCGGGCAGTGAGGTGTTGTGCGCAATAATCCCGCCGCCCAAACCTGGCTGAAGGCTGCCGGCCAGCAAAAAGACGTTTTCATCAAAACCGTTTTTGATCCATTCTTTGTGGCCTTCCATGAATTGACGGGCCTGATCTTTGTTGTCTGAGAATTTAAGCAAGACGATAAACATGGAAATTTCTACTCCCGTAAATTTAAACGTGGTGAGCTGATGATTCAGTCAGGGGCGTCTTTTTCGTGAGTGATTCGAGCCAGGCGCACATGTGCCTGACCTCGTGGCGAATGAACTCTTCATCGTTAAAGGCATTTGCCAGCGTGGCGACGCCCTGACTGCGGGAAAGTAAATGCATTGCCAGTTCGTCGGCGTCTGTCTTGTGGCCGAGCAGAGTGAATTGCCTGCGTAACCATGCCCGAAATAACGTAAATAGCGCGTTTGCCTGGTCTTGCGAGGCATGGTTCAGCTTTGCCAGTTCCGTGCTGAGGGTGCCTACGGGACAGCCGTACTGTTTAATTTTGGTCCGATTAGCAATCAGGATATTGATAAAGCTGCGAATCCGGTCTGCTGCGTGACCGTCTGCACTTTCCCACTGCGCCAATTGTGCTCCGGTATCTGCCAGGCGTAATTTGATCACGGCGTCGAGGATTTCATCCTTGGTTTTGAAGTAATAGTAAAAATTACCGCGTGAAATATTTACGGCACTTGCGATGTTCGAGAACGAGGTGTGGGTGTAGCCCTGGCTGTAGAACAGCTGGTCAGCGGCCTCAACTATGTGATCGCGTGTTTTTAGCGTAGCCATGACAGGCACCTCTGAATTCTTATTGATAATAATTAGGACAAGCGTCCAAATCTGTCAAGACCCAGGCAAAATGGACTGATAGCTGACGGTTCGACGAACTTGAAAAATTGAAAGTGTTCTGGCGGAAAGGATCGGTTAGGATATATAAAGAGATAAGCAGGTTCCGCGAAAACGGAGTCTCCTGGGAAATGCGTTTCGAAGGTGTTTTATTCTTCGAAGCCTGGATTTGGAAAGGTTTTGAGGCCTTTGAGCAAACAAAACAGTTATTCGTACGAGGATATTCTGGCCTGCGGGCGGGGTGAATTGTTCGGGCCCGGCAATGCCCAATTGCCGTTACCGCCGATGCTTATGTTTGACCGTATTACCGCGATTAGCGATGAGGGCGGCCTGCATGGCAAAGGTTTTATTGAAGCCGAATTTGATATCAAGCCGGACCTCTGGTTCTTTGACTGTCATTTTCAGGGTGATCCGGTGATGCCGGGGTGCCTGGGGCTGGACGCGCTCTGGCAGTTACAGGGGTTTTTCCTGGGCTGGACGGGTGCGCCCGGACGTGGTCGCGCACTGGGCGTCAGCAGTGTTAAGTTCACCGGACAGGTAACACCGGAAGCCAGACTGGTTCAGTACCGTATTGATCTCAAACGTGTCATGAATCGCCAGATTACACTGGGTATTGGCGACGGCATTATGAAGGTCGATGGCGAGACGGCTTATGAGGCCGAAGGCCTGAAGGTGACGCTGTTCACCAGTGATGATTAATCTGATTTTTGTGAGGCTTATATGAGACGTGTTGTCGTAACCGGAATGGGTATTGTGTCGCCGATCGGCAGTGATGTTGGTGAAGTCACCGGAAACCTGCGGGCCGGTAAGTCCGGTATAGTATTTTGTGATGAATACGCCGAGCGCGGGTTCAGGTCACATGTTCATGGCGCTCCGACGGTCGATATGGATGGTCGCATTGATCGTAAGCTGCGTCGCTTTATGGGTGATGGCGCGGCTTACGGTTATATCGCCATGCAGGAAGCCATTGCGGATGCAGGCCTGACGGAGGCTGATGTGTCCAATGAGCGGACTGGGCTGGTTATGGGGTCCGGCGGGCCATCAACTTCTGCTCAAATTACGGCAGTGGATACTGCCCGTGATAAGGGTGCCAAACGGGTTGGTCCTTATGCGGTCCCCAAGGCCATGTGCTCGACTGTATCAGCCAATCTTTCAACGGCGTATCATATGCGAGGGTTAAGCTATTCGATTTCTTCCGCCTGTTCGACCAGTGCGCATTGTGTCGGTAACGGCACCGAACTGATCCAGTATGGCAAACAGGATATTGTGTTCGCCGGTGGTGCAGAGGAGCTCCACTGGACACTGACTGTCTTGTTTGATGCTATGGGTGCGCTGTCGTCCAAATATAATGATGACCCGACACGCGCGTCTCGACCGTTTGATGTTGATCGCGACGGGTTTGTAATTGCCGGTGGCGCAGGTGTTGTTGTTCTGGAAGAACTGGAACACGCTAAGGCGCGTGGTGCAAAAATTTACGGTGAAGTCGTCGGTTACGGCGCTACGTCAGACGGCGTCGATATGGTGGCTCCCTCAGGTGAGGGCGCGCGCCGGTGTATGAGCCTCGCGACAGCAGGACTGGGCAATACCAAGGTTGACTACATCAATGCCCATGGCACGTCGACACCGGCGGGTGACATGACTGAACTCAAGGCCATTCAGGAAGTTTTTAGTGCCCACAAACCGAAGATATCCTCAACCAAGTCATTGACCGGCCATTCCCAGGGTGCGACTGGTGTCCACGAAGCGATTTATTCGCTGATTATGCTGAACAATAACTTCATTTCTGCGTCGGCAAACGTTGAGAACCTAGACCCGGAAGCAGGTGATGCGGATATTGTGTCAGCGCTTGTCGAAAATGCCGATCTCAACTGTGTGCTGTCCAACAGTTTTGGCTTTGGTGGTACGAACGCGACGCTCGCATTCTCACGCTTCGATAAATAACACTAGGTCATTCTGGAGGGATTTAAATTGTCTCAACCCAAACCATTAATGGCGGGGAAACGGGGCCTGATTATGGGCGTCGCCAATAAAAACTCTATTGCCTGGGGGATCGCCCAGACACTGCACGAGCATGGTGCCGAGCTTGCATTCACCTATCAGGGTGAGGCGCTCGGCAAACGTGTTCAGCCGCTGGCGGAACAGGCGGGATCAGACATCGTTCTCAACTGTGATGTTGAAGATGATGCCAGCGTGGATGCGGTGTTCGTCGAGCTGGAAAGCAAATGGGGAAAGCTTGACTTTGTCGTCCATGCGATTGCCTATTCCGACAAGGAAGAGCTGAAGGGGCGATATGTAGACACAACGCGGGCCAATTTTCTGCGTTCCATGGATGTGTCGTGCTATTCCTTCACCTCAATCGCGAACCGCGCTGCCCCCTTGATGAAAGACGGCGGGTCTATGGTGACACTGTCCTTTTCCGGCGCCTGTCGTGTGATGCCCAATTATAACGTCATGGGTGTTGCAAAGGCTGCGCTTGAGGCAAGTGTGCGCTATCTGGCGGCGGATTTGGGTCGTGAAAATGTGCGGGTGAATGCGATTTCCGCCGGTCCCATGCGGACGCTGGCGGGGGCCGCCATCGGGGGTGCGCGCTACATTCTGAACTTCTGTCAGGACAATGCACCGCTTGAGCGCAATCTCGCACTTGAGGATATCGGGGGCGCGGCGCTTTATCTGCTGTCGGACCTGTCGGCCAGTGTCACTGGTGAAATTCACCATGTTGATAGCGGGTATAACATTATGGGTATGCCGGACCCGAGGGATGCGACACCGGAGGGTGCGGATTAATCAGTAAAGGCTTGCCGAATTACGAAATTTACCTTAAAATTATTATGGTTAAACGCTTGATATGCGTGGGGCTGAAACAAGTGTGCTGGTTTTCTGAGAATTGGAAACAGAATTGTGATGAACGAAATGAAAAGACCTTACAGTAATGTGATTAGTCAGATACGCGACGCCGGGTTGCGCCCGACACGTCAGCGGATCGCCCTGGCCAAGATGTTATTTGAAGGCGAAGATCGCCATGTAACGGCTGAAATGCTTCATGCGGAAGTACAGCGGGCGAATATTCGGGTATCACTCGCAACTGTTTACAATACGCTTCATCAATTTACCGAGGCGAAGCTGCTTCGTGAGATCGTTGTAGATTCCCAGCGGTGTTATTTTGATACCAACACCAGCGATCATCACCACTTCTACCATGAAAAATCCAACCGCCTTGAGGACATTCCTCCGGGGCAGGTCGAACTTTCTGCACTGCCGCAGGCTCCTGCGGGTGCGGAAATTTCCGGCATTGAGGTGGTGGTTAAGCTTTCTGATTAATTGTTGATTTAAATCAATTGGTTGCATCATTTTTTAGAATGTTTAAAGCAAACTTGACTCCTCTTTATCAGAGGGGCATAGTGCGTCGTCGTGCGTGATCCTCGATGAGGGCCTTGCGCATTTAAATCATACAGATCAACCAGCAAAATATCCGGGAGACCTAGAATGCCTGCCTTAAAAGGAACCAAGACCGAACAGAACCTGAAAGACGCCTTTGCCGGAGAGTCCCAGGCAAACCGCCGTTACCTGTATTTCGCCCAGAAAGCCGATATCGAAGGATATAACGATGTCGCTACTGTTTTCCGCTCAACTGCGGAAGGTGAAACAGGCCATGCGCACGGCCATCTGGAATTCCTGGAAGAAACAGGTGATCCGGCAACTGGTGAGCCTATCGGCCCAACCGGCCTCAACCTGAAAGCGTCGATCGCTGGTGAAACCCACGAATACACGGACATGTATCCGGGTATGGCGAAAAGTGCCCGTGAAGAAGGTTTTGATGAGATCGCAGACTGGTTCGAAACGCTGGCCAAGGCTGAAAAATCCCATGCCGGCCGTTTCCAGAAGGCTTTTGATTCGCTCGATTGACCGGACCAAAACCCTCTGTTCGTTTTTGGGGGGGGCCTGCTGGTCCCCCCTTGTTGCTTGTTAAGCATGTGATCTACTGGAATACGTATCGGAAAGCACATGAGTGAAGGTAGCCTGGAAGCCCCAACACGGCACACAATTCCCTGGCGTGATGACGCATTTTATGACGAGCAGGCGCTGGACGCCCAACTGCGCCGGGTATTTGATATCTGCCACGGCTGCCGACGGTGCTTTAATCTTTGCGACAGCTTTCCCAAGCTGTTTGACCTGATTGACGAGTCAGAATCAGGTGAGCTGGACACCGTCAGCTCAGATGGCTTCAAGCCGGTTATCGACGCCTGCACGCTTTGCGACATGTGCTTCATGACCAAATGTCCATATGTCCCACCTCATGAATTTGATCTCGATTTCCCGCATCTGATGCTGCGTGCACGGGCCATTGAGCATAAAAAGGGGGCCACGCCTTTTGGTGTGCGCGAAATGACCAAAACGGATCGCAATGGCCGTCTCGCCGGTGCGGTTGCTCCGATAGCCAACTGGGCCGCGAGTTGTGGAAACAAATTGACCCGCCCTGCCATGGAAAGTGTTCTTGGGGTGCACCGCGAGGCCACCTTGCCGGAATTTCATGCCATTTCCCTGATGGATCAGGCCGCAAAGCCCAGGGAAATCAACACCTCTGCGCCCGCGCATGGCCGCAAAGCCGTTATCTACGCCACGTGCTTTGCCAATTACAACAATCCGGCAATTGGTGTCTCGGCCCTGAACGTTCTGGCAAAAAATGGTGTTGAGACCGAAGTTGTTTACCCGCGCTGCTGCGGCATGCCGCAACTGGAGCAGGGTGATCTGGCGTCTGTGGCTGAAGCGGCGGCTGAAGTGGCCGCTGACATGAAACCCTGGATCGATAAAGGGTATGACATTATTGCCCTCGTTCCGTCCTGTGCGCTGATGATGAAGTTTGAGTGGCCGTTGATTGTGCCGGAAAACGAGGATGTCACCCGCCTGAGTGCGGCGACCCGTGACATTACAGAATATGTAGTTGAGATTGCCAAGGGTGACGGTATGGCGGACGGTATGAAGCCCCTGGAGGGCGGCGTTACGATCCATATCGCCTGCCATGCCCGGGCCCAGAACATGGGTCAAAAGGGTGCCGAGATGCTGCGCCTTGTCCCGGAGACGGATGTGCAGGTGATCGAGCGCTGTTCCGGTCATGGTGGTTCGTGGGGAATCATGAAGGAAAATTTCGATGTCGCCCTTAAGGTTGGCAGGCCAGCAGCGCGCAAGGTGGCAGAAAACGGCTCAGGCCATGTTGTGTCTGAATGCCCGCTGGCGCGCGATCACCTCTTGCAGGGGGCGGAGCGCCTTGCTGAAAAACCCCTTAAAATCAGCAGCGCCCAACACCCGATCGAGCTAATGGCTCGGGCTTATGGATTTGAAAATTAAGGTCTGTATCAAATGACGACGAAAACCGAGCTTAGTGCGGCTGATATTCTGCCCCTGGATGTTTACGGACCGCTTCGCGCAAAGCGCCGGACGGAAATGAGCGTCATCAAGAAAAACCGCCGTGTCAGCGTCGGTCCGGATGCGACGTTTTATTTTGAGAGTTTCGAGACCATGCGCCATCAGGTGCAGGAGATGCTGTGGATTGAAAAAGGCGGTGAGGAACAGATCGCGGGGGAACTGGAGGCCTACAACCCGCTAATTCCGAATGGCAGCGAACTGGTCGCAACCGTGATGATTGAAATTGATGACCCTGCCCGCCGTGCCGCTGTATTGGCGGAACTTGGCGGGTTTGAAGAAACCATAACCATCGCCTTTGGCGGCGTGAAAACGGTTTTCGCCATTGCCGAGGATGACGTTGACCGCACCACTGCGGATGGAAAAGCATCATCCGTCCAGTTTGTCCATTTCCCCTTTACCGATGCGGACATTACAAAATTTAAAGATCCGGCAGTGCAGATCAGTATCGGCATTGATCATCCGAAATACGGGCATATCGCGATTGTCAGCGGGGATGTTCGACAGGCGTTAAGTGCGGATTTCAAAACCTGATTTAACGCAAATTCGTCGTCACGTATGGGAGCATTCGTTCGGGATTTGCCTTATTACTCAACAAGCTCGTTCTGATAAACGCCCCAGAAATCGACCCGGCGCAACCATCCTTCGTGTCCACCAATCTCAACCCGGCACCAGCCTTCGCCTTTCGGGCAATTTAAAATCTTGCCGAGGCTTCCGGCCTCAGCCCTGGCCTGCGCTGCGCTGCTGGAATCGGGTTCACGGCGTAAGGAGCGGGTGTTGGTGGTAATAATAAAGGTACGTTTCCCGACCAACATACTTTGATGTATCCAGCCCTGGGTTCCCTGCCAGTCACGCACTTTTCGCCACGTCCCGTATTCGGCAATAATCTCCATCGGTAACTGACGCCGCCGGTACACCCATTCGACAGGGTATTGAACACCGGGCCCGGTGCGCATGTTTACTTCATCAGCGCGCAGGCTAACAAAGCGCGGAAGCGGCAGGCCTGTGCCCTGGGTCTGGGCGAATGAAGCAAGGGGCAGGAATGAGCTAAGCAAAATCCCGATAACAACCCGAAAAACGAGCCTTGAGCACATTCTGGAAAAAGACATTGTTGCGCGTGCATCCTGTAAGCGGGTATTTGAAAAGTCCATTATAGGACCTTACTCTTGCTTTGGGTCAAGCGCCACCATGCGTTCAGTTGATTTTCACCACTGGGTGCTGGACATCGGTGATGGAGATTGCTATGGCCTCGTTAAGAAACGCTCGCTCGGAGGAGGATGCATGCCCAACAAAAAAACACGGGTGGTTGTTACCCGGAAGCTTCCCGACGTCATTGAAACACGGATGATGGAGCTTTTTGACGTTCAGCTGAATTTGACCGATAAACCGATGACAAAAGCTGAGCTGATTGAAGCTGTTGAAACGGCAGATGTCCTGGTCCCGACCGTGACCGATCACATCGACCTTGGGGTTCTGTCCCATGCGGGTGAGAATCTGCGCCTGATCGCCAATTATGGTACGGGCGTTGATCATATTGATCTGGCTACGGCACGCCAGCGCGGCATTTCAGTTACCAACACCCCTGATGTTCTGACCGAAGACACGGCAGATATGACCATGGCGCTTATTCTCGCCGTGCCGCGCCGCCTGGCGGATGGTGTTCGTGTCCTGCGTTCCGGTGAATGGACCGGCTGGTCTCCGACGGGTATGCTGGGTCATCGCATTTATGGCAAACGCCTTGGTATCGTCGGAATGGGGCGCATTGGTCAGGCCGTCGCCAGACGCGCAAAAGGGTTTGGCCTGTCGATCCATTATCATAACCGCCATCAGCTCCATCAGGAGACAGAGGATGAACTGGAGGCCACCTACTGGGAAAGCCTTGATCAGATGCTGGCCCGTGTTGATTTTGTTTCCGTCAATTGCCCGCACACGCCAGCGACGTATCATTTGCTGTCGGCACGACGCCTGAAGCTGTTGCAGCCGCAGGCTGTTGTCGTCAACACGTCACGGGGCGAGGTGATCGATGAAAACGCACTGACCCGAATGCTTGCGAGCGGGGATATTGCAGGCGCCGGGCTGGATGTGTTTGAAAACGAACCCGCCGTTAACCCGAAACTGGTCGCAATGGATAACGTTGTTCTGCTGCCGCACATGGGGTCTGCGACCTTTGAAGGCCGGATTGATATGGGCGAAAAGGTTCTGGTGAACATTAAAACCTTTGCCGACGGCCATA
>Ga0316205_10001906_pt1 | contig 23719 bp, 25 predicted proteins | sample 3monthpyrite_MG_FD_204941 | JGI IMG/M metagenome (GOLD analysis project Ga0316205, IMG submission 204941) | Microbial mat bacterial communities from mineral coupon in-situ incubated in ocean water Damariscotta River, Maine, United States -... | ecosystem: Environmental > Aquatic > Marine >... | reverse complement strand
AAGAAACTATCTGGATTCATCCAGATCGCTTTTCGTTCGTTCTTTTTCATAGTTCTAAACTTTCATCACAATCGTAACAAAAGCCCAAAACAGTGAAGCTGACTGTCACTATCATCAGTCTTTCCAGCCAAAACCAAAAAAACCTAAGTAACACGATATACAAGTGTCCAAACTCCGTTCGAAACCCAAACCACCCGCATATCTCTTCGTTATATCAATAATTTCAAAGAGCTAGCTCCGTTTCCGAAGCATCCTGCCGCGATGTCTTTATGACTGTCTCGCTGCTGGTGAAGGGGGTTCTAGGGCCAAAGCACAGAGTGCGCAACCGCTAATTTCAGGTTTTTTGAATTTTTTTAATTTCAGTTATTTTCTGTCAATATCCGCCTGATTTTTGGGCGTTTTATTACTTTGCCGCCGCCAACTTCCGGCATTGTATGCCAATTACCGGCGTAATATAGAGAGGCATAACCTTACAAACCAATATGGCGGGCAAAAATGAAAGAATCGATGGTTCCAATCGGGCAGTTTTTCTTCAAGTGGCGCAATATGCTGTTTCCACTCACGGTGCTGGCCCTGTTTTTGCTCACCCCGCCGGCGCAGGTGATTCTGGGCAGCGCCGTGCTTGAAACCCTGCTGGATGCCACCGCTATCGCCATTATCGCGCTCGGGGTATTGATTCGTCTGCTGGTGATCGGGTTTTTTGATGTGGCCCGCGATGGCGCCAAGAAAACCGCCCATGCCGACGCGCTTTTCACCCGTGGCATGTTCGGCATTTCGCGCAATTCGCTCTATCTTGGCAATCTGACCATCTATACCGGCGTTTTCCTGCTGCATGGCACGCCGCTGGTTTTTCTGCTCGGGGTCGCTCTCTTTTTGTTCATCTATTACGCGATCATTTTCAGCGAGGAGGCCTTTTTGGCCCAAAAATTCGGCGAGGCCTTTACCGGCTACACCAACAGCGTGCCGCGCCTGCGGCCCAAGCTCTCCAACTGGGGGGCGGCCACCGCAGGCATGAACTTTAGCTGGAAGCGCGCGGTTTTTGGCGAATACAATATCATCGGGCAGGCCATTTTGATGGTGGCGCTGGCCATGTGGTATGAAAGCTATCGTGCCACCGGTGCGGCCATGATCCCGGTTCCGGCGGCCGTGTTGCTGGCGCTCGATGCAGTTTTCCTGCTGACAATTCGCACCGTCAAGCGACGCTGAGCTATATAAATTTTCGAAACAGCCGGGTTTTGCCAAACAGGTTTTCCAGATCCTCCATGCGGGCTTTCGAGGTTTCCCATGATTGGTTCTGCACCGCTGAAATGATCGCCTCCAGGATAAACATGGTCACCACCGACGAATCCCATGTCGAGGGCACCTCGATGCGCGAGTGCACCTGATGGCTGGCAAATTTACCGGCGGGTGAGCCCCACTGATCGGTAAACAGAATGATCCGCACCCCGCGCTTCTTGGCCATTTCGGCAAAGCGCAGCATATCCTGCTCATAGCGGCGCATATCAAAAGCCACCAGAATATCACCCTCTTTCAGGCTCAGCAAATAATGCGGCCAGCTCGAGGAATTGCGCTCGATCAGGGTCACCCCGTCGCGCATCATTTGCATATGGGTGAAAAAATAGCTGGCAAGGCTGTGGCTAAGGCGGCCACCAACCACGGCCACCGTATGGTTGGTGTCGCTCAGCAAATCGACAATCCTGTCAAATTCCTCGGCTGAAAGATGTTTGAGCGTGTTGCGCAGGTTATCGATCACGTTATCGGCAAAGCGGTTGAGGATATGGGTATCGGGCGCGGCGGCGGCCCATTTGTTATGCTTGGTTATCGGGTCGCTTATGGTGGCTTCCAGTTCGGCGCGCAATTGCGCCTGCATTTCGGGAAAACCGCCAAAGCCGAGCTTGCGGGCCATGCGCGCCACGGTCGGGGTGGATACATCGCCGTTCAGGGCCAGCGTGGTAATGCTGCCCAGCCCCGAAACCGGATAATTTTCCAGAATGATATTGGCGAGTTGCCGTTCTGCGCGGGTCAGCGCCTCAAACCCGTCCTGAATGCGCTGTGCTACGGTTGCATCGGTGGATAACATGCGGCTCACCTCGGGAATTTTTACATGAAGCGCAAATTTACATTAATTTTTGGCCCGCAGACAGATATATTTATGAAATTATATTGACTGTCACATGCGTTCTGAAACATATTCTTCACATGCAGGTAAAATCTTCCATTCCAACCGACTCAAAAGGCCGAAACTGGCTGGCATCCCTGCCGCCTTCTGTGGTGGAAACCATTCGCCCAAACGGGCCAAGCCCGGTGCTGCTGGTCTGCGAACACGCGGCCAAATTCATCCCCGAGGGCCTGAACCAGCTGGGACTGAGCCGCGCAGAGGCCGAAAGCCATATCGCGTGGGACCCGGGCGCCTTAAAGGTGGCCAAGCATCTGAGCACAGCGTTTGATGCCACGCTGGTGTCCCAAAAAATCTCGCGGCTGGTCTATGATTGCAACCGCCCACCCGAATCACCCGATGCGGTGCGCGATACCAGCGAGGTTTACCGCATTCCGGGCAATACCGGGCTTTCACAGGCCCAGCGCGACGCGCGCACCACCCATATTTACACGCCGTTCCGGCAGGCCTTGGCCGCACAGATTGCCAATCGGCCGGCCTCGGTTCTGGTTACCATCCATTCCTTCACCCCTGTTTATAACGGCGCGCCGCGCGCCGTCGAGGTGGGCATCCTGCACGATAGCGATTCGCGCTTTGCCGATGCCATGCTGGCCGCCGCCGCCCGCAACCCGGTTTTCAGGACCGAGCGCAATGCCCCTTACGGGCCGGAAGACGGTGTGACCCATACCCTGATCGAGCACGCCCTGCCGCATGGGTTGCTCAACGTGATGATCGAGCTGCGCAATGACCTGCTCACCACCGAAAATGACCGGAAAAAACTTGCCGGCTGGCTTGCGGAAATCCTGACATCGGCGCTTGCCACCACCACCAAGGAAGCCTGATGCCCCGTTTTATCAAAGCCTATGTCAGATATGTTGAAGCGGTAAATTACCGTGTTGGCCGCATGGCCATGTATCTGATCTTTGTGTTGATGGCGGTTTTGCTCTGGTCGTCGATTTCCAAAACCTTTTTCAACCCTGCCGAATGGACACTGGAAACCGCGCAATTTATCATGGTTGCTTATTATCTGCTGGGCGGGCCCTATTCGATGCAGCTCAATTCGCATGTGCGCATGGACCTCGTCTATGGCGGCTGGTCGATCCGCACCAAGGCGTGGGTGGATGCCTTTACCATTTTCGGCTTGATATTTTATCTGGTCATTTTGTTGCAAGGCGCGCTTGGCTCCACGGCCTATGCGCTGGGGCAGCCCTATAATGTCGGCACTTACGAATTTTTCCGCCAGATCGGTGCCGGGTTTATGAGCGGCGGCTTCGAGGGGGCCCAGGAAGTGCTTGGCTATATGGAGCGCTCGGCGACCGCGTGGCGGCCTTATCTCTGGCCGATTAAATCCATCGCCACCCTCGGCATATTCCTGATGCTGCTGCAAGCCATTGCCGTGTTTTTCAAAGACATCGCGACCATCCGCGGAGAACATCTTTAATGTCTTTTGAATGGATCGCCATTTTAATGTTTGCCAGCATGATGATCACCCTCATCTCTGGCCAGCGCGTATTTGCCGCCATTGGCATTGTGGCGGTGGTGGCGGCGCTGTTGCTGTGGGGCACGGGGGGTGAAGATATCCCCTTTGCGGCCTCGATGAAGCTGATGAAATGGTATCCGCTGCTCACCCTGCCCCTGTTTATCTACATGGGGTTTGTGCTGTCGGAATCCGGCATCGCCGATGATCTTTACCGCATGTTCCATGTATGGATGGGGGGTATTAATGGCGGGTTGGCCATTGGCACCATCGGGCTGATGGTGCTGATTTCCGCCATGAACGGGCTAAGCGTGGCCGGTATGGCCATCGGCGCCACCATCGCGCTGCCCGAGCTGTTAAAACGCGGCTATGATAAGCGGATGATCTCGGGGGTTATTCAGGCTGGTTCCAGCCTCGGTATTTTGGTGCCGCCCTCGGTGGTGCTGGTGCTCTATGCCATGATCGCCCGCGCCCCGGTGGGCCAGCTATGGCTGGCAGGGGTGTTTCCGGGGTTGATGATGGCGGCAATGTTTATCATCTATATCTGGATCCGTTGCAAAATTAACCCCAGCCTCGGCCCGAGCCTTTCCAAGCAGGAGCTGGCCAGCGTTTCCACCGCCGAAAAGCTCAAACTATTGCGCGCCGGGTTGCTACCGGTGTTTATTTTCGCCTCGATGATGGTGCCTTTTGTCAATGGCTGGACATCACTGGTCGAAAGCTCGGCCGTGGGCGCGGTTGTGGCCTCGCTCGCCGCTATTTTCAAGGGCCGCTATACCAAAAAGGTGTTTGACACCTCGGTCCGGCAAACCCTGTCGATTTCGGCCATGTTTATGTGGATCATCCTTGCCGCGCTGGCCTTTGGCGCGGTGTTTGACGGGGTGGGCGCGGTAAAAGCCATCGAAGCGTTTTTTCTGGAGGGCCTCGGCCTTGGCCCGTGGGAAGTGCTGCTTTTAATGCAGCTTTCCTTCCTCTTAATGGGCACATTCCTTGATGACACCGCCATGCTGGTAATTGTGGCCCCGCTTTATGTGCCGCTGGTAGACTCGCTCGGCTTTGATCTTATATGGTATGGTGTGCTTTACACTATAACCTCGCAGATCGCTTATATGACACCGCCTTTTGGCTATAACCTGTTTTTGATGCGCGCCATGGCCCCGCCCGAAATTACCCTGCGCGACATTTATACATCGATCATCCCGTTTGTGGGCGTGATGCTGCTGGCACTGGCCACCATCATTGCCTTTCCAGATATCGCACTATGGCTGCCAAATTATGTATATGGCGGCAAATAATAACCCCGAGGGCCGGAAAAACCGGCTCCTAAGCCAACACCCAAGGGCTGGCAACAGCCCGCAACCAACACCCAAGGGCTGGCAACAGCCCGCAACCAACTAGGAGAATGACATGACAAACAGACGTAATTTCCTGATCAAAGGCGGGCTTGCCGGGGCGGCGACGCTGGCGGCACCGGCGGTTCATGCCCAATCCATCATCAAATGGCGGCTGCAAACCTATGCCGGCCCGGCATTGGCGGCGCATGTGGTCAAGCCTTCGATCGACCTGTTCAACAAAGTGGCCGAGGGCCGTATGGAGATCGAGCTTTACACCGCTGACCAGCTGGTGCCCACCGGCGAGCTTTTCCGCGCCATGCAGCGCGGCACCATCGATATGGTGCAATCAGATGATGATAGCATGGCCTCACCTACCGAAGTGACGGTTTTTGGCGGCTACTTCCCCTTTGCCAGCCGCTATTCGCTGGATGTGCCGGTGCTGTTCAACCAATATGGCCTGAACGAGATCTGGAATGAGGAATATTCCAAGGTTGGGGTCAAGCACCTGTCGGCGGGTGCCTGGGATCCGGCCCATTTTGCCACCAAAGATCCGATCACCTCGCTGGCGGATCTGCAAGGCAAGCGCATCTTTACCTTCCCCACGGCTGGTCGTTTCTTGTCCCAGTTTGGTGTGGTGCCGGTTACGCTGCCATGGGAGGATATCGAGGTTGCCGTGCAAACCGGCGAGCTTGACGGCATTGCATGGTCTGGCATCACCGAGGATTACACGGTGGGCTGGGCAGATGTGACCGATTATTTCCTGACCAACAACATCTCGGGTGCATGGGCCGGTTCGTTCTTTGCCAATATGGACCGCTATGAGGAACTGCCCGAAGACCTGAAGGGCCTGCTGGCCATGGCGATGGACCACTCGCATTACCACCGCCAATGGTGGTATTGGGGCGGCGAGGCCGACCTGCGGGTCAACGGCTCCAAAATGCAGCTGACCTCGATCGATGATGAAGAGTGGCAGCAAGTGGAAGATGCCGCATTGGTTTTCTGGGATGAAATCGCCGCAGAATCGGAAACCAAGGCCAAGGTCGTGCAAATCTTCAAGGATTATAACGATACCATGAAAAAAGCTGGCAAGCCTTACCGCTACTAGCTTAAGCATCGCGGGCGGCCTCCCCCGCCCGCGACCCCTTTACTGAACGGGAGTTTCCCCATGCCTGGCAACCTATCCTTTGATGACCTGAAAAAATCCGTTAGCGCGGGCGAGGTTGATACCGTGCTTGCCTGCATTGTCGATATGCAGGGCCGGTTGATGGGCAAGCGCTTTTTGGCGCAGCACTTCGTTGATGGCGGCTTTAAGGAAACCCATTGCTGCAATTACCTTCTGGCCACTGACCTTGAAATGGGCACCCCTGACGGCTTCGCCTCCACCAACTGGGAAAGCGGCTATGGTGATTACATCATGAAGCCCGATCTTGGCACAATGCGCCATGTGCCGTGGCTTGAAACCACCGCCATGGTGCTGTGTGATGTGCTTGACCACCACGGTGCGCCCATCCCGCATTCCCCCCGCGCCATGCTCAAAAAGCAGCTGGCCAAGCTCGAAAGCATGGGTTTTGACGCCATCATGGCCACCGAGCTCGAGTTTTTCATCTTCGAGCAAAGTTTTGATGATATCCGCAAATCCGGCTTTCGCGCGCTAAACCCGATTTCGGGCTATAATGAAGATTACCACATCTTCCAGACCACCAAAGAAGAGCACATCATGCGGCCGATCCGCAATCACCTTTACGCCGCCGGAATTCCGGTTGAAGGCAGCAAAGGCGAGGCCGAGGCCGGGCAGGAAGAGCTGAATATAAAATATGCCGAAGCGCTAGACACCGCAGACCACCACAGCATTGCCAAGCACGCGATAAAAGAAATCGCCTGGGCCCAGGGCCACGCCGTCACCTTCCTGCCCAAATGGGACCACACCCGCGTCGGCTCCTCCAGCCATGTGCACCAATCGCTCTGGAAAGATGGCAAACCGGCGTTTTTTGATGAGGCCGATGCGCTTGGCATGTCAAACCTGATGAAACACTATATGGCGGGCCTGCTCAAATATGCGCCCGAATTCATGTATTTCCTCGCGCCTTACGTAAACAGCTACAAGCGTTTTCAAAAGGGCACCTTCGCCCCCACCCGCACCATCTGGTCGGTTGATAACCGCACCGCGGGCTTCCGGCTTTGTGCCGCGGGCAGCAAATCGGTGCGGGTCGAATGCCGCATACCGGGCTCGGATATGAACCCCTATCTGGCCATGGCCGCCATGCTGGCCGCCGGCATTAAAGGCATTGAAGAAAGCCTCACGCTTGCCCCGCCCACCGTGGGCGATGCCTATCAGGGCAATAGCGCCCAAATTCCGCAAAACCTGCGCGATGCCATGAGCACCCTCAGCGGCTCCACCATGCTGCGGGATGCCTTTGGCGATGATGTAATCACCCACTATACCCGCGCGGCGGAATGGGAACTGGAAGAATTTGACCGTGTGGTAACCGACTGGGAAATCGCACGAGGCTTTGAACGGGCCTAACGCCCACTCTTGGAGAAAAACAAAATGACTACGATCAAGTGTATCTCGCCGATCGACGGCTCGGTCTATGCCACCCGCGAGGCGCTCAGCCTGGAGGCGGCGGTTGCCGCCGTGGCCAAAGCCCGCGCCGCGCAAAAGGTGTGGAAAATGCGGCCGCTGGAAGAGCGCATAAAGCTGGTGCAGGCCGGTGTGGCCGAGCTTGGCAACATGAATGATACCATCGTGCCGGAAATCGCGCATATGATGGGCCGCCCGGTGCGCTATGGCGGCGAGTTTGGCGGCGTGGAAGAGCGCGCCTCGGGCATGGCGGCGCTTGCCTCTGATGCCCTCAAGCCGATCATCGTCGAAGACAGCGCCAATTTCGAGCGCCGGATCGAGCGCGAGCCCCACGGGGTGGTGCTGGTTGTCGCGCCATGGAACTACCCCTACCTGACCGCGATCAACACCGTGGCCCCCGCCCTGATCGCCGGCAATGCGGTGCTGCTCAAACACGCCAGCCAAACCCTGCTGGCCGGTGAACGCATGGTCGAGGCCTTTACCAAAGCGGGCATTCCCGCCGACCTGTTCCAAAACATCTTCCTCGATCATGCCACCACCTCGGCGCTGATTGCGGGCAACAATGTTGATTTCGTCAATTTCACCGGCTCGGTGGGTGGCGGCCAGGAAATGGAGCGCGCCGCCGCAGGCACCTTTACCGGCGTTGGCACCGAGCTTGGCGGCAAAGACCCGGGCTATGTGATGGATGATGCCGACCTTGATGCAGCGGTTGACACCCTGATCGATGCCGCCATGTTCAATTCCGGCCAGTGCTGCTGCGGTATCGAGCGGATTTACGTGCACGAATCGCTTTATGACACATTCGTCGCCAAAGCCGTTAAAACCGTTGAAGCCTTCAAGCTCGGCAACCCGCTTTCGCCCGATACCACCATGGGCCCGATGGCCAATATCCGCTTTGCCGCCGAGGTCCGCGCCCAAACCGATGAGGCAATCGCCGCCGGCGCCACCCCGATGATCGACCCGGCCCTGTTCCCCGAAGATGACGGCGGCACCTACCTGATGCCGCAGATTCTCACCAATGTTGACCACTCGATGCGGGTGATGCGCGATGAAAGCTTCGGGCCGGTGGTGGGCATTATGAAAGTCAGCTCGGATGCCGAAGCCATTGCGCTAATGAATGACAGCGAGTTCGGCCTCACCGCCTCGCTTTGGACAAGTGATGCCAGCCGCGCCGCCGCCATCGGGGCCGAGCTCGAAACCGGCACCGTATTTATGAACCGCGCCGATTATCTTGACCCGGCCCTGTGTTGGACCGGCTGTAAAAATACCGGCCGCGGCGGCGCGCTCTCGGTGATCGGCTTTCAAAACCTGACCCGTCCAAAATCCTACCATCTCAAGAAAGTCACAACATGAACCTCGTTGGAAACTGGGGCTATCCGACCCCGATAAAATTCGGCGCCGGCCGGATCAAAGAGCTGGCCGAGGCCTGCAAAGCCACCGGCATGAAAAACCCTTTACTGGTCACCGATAAAGGCCTCGCCAACCTGCCGATCACCCAAAACGCGCTTGATATTCTCGATGATGCAGGCCTTGGCCGCGCCATGTTTTCGGAAGTGGACCCGAACCCGAATGAGAAGAACCTCGAAGCGGGTGTGGCTATCTATAAAGCCGGCGGCCACGATGGCGTGGTGGCTTTTGGCGGCGGCTCGGGGCTTGATCTTGGCAAAATGGTCGCCTTCATGGCCGGCCAAACCCGCCCGGTTTGGGATTTCGAGGATATCGGTGACTGGTGGACCCGCGCCGACGCTGCCGCCATCGCCCCGATCATCGCCGTACCAACCACCGCTGGCACTGGTTCTGAGGTTGGCCGCGCCAGCGTTATCACCGATAGCGCAACCCATGTGAAGAAAATCATCTTCCACCCCAAAGTGCTGCCCGCAATTGTTATCGCCGACCCCGAGCTCACCACTGGCATGCCGCGCTTCATTACCGCTGGCACCGGCATGGATGCTTTCGCCCACTGCCTAGAGGCCTATTCCTCACCGCATTACCACCCGATGTCTCAGGGCATCGCGGTGGAAGGTATGCGGCTGGTGAAAGAAAACCTGCCCCGCGTTTACGCTGATCCAACCGATATCGAGGCCCGCGCCCATATGCTCAGCGCCGCCATGATGGGGGCCACCGCCTTCCAAAAGGGCCTTGGGGCGGTGCATGCGCTTTCCCACCCCATTGGGGCGGTTTATGGCACCCACCACGGCACCACCAACGCCGTGGTCATCCCGCCCGTGTTGGATTATAACCGCGCCGTGATTGAAGATCGTTTTGATGCGCTGAATGGCTATCTTGGCCTAACAGGCGGGTTCGATGGCTTCCGCGCCTACGTGGTGGCGCTAAACGAGAGCCTAAGCATGCCCAAGAACCTGACGGAAATGGGCGTCGAGGCCAGCCGGATCGACGACCTCACCGCCATGGCCCTCAAAGACCCGTCCGTCGGCGGCAACCCCGTCGAGATGACCTATGACAACACCAAAGCACTGTTTGAGGCCTGTATGTAAAGCCCCCCGGCCCCGCTCTTTGCACGCGGGGCCGATACCCGCACTCCCTTCGCCCTGCGGCCCCGCTTTTCCACCGGGTAATATTTCCCAACAGCCGGCCATCCCCACATAGCCCCCGCATTGGCGGCCCTTCTCCTGCCCGCTCTCACCTTTGCCCAAATATCCGCAGGGTGAATTGGCAAAGCCAAGAGGGGCGGCAGCCCCTTCACCCCTTGACATCACGCGCCAAACCATGTGTATCGGCCCTTGACAATTGGCGGGCCACCGGGCCCGCCCTTCCCCGTTTCAAGGACCACCACCATGCACGCCTACCGCTCTCATAAATGCAATGCCCTCACGGCGGCCAATGTCGGCGAAACCGTCCGCCTTTCCGGCTGGGTGCACCGCGTGCGAGACCATGGCGGGGTGCTGTTCATTGACCTGCGCGACCATTACGGCATCACCCAGGTGCTGGCTGATGAAGACAGCCCGGTTTTCCACGCGCTGGAAAAAGTGCGCTCCGAATGGGTGATCCGCATTGACGGCAAAGTGCTGGCCCGCGATGCCGAGCTGATAAACCCCAATCTGCCCACCGGCGAGATCGAGATTTTCATTCAGGATATGGAAGTGCTGGGCGCCTCGGAAGAGCTGCCTTTGCAAGTGTTTGGCGAGCCCGATTTCCCCGAGGAAACCCGCCTGAAATACCGCTTTCTCGATCTGCGCCGCGAGAGCCTGCACAACCGCATGATGCTGCGCTCCAACGTGGTTTCCAGCATCCGCAAGCGCATGGAAGGCATCGGATTCAACGAATTCCAAACCCCGATCATCACCGCCAGCTCCCCCGAAGGCGCGCGGGATTTTCTAGTGCCTTCGCGTCTGCACCCGGGCAAGTTTTACGCCCTGCCGCAAGCCCCGCAGCAGTTCAAGCAAATGATGATGGTCGCAGGCTTTGACAAATATTTCCAAATCGCCCCCTGCTTTCGTGATGAAGACCCCCGCGCCGACCGCTCGCCCACCGATTTTTACCAGCTCGATATGGAAATGAGTTTTGTCACCCAGCAAGACGTGTTTGACACCATCGAACCAGTGATTACCGGCATTTTCGAGGAATTCGGCGGCGATAAAGTGGTGAACACCACCATCCCGCAAATCTCCTATAAAGACGCCGCCCTGTGGTATGGCTCTGATAAGCCAGACCTCAGAAACCCGATCAAAATGCAGGTGGTTTCCGAGCATTTCAAAAGCTCCGGCTTCAAAATTTTCGCCAGCCTGCTCGAGCATGAAGGCAATGAAGTGCGCGCCATTCCGGCCCCGACCGGTGGCAGCCGCAAATTCTGCGACCGGATGAACAAATTCGCCCAGCAAGAGGGCCTGCCCGGTATGGGCTATATCTTCTGGCGTGAAAAAACCGCCGATTCCGTGGCGCAAGAGCTTGGTATCAAGGTGAAAGAAGCGCAGGCGATGCTGAAATCTGGTGAAGTGGCGGGCGGGATGGAAGCCGCCGGCCCGCTGGCCAAAAACATCGGCCCCGAGCGCACCGAAGCCATTCGCCAGCAGCTTGGGCTGAAGGTCGGCGACGCCGCGTTCTTCCTTGGCGGCAAGCCAAAATCCTTCGAAGCCGTGGCGGGCCGCGCCCGCAATGTGATCGGCCATGAGCTCGGCCTGACCGACGAAAGCCGCTTCGAGTTCGCCTGGATCGTCGACTTCCCGATCTTTGAAAAAGACGCTGAAACCGGCAGAGTCGATTTCGAGCACAACCCGTTTTCAATGCCCCAAGGCGGTATGGCAGCGCTGGAGGGAGACCCTTTAGAGGTGCTCGGCTACCAGTATGACCTTGCCTGCAATGGCTATGAGCTGGTGTCGGGCGCGATCCGAAACCACAAGCTCGAAATCATGTATAAGGCCTTTGGCATTGCCGGATACGGCAAGGACGAGGTCGAAAAACGCTTCGGCGGCATGGTCAAAGCTTTTAAGTTCGGCGCCCCGCCCCATGGTGGCTGCGCGGCCGGCATCGACCGTATCGTCATGCTGCTGGCCGAAGAGGAAAACATCCGCGAGGTTATCATGTTCCCCATGAACCAGCGCGCCGAAGACCTGATGATGGAAGCCCCGACCGAAGCGACCAGCGCGCAACTCCGCGAGCTGGGGCTAAGGGTGATTCCGCAGGATTGATCCTCAGCCCGGGCAGCCCCGAATTTCAACCGCGCGCTCGCGCCCGAAAACCGACACGGTAACCGCCCCGGCATCCATATCCATATCGCCCTCGCCGTAATAGGTCAGCGGGGCCGAGGCGCGCACCACCAAACCGTCGCGCCGGCTTTCGGCGATATCAATCCAGATTTCGCCGGAATCGTATTCAAACACCGTAAAGGGTGCGGCAAGGGCACTTTCAAAAGCCATATCGGCGCTTATCCTGAAGCGATCTCCGCTTGGCTCGACCGCGCAGGTAATGCTTGCAAGCCCGGCTGCGCTGCCGGTTTCGGGCAGTGTCGCCAGCGCCGCCCTGATAATATCGTTGCCTTCGTCAACGCTGCCATCCAGCCGCGCCAAAAACGCCGCCTCGGCGGGCACGCAAATATCGGAACACACCCCGTATCTCAGATCGAGCGCGATGCGCACAGGGCCATCCGCTTCGGGCATGATATTGATCGGCAGCACAAGGCTTTTATAGTAGCCAAGCGTGATCATCCCGCCTTGCTCCATCACTTCAGGGGTTGGCCAGCGCATATCAATGGCGCCGATATTTTCAGATTCTGCCCAGTCAAACATCGGTGGCAAGCCTGCCGGGCCGGGGGTGCGCCAATAGGTTTTCCAGCCCGGATTGAGCTGAAACGCCAGCGCCATCTGGTAGCTGCCATCCTGCATTTGCCAGCCGCGCAGCAGCCGCACGGTGCCATAATCGGTGCTTTGGGCATAACTTGCCACCGGCAGCATCAGGAGCAGCAGCAGTTTTTGCAGCATTCGGGCCTCGAATAGGAGTTCTTCCGAAACATAACCGCTTTTAAAGGCGGGAAAAGTCACAAGATTGCGAGGCATCGGCTTGAAACCCGGGCCGCGGGTGCGCATTCTATAAGTATGAAAAAACCCGATTTCGAAAACGTGCCGTTTCTGGATGGCAAGCTCTTGGTGGCCATGCCCGGCATGGGCGACCCCCGCTTTGACAAAGCGGTGGTGTTTATCTGCGCGCACTCGCCCGAAGGGGCGATGGGGCTGATGATCAACAAACCCGCCGAAAGGCTGAAATTTGATGATCTGATGACCCAGCTCGGCATAGACTGGGATGGAGAATTGCCCTCGCCCGCCGTGCATCACGGCGGGCCCGTCGAGCACGGGCGCGGCTTTGTGCTGCACTCGCGTGATTACGAATCCGAGGGTTCTTCCATGAAGATCGGTGACAATTTCGGGATGACCGCAACGCTTGATATTCTCACCGACATCGCGCTGGGCAAGGGGCCAAAGCGGGCGCTGCTGGCGCTGGGCTATACCGGCTGGGCACCGGGGCAGCTCGAGGCCGAACTGCAGGCCAATGGCTGGCTGATCGCCGACGTGGACCCCGATCTGGTGTTTTCCGCCAAGGATGCCCAAAAATGGCACGACGCGATAGAGGGCCTCGGATTTGACCCGCGCATGCTCAGCGCCGAGGGCGGACGGGCCTAAATCCGGCTATCGCGCGGTTCTGGGGGTGATCTGTTGCCGGATTTCCTCACCTATTTTGTGGCGCGTCTGCTCCAGATCATGGTCAAGCTGAATATGCACCCAAAAATCGGGCGCGGTGCTGAAATAGCGCGCCAGCCGCAATGAAAGCTCAACCCCCACCGAGGATTCGCCCTGCAACAGGGCCTCCACCCGGTTCGCCGAAATGCCGATATGTTTTGCCAACTCGTTTGGGGAGATTTTAAGCGGGGCAAGGTATTCCTTATCCAGAATCTGGCCCGGCGGCGGACACATAAACACCGGCTGCGGGGTTTTCTGGCTCGGCGGCAAAATTTGCACCTCGGTCGGGAATCCCGCCGCCTTCCACGCATCCAGCCCGCCCGTGAGGTGAATGGCGCCGGGGTGGCCCTCGCTCAGCAGCATCTTGCCCGCCGCTTCCGAACGCTTGCCGATCGCGCAATGCAGCACGACCTTTTTGCCCGGAATCACCGGAAATATTTCGGCATCAAACGACGACATCGGCAGCAGGAGCGCGCCGGCAATATGCTCGAGCTCGAATTCGGAGGTTTCGCGCACATCGACCAGCACGATTTCGTTGCGGTCATACCATTCTTTTACGGTTTTGGCATCGGCGCTCTCTACAGTGTTGGGCATGGTTTTACCTCCAATAATGAAAGGCCCGGTGATTTTACAAAAGGCCGACCGGGCCAGAGCTACAGTAAAACATTTCTGTGTAAAACCCAAATAGCCATTTTCGGGCCATAAATACCGGTTTTGCGCCTTTCCCCTCCGAAATATCGCCATAAAGGGCCATGGCGATAAAAGCGGCGCGGCCATCAGCAAGGTGAAGCCGGTTGACACCGGCTCCGCTTGATTTACCCTAACCCGTGCAGGGCCCCGCCGAGAAGGGCGCGCAGGGCCAATCCCGAAAAGTTGAAATTCCTTCGGGTGAAGGCTTCAAAACACAAAAATAATCACGCAGGGGAGAAGGTAAATGGCTGAATTCATTATTATATATCATGGCTTTGGGCAACCGGCCAGTAAAGAAGAAGGCGAGGCGGCCAAAGCGCGCTGGATGAAGTGGATGCAGGATTTGGGTGAGGATATCGTCAATTTCGGCACACCTTTCAAAGGCGGCACCATGATCGCGCAAGACGGCGCAACCCGCGGTGGCGGGCTTTCAGGCTATTCAATAGTGCGCGCTGAAAATATGGCAGCGGCAATGGAAATCGCCAAGGCCTGCCCGCATTTGGAAATGGGCGAGGTGGAAGTGGCCGAGTTGATGAAGGCTATGGGCTAGGCCACAAGCGGCGCGGATAGGCAAGCGCTTGCCGCGCCGCCCGGCCCGCGCCGCGCTTAACCCTTGACGCTTGCCGCGATTTTTTTAGTTTTGACCCGGCGTTTTGCTTGCCGATCAATTGTTTGACCCATAGGTTGGGAAAAACACTCGGGAGTTCACAATGACTTATCGCGCGCCGGTATCAGAAATCACATTTTTGCTGGAAAACGTGCTCGATGGGGCCCGCGTGGCTACCACAGCACTTTTTACCGATGCCACGCTTGATACCGCCGCCGCTATTTTTGACGAAGCCGCCAAACTGGCCGAGGGCGTGCTTGCCCCGCTCAACCGCGTGAGTGATGAACAACCGGCGCGGCTTGAAAACGGTGTGGTGCGCTGCACGCCCGGATTCAAGGAAGCCTATCAGGCGCTGGCGACCGGTGGCTGGGTCGGCATGAACGGCCCCGAAGCCCATGGCGGCATGGGTATGCCGATGTCGCTCACCGTTGCGGTCAATGAAATGATGGCGAGCGCCTGCCTGTCGCTGTCGCTCAACCCCTTGATGACCCAGGGGCAGATCGAGGCGTTCGAGCATCATGCCTCTGATGAACTGAAGGAGATTTACCTCGGCAAGCTGGTATCGGGCCAGTGGACCGGCACCATGAACCTGACCGAGCCACAGGCGGGCTCGGATGTGGGCGCACTGGCCACCAAAGCGCTGGATAATGGCGATGGCAGCTATGCCCTTACCGGCCAGAAAATATTTATTAGTTGGGGCGATCATGACATCGCCGAAAATATCGTTCACCTCGTGCTGGCGCGGCTGCCGGGAGCGGCGGCGGGCACCAAGGGGATATCGCTATTTGCAGTGCCAAAATACATCCCTGATGCGGCCGGCAACCCCGGTGTGGCCAATGCTTTGCGCACGGTCAGTCTTGAGCACAAAATGGGCCTGCATGGCTCGCCCACCGCTGTTATGGCTTTTGAGGGCGCAACCGGCTGGATGATCGGGGCCGAAAACGGCGGCATGGCGGCCATGTTTACCATGATGAACAACGCCCGGCTGGGCGTGGGCATTCAGGGGCTTTCACAGGCCGAAGCCGCTTACCAGCAGGCGCTGGAATATGCGCATGAGCGCAAACAGGGGCGCACGCCGCTGGAGGGGGAAAGCGCCATCATCGGCCATGCCGATGTGCGCCGCAATCTCCTCACCATGAAAGCCCTGACCCAAACCGCCCGCGCCATTTGCCTTGATTGCGCCATCAGCCTTGACCTTGCCCGCGCCAAGGAAGACCCGGCGCAGGCTGCCCGCGCCGCCTTCCTTACGCCCATCGCCAAAGCTTTTGGCACCGATACCGGCTGCGAGGTGGCCGCGCTCGGGGTGCAGGTGCATGGCGGCATGGGCTATATCGAGGAAACCGGCGCGGCGCAGTTTTACCGCGATGTGCGGGTGACAGCGATTTACGAGGGCACCAATGGTATTCAGGCCATGGATATGGTCGGCCGCAAGCTCAAAGACGGCGGTGCGGCGGCATTTGCGCTGCTGGCCGAAATCATGCAAACAGCCGCAATGGCCGAAAAAAGCCACCCTGATCTGGCCACCTTTTTGCTGGCGACAGCGCGCAGCCTTGCCGACACCACCCGCTGGATGCTGGGTGCCGAAATGAATGCCCGCTTTGCCGGAGCCACGCCCTATTTGCGCGCCTTTGCGCTGGCGCTTGGCGGGCATTACCTGCTGAAAGCCGCGCTAAAAGATACCACCCGCCTGCCGCTGGCCCGCTTTCATATACGGCAGGTAATGCAAGCGGTCGCCCCCCTCACCACCGCCGCCCGCGAGGGTGACGCCCCGCTTTATGCAGACCCGCTTGCCCCATGAGCCAGATACGCTTTCCGTTTGAAACACCGCCCGCCGGGGTGGAAATGGTTGAGGTCGCCAGCGGCATCCACTGGGTGCGGCTGCCGCTGCCGATGAAGCTCGACCACGTGAATATTTATGTGCTCGAGGATGGCGACGGCTGGACGGTGATTGATACCGGCATGAACACCGGCAAAACCCGCACCCTGTGGGAAGCGCTGATCAAAGGCCCGCTCAAGGCGCGCCCCATCAAGCGGGTGATTCTCACCCACCACCACCCTGATCATGTCGGGTTGGTAGGATGGATGCAGCGCGAACACGGCGCCGAGCTCTGGACCACCCGCACCGCCTGGCTTTTTGCCCGCATGCTCACGCTGGATGTGCAGGAGACATGGCCCGAAGAAACCCTCGCCTTTTATCGTAGCGGCGGCATGGACCCTGAGTTTTACGAAAAGCGCCGCGCCGAGCGCCCGTTTAACTTTGCCGATGTGGTGGCGCCGATGCCGCTTGGCTTCAAACGGCTCGATGAAGGCGACACGCTGCGCATTGGGGCCCGCGCCTTTACCGTCCGGCTCGGGCAGGGCCACGCCCCCGACCATATAACCCTGTGGTCAGACGATGTGGTGATCGCGGGCGACCAGATCATTGCCAATATATCCTCCAATCTCGGGGTTTACGCCACCGAGCCCGAGGCCGACCCGGTGGGCGCATGGTTTGAAAGCTGCGCGCGGCTAATTCCCCATGCAGAGCCCGGCCACCTTGTGCTGCCCGGCCATAAACTGCCCTATACCGGCCTTGCCACGCGGCTTTCGCAATTGATAGACAACCACCACACCGCGCTGGACCGCTTGCGGCTCTATCTGAAAGAGCCACGCACCGCTGCCGAGTGTTTTCAGCCCCTGTTCAAACGCAAAATTGGCGAGGGCGAATACGGGCTGGCGCTGGTCGAGGCAATTGGCCATGTCAACCACCTCCATCAAATCGGTGAAGCCAGCCGCACCCGGCGCGAAGATGGCGCGTTTCTGTGGCGGATTGTTTAAAAACCCTTCCCAAGCCGCCAATTTTCTGGCAAACGGGAAAGAAACAAACGCGGGAAGCACAAGATGAGCAAACATAAACACGGATCGATGGACATAAGCGAGCAGCAAAAAACCTTTGCCGGTTTTATCAAGGGCAGCATTTGGCTGACCGGCATTTCGCTTGGCATTCTGGTTTTTCTGGCCATTTTCAACTCCTGATCGGAGGTCGCATTGCGGGCATTTACCGCGATTTTACTCCTTGGTTTCGGCCTGATCCTCTCCGCCTGCGCCAACCCGAATGCGGGCACAGCCCCGGCGGCAGAAATTGCCGCTTCGCGCTTTGCCAACCCCGAACCGGCCTCTATTTCGCTGCTGACGATGGTGAACGCCAATTCAGGCTTTGGTGAACATTCGGCGCTGCTGATCAACGGTTCGCAACAAATCATCTATGATCCTGCGGGCTCGTTTCGCCACTCGGCGCTGCCACGCCGTGACGATGTGGTGTATGGTGTTACGCCACGTTATGCGGATTATTACAAGTCCTACCACGCCCGCTTTGGTTACTATGTGAAAGTGCAAAAGCTCGACATCACCCGCGAGCAAGCCGATGCGATGATTGCAGCATCAATCGCCCGCGGCTCGGTGCCCAAGCTTTTTTGCGCCACCGCAATCTCGGATGTGCTGAATGATTTCCCGCAATTCGCCGATATCCGCCCCACGTTTTTCCCCGGTGCCATTATGAAACGGGTCGCCAGTATTCCGGGGGTGCAAACCACCGAAATACGTGAAGATGATGTCGGGCAGAATTACCGCACCGACTGAGGCCGCGATTTTGCGGCAGCAGCGCAAGCTCTGCAGATGTCAAAACATCGACCAAAAGCCCGACCTGCCGGGATGCCGCCAGTATCCGCTCAACCGACTGTGACTTGACGCTCCGGTAAGAGAACGCCTAACAGAGCGGTTGCCGTCAAATGAAAGCCGCCCATGGACATAACCACTCAAATGCTCTTGCTTGCCTTTGGCCTTGGTTTGCTGGGTTTCGTTGAGCCCTGCACAATCGGTGCCCATATGCTCTTTCTCGGGGGCCAGCGAAGCCGCTCAATGAGCGAGCGGCTCGGGGCGGCGCTAACCTTCCTGTTGGCCCGGCTCATAGTGATGGGCGGGTTCGGCGGTATGATCGTGATGTTGGGGCAGCGCCTTATCGGCGTGCAGACCGGCGCATGGCTCGTGTTTGGCTCGATCTATCTTGGCCTGGGCCTTGCGATCATTGCCGGATGGGACAAGCCATTGCGGCACCGGATCAGGGTCGCGCCCGAACGGTGGAAAGCGGCCTCGAACCCGCTTCTTCAGGGTTTGGCATTCGGGTTCAACATCCCCGCCTGCGCAGCGCCTATTCTATTTGGACTGATCGGCACCGCGACCCTGAGCGGGTCAGCCGCCACCGGCTTTGTCATGATGGCTGTCTTTGCCCTTGCGTTGTCGCTGCCGCTGCTGCCGCTCTCGATCGCACCTCGCCTTGCAAACCCGCTCGACCGGCTTGCCGACTGGCTGCGGCCGCGGCGTCGGCTTATGGCTGTGGTCTTTATCGCTCTTGGCATTTGGTCGGTCTGGTTTGGCCTGTTTGTCAACCCCGTGGACTGGAGCGGGATATGACCCCGCGCCGCCGCTTTTGGCACGTAGCCGGGGCAGGCACCGCGTTTCAGGCCGGTTCGGCAGCCGTGGATAGTGCCACGGTTATGTCGGCACTGGTCTTTCAGTTGACAGGCAGCCCCGTCGCCGTCGGCGCTGTCTCCACCATCCTGCGGCTCGGCTGGCTTTTGCCGCAACTTTTTGTCGGCTACTTCGCCGGTCGTGGCGGTTCTTCGATGCCGTTTTATATTCTGGGCGCATTCGGGCGCACGACAGCCATTGCGGTTCTCGCACTCGTTCTGTGGGCCGGTGCGACCGCCGGCTGGCCTTATGGGGCACTGGGCGCGGCAACCCTCGGGCTGTGGGTTTGCTACGCTTTCCTGAGCGGGATAGTCGGCGTGCCCTACAATGATATCGTCGCCCGGTCCGTTCCTTCCGAACGCCGCAGCCGGATGCTTTCGATCCGGTTCTTCGGTGGCGGGCTGGTGGCGATCGGGGTGGCTTTGCTGGCCGACCGGCTGGTGCGGGCGCTCGACTTTCCGATTTCCTACGCCGCAATACTGGGGGTCGCCGCCCTGCTGATGTTGTTCTCGTCGATCATATTTGCCATGATGGGAGAACCCGGGCGCCGCGCTTCGCCCAAAGCTCCCACCGGATTTATCGCCTATCTGCGCGAGGGTTTCGTGGTTTTCCGGAAGGACCCTGTTTTTCGCCGCTTTGTTTTTGCGCAGTGGTGCGGTGGCGCGGTTGTTATCGCCGCGCCATTTTATATCATCGCGGCAACGATGCTTGGCATGGGGCTTGAAAATGTTGCGCTGCTGCTCGGCGTGCAAACTGCCGGTTCGCTCGCTGCCAATCCGCTTTGGGGCTGGTGGGGAGACCGGCGCGGCAAGCTCAGCCTGATGCGCGGGGTTGCGCTCGCCCGTCTGATGCCGCCGCTCATAACCGTGGCTCTTTTGCTGATACCCCTTCCATCGGCGGCTATCACACCCGTTTTACTGGGTGTTTTCTTTGTTCTTGGCGCATTGGGCAATGGGGTAACGATTGCGGTGATCGGGCTGCTGATGGAGATATCGCCGGATGACCGCAGGCCCGCCTATAGCGGGTATTTCAATGCCTTGACCGCCCCGGCTTTCATTCTGCCGTTTGTGGGCGGGTTTGCTGTGGTCTCCCTGGGGGTCTGGATCGTCTTTGCTGTCGCGCTTGCCGCTGCAATCGGCCAAGCCACCTTTCTCGCTCGAACCGACCTGAATGAGTGAACGCAGGCGATAAATTATTTTTCTCTCAAGCAAAATGCGGGATGGAACCGGGCTGCCCGAAGATTTGCAACCATCGCCGCCGTGCCTGCCACCCCCCGCTTGGTGCGCTGCGGCTTGCTGCTAGATTCCGTGGCCCACCGGGCAGGGCACCAGCCCTGCGGCTTCCAGCAGGTTTTGCGCATCATCCTCCAGCACCAGGCAGGAAAGCTTGCGCCCGAATACCGCGCCGGTATCCACCGCAATGCGGTTGCCGTGGTTTTCAACCTCGCGCCCGGGTGTATGACCATGCACCACCACCGCGCCAAAATCATCTTTATGGCTCAAAAACGGTTTGCGTATCCAGATCAGGTCAAACTCGAGCTGGTCATCGAGCGGGCGTTCGGGGTTCACACCGGCATGGGCAAAATAGTAGCCGCCAATATGCACGGCGCGTTCGCAGGCTTCTATCCAGTCACAATGCGCTTTAGGGATCGCGGCCGCAAAGGCATCGCGCATCTCCAGCGCGTTATCAACCTCGGCCCCCTTCACCCCGTAGCTGGCCAGCGTAATTTGCCCGCCCATCGGGGCTTCCAGCCAATGAAACTGGCAGCCATGCATGCCCAGCGGCTCGCTCAAAAAGTTTTTCACATAGCTGTCATGGTTGCCGTAAAGAAAGCGCGCGGGCAGCGCCGGCGCATTGGCCGCCATCAGGTTTTCGATCACGCCGCGGCACTCCGGCCCGCGGTCCATATAATCTCCAAGATAGATCACCAGCGGTTTGGGATGTGGCCGCGCCGCAAGGTCTGCCTTTATCCGCGCCTGCATGCCTTCCAACTCGGCCAAACACCCGTGGATGTCGCCAATCGCATAAATCCGGTATCCGTCTGTTTTGCTCATCGGGCCCTCCTAAAAAGAAGACCTCCGAAGTTGCGTTCGGAGGTCCTAACTACTTAACAGTTCAGCTCAAACCTAGAGCATCCCTTCACGCTGCAATTTCTTGCGCGCGAGTTTGCGGGAGCGCCGAACCGCTTCGGCCTTTTCACGGGCTTTGCGGATCGAAGGCTTTTCGAAATGTTGCTTGAGCTTCATTTCACGAAAAACGCCTTCGCGTTGGAGCTTTTTCTTCAGAGCGCGAAGCGCCTGATCGACATTGTTGTCTCGAACCATTACCTGCATGGTGTAGTCACCACCTTTCTAATCAGTGTTGCATAATTGCAGGAAGCCGCTCTATACCAAGGGGGCGAGCAATTGTCTAGGGTGCCAATATGGCCAAGCCAAAATCAGAACAAGTCCACCTCGATGAAACCAGACATGCGGTTATCAGCGCCGCGCTGGTGCATGTGGTGTTTGACGGCTGGTCGGATAAAGCGCTTAAAGCCGCCATTGCCGATTCGGGGGTGACGCCTGATCTGGCCCGGCTTGCCTTCCCGCGGGGTGCGCTTGATCTGGCGCTGGGCTACCATATGCAAGGTGATGCCGATATGCGCGCCGCCATGGCCGCGCTTGATCTCTCAGAAATGCGCTATTCAGCCCGTGTGGCCAAAGCGATCTCGCTGCGCCTCGCGCTGGCTGATAAAGAAGCCGTGCGCCGTGGCATGGCGTTTTTTGCCCTGCCGCTAAATGCCGGTGAAGGCAGCCGCGCCTTGTGGCACACCGCCGATACCATCTGGCAAAGCCTCGGCGATACCAGCACCGACTATAATTGGTATACCAAGCGCATAACCCTGAGCGCGGTTTATTCGGCCTGCGTGCTTTATTGGCTGGGCGATAACAGCGAAGGCGGCATCGACACCCAAAACTTCATCGACCGCCGGATAGATGACGTGATGCGCTTTGAAAAAACCAAAGCCCGATTTCGTGAAAGCCCGCTCGGGCGCAGCTTTGGCCGCAGTTTCGGCAGCATTCTGGACCATATAAAAGCCCCCACCGCCCCGGATGACCTTCCGGGCAAGTTTCATAAATAGGAGAAGAATATGGCGCTAGGCGGCGATGTCTGGACATGGTTCAGAGGTGACTGGACCCAAGCCAACCTGCCGATACTGGGCTCGGCCGACCATGCCACATGGCAAGGCACGCTGGTTTTTGACGGCGCGCGCCTGTTTGAAGGGGTCGCCCCCGATCTTGATCTTCATTGCGCGCGCATCGTGCGCTCGGCCGAAACCATGGGGCTGAACAGCCCCTATACCGCCAATGAAATCCGGCAACTGGTGCAAACCGGTATCCGCCTGTTCAAAAGCGGCACCCCGCTTTATTTGCGCCCGATGATGTGGTCGACCGAAAGTGACAAGGGTCTGATCGCGCCCGACCCGAACTCCACCGAAATCGCGATCGTGCTGGAAGAATTGCCGATGTGGGTGCCGGGGCCGTTTAGCCTTACCGTCAGCCCGTTTCGCCGCCCGCACCCCGATACCGCGCTGACCGAGGCCAAAGCCGCCTGCCTGTACCCCAATAATGCCCGCATCTCGCGCGAAGCCACCAGCCGCGGTTTTAACAACGCATTGTCGCTTGATCTGGATGGTTTCGTGGCCGAAACCGCCTCGACCAATGCCTTTTATGTAAAAGACGGGGTGTTTTATACGCCGGTGCCCAATCGCACCTTCCTCAACGGCATTACACGGCAGCGGGTGATCAAACTTTTGCGCGCCGCCGGGCATGAAGTGGTGGAAGGCAGCCTGACGGTGGAAGATTTCGTGGCTGCCGACGAGATATTCCTGACAGGTAACGCCAGTAAGGTCACGCCCGTTACCCGCTTTGAAGCCCGTGAGTTGCCAACAGAATCGGGCATGATGGTGCGCCAGCTTTACTGGGATTACGCCCACGCAAAGCCGGCAATATAATGCGCGCGGTCGAGATTACAAAACCGGGCGGCCCCGAGGTGCTGGCGCTGTGCGAACGGCCAGAGCCGGTGCCGCGCCATGAGGAAATCCTGATCAAAATCACCGCCGCCGGGGTGAACCGCCCCGACGCATTGCAACGCGCCGGTGCCTATGACCCGCCCAAAGGCGCCAGTGATCTGCCGGGGCTGGA
>Ga0316205_10001905_pt1 | contig 23735 bp, 20 predicted proteins | sample 3monthpyrite_MG_FD_204941 | JGI IMG/M metagenome (GOLD analysis project Ga0316205, IMG submission 204941) | Microbial mat bacterial communities from mineral coupon in-situ incubated in ocean water Damariscotta River, Maine, United States -... | ecosystem: Environmental > Aquatic > Marine >... | reverse complement strand
CTTCCGAGCCCACCGAAGAAGAGGGGTCATCTGAAGGCTTTACCTTCAGCCTAAACAAATATCAAATCAAAGACTCTCGAATCAATTATTTGGATGAATCTTCAAAGACATTTTTACGATTAACAGAGGTCAATCATTCGGGGAAAGGAGATCTTTCAGCATCCATCACCGAGCTTCAAACACAAACCGAAGCTCAAGTTTCATTGACCAGCGACAATATTGAATACATAAAGAACAACCCCATTACCCTTGATGCCGATTTTGAATTGGATTTAGAAAATCAGAAATACACATTCCTTGAAAACGAAGCGCGCATCAATGAACTTCCGCTTACGTTTAATGGCTTTGTACAATCTGCGGCCAATAGCACCGAAATTGACATTACTTTCAATACCCCTTCTTCCGATTTCAAAAACTTCTTGGCCGTCATTCCAAAAGTGTATGTAAAAGAGTTGGACGGCGTGAGCACAACTGGAAATTTCACGGTAGATGGTATGCTCAAGGGCACCATTGACGACACACATATTCCTAAAATGGACATAAAGGTGAGCAGCGACAATGCTTCTTTTAAATATCCAGACCTGCCTAAGGCCGTTCGGAATATCTCCATCAATGCCCACTTAAAGAACGAAACAGGTATCACTAGAGACACCTATCTTACCCTTGGTGGAATTACTTTTAAAATTGATGATGAAATCTTCACTGCGAGTGGAACCATTAGAAATTTAACCGAAAACGCCCTGATTAATTTGGCACTTAAAGGCACGCTAAACCTCGCTAATATTGAAAAGGTATTGCCCATAGAAATGGAACAGGATCTCACCGGTATATTTAAGGCCGATGTCACTTCCAATTTCGACATGCAATCCATAGAAAACGAACATTATGAGCGTATAAAAAGTACGGGGACAGCAAGCTTAACGGATTTTGCCTATACCGATGACGCCTTTAGAAACGAAATACGTATTAGCAGTGCAGATGTGCGGTTTAATCCAGGGAATATTACCCTGAATGAGTTCAAAGCTCAATCGGGAAGCACAGATATGAATGCCACGGGAACCATTCAGAATTTAATACCATGGATCATGGCCAAGCAAGATTTGAAAGGGCATTTTACGGTACAATCCAGTCGCTTTAATATCAACGATTTTATGGCTTCTGAAGTGGAGGAAGGGACTCAGGAAAATGGCGAGACAAAAGGTCAAATCACGGAAGAATCCATAAAAATTCCAGACTTTTTGGATGCGACTATGGATTTTACAGCAACCAAGGTAATCTATGATGACATTGAACTGGATAATGCCTCAGGAACAGTGAGCGTTCGCGATGAAACGGCCCACCTTCGCAATATGAAATCCAAAGTTTTTGGAGGTGATGTTGTCTTCTCGGGGAATGTTTCCACGCTTGCAGAGACGCCTACTTTTGCCATGAATCTCGATCTGCAAAAAATTGATATTGATGCTTCTTTTAAAAGCTTGGCCTTATTAAAATATATAGCACCTATTGCACAGGCATTGGATGGCGATTTAAACACCACCTTAGTACTAAACGGATCACTAGATGATAATCTGGTACCCGACTTGAGCACCTTGGCCGGAAATGCCTTGGCTCAGGTATTAACAGCCGAAATAAATTCGGAAAGCACTCCTATACTATCAAAACTAGATGAGCAATTGCCTTTTTTGAATATTGGCAAGCTAAGTCTGAGGGATTTGAGCACCGCGCTTACCTTTGACAACGGCCATATCGAGGTACAGCCTTTTGAATTTGAGGTAGAAGATGTAACCGTTACCGTAAATGGAAGTCACGGGTTAGATAAAAGCATGAATTACAACCTCTCCATGGATGTGCCCGCCCATTATCTAGGCAATCAAGTAACGAGCATGCTTCAGAAATTAAGCCCCGAGGAAGCCTCTGAGATGAGTCTTTCCTTGCCTGTTGGTATAACTGGAACTCTTACAAATCCGGCGGTAAGCTTGAATACGCAAGGCGCCCTTCAGGAGCTTACTCAAAAGATTATTGAAAAACAGAAGCAGGAATTGGAGGATAAGGGAATCAACATTCTTGAAGACCTTCTTGGTGGCGGTAATCAAACCACTACAGATACCACAACGACCACAACCGGAGGCACAACAACCCAACAAACCACGGAAGTAATCACTGATATTTTAGGAGGTCTCTTCGGAACAAAGAAAAAAGACAGTACAGACAACGGAAACAACCGCTTGTAAGTTATTTTGGGATTGCCCTACTAATGCCCCATGATTCTATTATATATACTCGTAGGTATATTATTAGCCATAATAGGTGCCGCTCCACTAGGTGCCTCTAATATTGCTGTTATTACTACTACAGCAAAGGAGTCTTTATCCAAAGGTATGATCATTGCCTACGGCGCGGGCATCGGAGAAATGCTTTTGGCCTTTCTTTCGTTATGTAACAGCAATGTTCTGACCGAATTTTTTGCCATGAACCCATGGATACAAGTTAGTTTTATCGTCTTGTTTTTTGTAATCGGTCTTTTCTTTCTATTTCCGAATAAAATAAATTTAGATCGATTTAAGAAGACCAAGGCGAAGCGGAAGAAATCGAAACTATTAACAGGGTTTTTACTTTCAATTGCCAACCCCCCGGTATTGCTGTACTGGATTATCGCTATTTCACTCACTCAAAAATACCTGTTGGCTATCTCAGATATGAGTCCGCTGCAGGTCTTATTATTGTTCTTTTCAGGAATTTTTATAGGAAAGGTATTTACGCTGTATTTCTATGCGAAATGGAGCAATAAAATGAAGAAGAAAGAAACCAGTGACAAGTCAAAATTATACCGCTTAATTGGTATCATTTTAATTTTACTTTCAACCGTTCAAGGGGTTCGTTTCTTTGTTAGCTAACGGTGATTCCAACCACAAAGCCTTCATGGCCTCTTACGTTAAACACCGTATCATCTTCAAAAATAAGATATTGACCTTTTATTCCTTTTAACACCCCTTCATAAAACATTGTTTTGTCTAGCTTAAGACTCTTGGGTTTCTCTGGATATCGGGTTACTGGAAAATTCAGGTGGGTTTCTTGATTATTTTCAATAAAATATTCTGAAACCTCACTTGGGATGTACTCTTTTAATTGATCTCTCCACTGCAAAAGATCTTCTTCCTTAACATCGTTTTTAAGCATGCTGCGCCAGTTCGTCTTATCACTTACGTGGTCTTTTAGGGCTACTTCGGTTATTCCAGCTAAATACCTGTTAGGCACCTCAACAATCTCAAGGGCTTCATGAGCGCCCTGATCAATCCATCGTGTAGGCACTTGAGTCTTTCTGGTCACCCCAACTTTTACATTACTGCTATTGGCCAAATACACAATATGTGGTTGAAGCTGTACCTTTTTTTCATATTCCAGATCTCGTTCTTCTTGATCTAAATGTGCCTTGCTCAACTCTGGTTTAATCACCCAATCTGCGGCTTGCGGAATCTCATAAAAAGACTCATAACAAAACCCCTGACGGTAAATTTTTCGATCCCGTCCACAATTAAGGCATTGATATCTCAAAAACTGGATGGCTACCTTTTTATTAATTAATTGGTTGATATTTAGAAAGTCATCTTCAAAAACCAGATAGTACTGAATGGGCGTCCCATTTTCAGTATTCATTTTTGTTAATACTCCTTCAAACTGCATAAAAAGAAAATTGCTATTTTTATTGAATAAAGATAAGTCAAATATATGCCAATACCCATAGTAAATTCTATTGCCACTTGGTTTTTAAAAAAGCGCTTTCATCAAATCGAGCTCTTTTTAAAATACCCTATTGAGGTTCAGGAAGAATTGCTTCAGCAGCTTTTACAAAAAGCAAAAAACACCGAATTGGGTAAGCAATATGACTTTGCCTCTGTTAAGAGTTATACTGAATTTGCTGCGAGAGTCCCTGTCACATCCTACGAAGACAACGAAAAGGTGATCCAGCGTGCGCGTGCTGGTGAGGGCAATATCTTTTGGCCAAGCCCTATTAAGTGGTTTGCCAAATCCAGTGGCACTACTAACGCAAAGAGCAAATTTATTCCCGTAAGCAATGAGTCTTTAGAAAACTGTCACTATGCGGCCAGTAAGGATCTGCTGTGTATGTATCTCAACAATAATCCAGATGCCCAGCTCTTTGTTGGAAAGAGTCTTCGTTTGGGAGGAAGCAAAGAATTATATAAAGAGAATGGCACTGCCTTTGGAGACCTTTCGGCTATTCTTATTGACAACATGCCTTTTTGGGCCGAATTCAGTAGCACTCCAAGTAGTGAAATCTCCTTGATGTCTGATTGGGAAACCAAGATGCAGGCCATCGTGAACGAAACCATTACCGAAAATGTCACAAGTCTCGCCGGTGTTCCTTCCTGGATGCTAGTGTTGCTCAACAATGTGATTGAAACCACTGGCAAAGAAAACCTCTTTGATATCTGGCCTAATCTCGAAGTATACTTCCATGGCGGTGTTAGTTTCGACCCCTACATGGAACAGTATAAGAGAATCTTGCCCAAAGACAGCTTCAAATATTACGAGATATACAACGCTTCTGAAGGCTTTTTTGCTATTCAGGATCAGAATGATAGTAAAGACCTATTGTTAATGCTAGACTATGGTATTTTTTATGAGTTCATTGAAATGGATACCTACGGTTCTTCAAATGAAAAGGTTATTCCGTTAAGCGATGTTGAAGTGGGTAAAAATTATGCCATTATAATTACCACCAATGCGGGCCTTTGGCGCTATAAGATAGGAGATACGGTACGTTTTACCTCCATACAACCCTATCGCATAAAGGTGACTGGGAGAACCAAGCATCACATCAACGTTTTTGGAGAAGAACTGATTATTGAAAATGCGGAAATGGCCTTACGGAAAACGGCTTCGCTAACCAATACAGAAATTATTGATTATACCGCAGGACCTATTTTTATGGAGGGCAAAGAAAAAGGAGCACATGAATGGATCATTGAATTTAAGAACCCGCCTGAAAACCCTGAAATCTTCACCCAGTTATTAGATAAGTCACTACAAGAGGTGAACAGTGATTATGAGGCAAAACGGTATAACAACACAACACTAAATGCGCCCACCATTCATTGTGCACGGGAGCGTTTGTTTTATGATTGGCTAAAGGAAAAAGATAAATTGGGGGGGCAACATAAAGTTCCTCGCTTATCAAATTCCAGGGATTATTTGGAAGAATTACTCTCGTTAAACAAATAGTCATGGATATCTTTGTGCATGACACGGCCTTCATTATTGCTCACTATCGGGCACTTCATGAAGATCTCAGTAAAGATCCATATGCTACCCTTTGGCTGCGTCCCAGTTTAGAAAAGTGGTCTCAAGATTTTGCTGAAAAGGTCTCCCCTTATGACAAAGTGCTTCATTGCATCCGCAATCGCTATTTTTATGAAGAATTACGAGCCATCTCGAAACAAGAACAACCCATTTTATTTGTAAACTTAGGAGCGGGCTTTAGTATGTACCCCTATGTTCTTCCTGAATCTACCGTGACACTAGAAGTAGATTTTCCGGAGATAGTACAATACAAGCAACAACATGTTGAACAATTTATCAAAGAAGACACGCTACCGTATCGGGAGGTCACACATATCCCAGCTGATATTACAAAACCCGAGGGGCAGCAAAAAATAGCCGAATTTGTGTCGAACTACCCAAATCATAAAATGGTTATTTTAATTGAAGGAGTTTTCTTTTTTTTGCCGGTCTCACGTATCGCCAAAACACTTTCTTTTTGTGAGCAGATTCAGAAGAACGGAGATCTCTTGCTATGTGTTTCTTTTGATGAAAAAATTCGTGAAACCAAGGTCTTCAAAAGGTTGGTCCATTATTTTTCTGAAGTATTAAAAAGCGAAAACAATCCATATACTTTGATGCCTCACTCTTTTTACGAGAACATCAGCGGATATGAAACCATCAAGCAAGGAAGTACCCTTGCTTTAGGCAAACTTCTACATGCTATTGAACCCTCGCTTCCTGAACATGAGGTACTTAATGAATATTGCTATTCGCTTCAAAGACAGTGGTAAACTTGTATGATAATTCCTTCATTTTTCGATATTTACAGGAAAAATGGGCTAATTAGGTAGTTCATCGAATTTCCGTCGTCTTCATCTAATAGTTTTGGTAGTACTTTTCCTACTTAATAGATTTGTATCGTTAAATTCAATTATCATACAATGAAAAAGATAGCTAGATTGGGGATAGCTTTCTCACTAATAATTACCATTTTCTCGTGTAAAGCAGGTGCTTCTACCACCAGTAACGAACTGGCAGGGTACACATTGAAAAACAAAAAGGAATTGCTACAGCAAGAGATCCTTAAAAAAAAGAATAAAACGGTTATTACAGCACCCTAGTAGGGTATTTCATACCATACATATGAAGTAGTTAAAAAGCCCCGGAATTTCCGAGGCTTTTTTAATATGATTATTTCAACGTTTTAGGAAACCGCCTTCAACTTCTTAATGGTTGTCTTGTTGAGTTTTTCTTGTGCATACTCCATGGTTACATGAAGCTCTTTTTCTTCTTCCCCTGGCAAATCGTACATCGCATCCGTAAGTACTGCTTCGCACAGAGAACGTAATCCTCTGGCACCAAGTTTATATTCTATGGCTTGTTCTACAATGAAATCCAATGCTTCTTCAGTAATAACAAAATCGATATCATCCATTTCAAACAGCTTTTTATACTGTTTGATAATCGCATTCTTCGGTTCGGTTAAAATAGCTCGAAGCGTTCCTTTATCCAATGGATTCATATAAGCAAGAACAGGTAATCTACCTATAATTTCGGGAATCAAACCGTAATCTTTTAAGTCTTTTGGAACGATGTATTTTAGTAAATTGTCTCGCTCCATGGTGTCCTCTTTTTTAGACGCGCTAAATCCAACGGCCTGCATATTGAGACGCTTTGAAATATTTCGCTCAATACCGTCAAAGGCACCTCCCGCTATAAACAGAATATTTTCTGTATTTACTTCAATAAATTTTTGGTCTGGGTGTTTACGACCTCCTTTGGGCGGCACATTCACTACAGTTCCTTCTAAAAGTTTCAGTAAGGCCTGTTGCACACCTTCTCCACTCACATCTCTCGTAATGGAAGGGTTATCACTTTTACGGGCGATTTTATCGATCTCATCAATAAAAACGATCCCATTTTGAGCTTTTTCCAAATTATAATCGGCTGCCTGTAACAAACGAGTTAAAATACTCTCTACATCTTCTCCAACATACCCCGCTTCGGTAAGCACTGTTGCATCAACAATAGCCAATGGCACATTGAGCATACGAGCTACTGTTTTTGCCATGAGCGTCTTTCCTGTGCCCGTTTGTCCAACGATAATGATATTACTTTTTTCAATTTCAATATCATCGTCACTTTTAGGCTGAAGCAAACGCTTATAGTGATTATACACTGCAACTGACATAATCTTTTTGGTATGGTGCTGCCCTATAATATAATCATCTAGAAACTCCTTAATTGCCTTCGGTTTCTTGAGCATGAGTTCTTTGCTCAATTCGTTATTTGTGGAATGCAAGGCCTCTTCTACAACAATTCCATGTGCTTGTTCAATACAGCGATCACAGATATGTGCATCCAATCCAGCTATAAGCAGATTGGTTTCGGGCTTTTTACGCCCACAAAAGGAACATTCCAATTCTTCTTTCGACATACTAATTTTTTCTAACTTCTTTCAATTATGATACTATCCACGGGACAGTATTTCATCAATCATTCCGTATTCAAGGGCCTTATCGGCTTTCATCCAAAAATCACGATCACTATCTTCATATACCTTATCATAGGTTTGTCCGCTATGCGTCGCAATGATATTGTACAGTTCTTCTTTTAAGGTGATAATTTCTCTTGCCGTTATCTCAATATCACTCGCTTGACCCTGAGCTCCGCCCATAGGTTGGTGAATCATAACTCTGGAGTGTGTTAAACCACTACGTTTCCCTTTTTGCCCGGCACAAAGCAACACCGCTCCCATAGAAGCCGCCATACCTGTACAAATAGTGGCAACATCGGGCTTGATGAATTGCATGGTATCATAAATTCCTAAGCCTGCATACACGCTCCCTCCGGGTGAATTGATATATATCTGAATATCTTTTGAGGCATCTGTACTTTCTAAAAACAGCAACTGTGCCTGTACTATATTTGCTACTTGATCATTGATTCCTGTTCCCAAAAATATAATGCGATCCATCATTAAACGTGAAAACACATCCATTGCTACCGCATTCATTTGGCGTTCTTCAATAATATTGGGTGTTAGGCCTACAGGGTACATACTACTTAGGATAGTATCATAATAAGTACTACTTATCCCCTGATCCTTGATGGCAAAATTTTTAAATTCTTTTCCGTAATTCATATAATTTTTAAACTTTTTTCTGAAAAATAAAAAGGCGTTGAATTTCTCAATTCAACGCCTAAATATAACTATTTTATTGCTGAATTATTGATAAGCTTCCTTTATGAACTTCTCATACGATATTTCCTTAGTCTTTAATTTCGCATTTTCCTTAAAGAAGTCAAGTAACTTATTCGTATTTAGTTGTTCACTAATTCGTCTAACCTCTTCTTCATTTGACATGATACGGGCGGTAATGCCTTCCAGTTCTTCCTCAGATGGATTCATTTGTCCAAACTGAGCCATTTGTCCTTTGATCATGTTTTGAGCGAAACCTTTTACTTCTTCAAAGGTAATCTGAAGCTTGTGTTCATTACGTAATTTTCCTTCAATCAATTGATATCTCAATCCTTTTTCGGAACGTTCATACTCTGCTTTGGCTTCTTCTTCGGTTAATGGCTTTTCGCCAGAAACTTGCATCCATCGCTGTAAAAACTCATTGGGAAGATCAAACTTAGTATTTTCAATAAGCGCTTCAACAACGTCATTTAATAATTTCTGATCGCTCTGTTGTTCAAATTGCTTCTCAGCATCTTCTTTGATCTTCACTTTTAATTCCTCTTCAGAAGAAACTACTGCTTCACCAAATAATTTATCAAAAAGCTCTTGATCAAGTGTGGCCATTTCACGTGCGTTAATTTCTTCAATTTTCAAAGAAACTTCGATATCCAATCCGTGCGCATCATCATGAGGGACCCCAAGGTATTTTTGATTATCATGATCGTCTGAGAAAAGACCTTTTGTTTTCAGCACTACTACATCTCCCGGTTTAGCACCTAACAAAGCAGTTAGTTGTTTTTTACCTTTGATCACATCGGTTTCAATGGTAGTTTGCTTCTCAATTCCTTTTTCTTCGGAAGTAAAGGTTCCAGTAATTTCAACTCCTTTTTCAACAGCATCTTTCGCTATAAGCTTTCCGTATTGTTTCCGTATTGTTTTGACTTGATTGTCTAACATTTCGTCATCTGCAATCACTTTATAATGTGTAATTGCTTTCTTTCCTTTTACGTCAACTTCAAATTCTGGTGAGAGTCCTAAATCAAATTCGAATGAAAAGTTCTCACTATTCCAGTCAATTTCGGTATCATTCTTTGGCAATGGATTTCCAAGAACTTCTAGCTTTTCTTCCGTTAGGAATTTATGCAAGCCTTCTTGTAGTATTTTGTTTACTTCCTCTACCAACACAGCCTGTCCATATTGTTTCTTGACCATTCCCATAGGCACATGTCCCTTTCTAAAACCAGGAATATTCGCATTTTTACGATAATCGCTAAGTATTTTATTTACTTTTTCGGAATAATCCTCTTTGGAAACTTCTACAGTGACAACGGCGTTTAAACTATCTATGTCTTTTTTTGTGATATTCATGGTATGACTAAAATTTTTCCTATAAAAAATAGTGCCTTTCATCCCAGAAAGGCGGGTGCAAAAATACGACTTTTAAAACAATCGAACAAGATTTTAAAGGCTGGATTACAGGGAATTATTTTTCCTTCTTTAGGATAGAATGTAATATTGATTGTAGAAATGACAGTAACAAACTAAAGAGTAATGCCCACCAAATGTTTTCTACCCCAAATCCACTAACAAAATAATCGGCCAATAATATAATTATCCCATTGATAATTAATAGGAACAACCCTAAGGTTATCACGGTAATGGGCAGTGTGAATATTATGAGAATAGGTTTCACGGTGAACCTAAGAATTGCTAGAACCACTGCCACGATCACAGCAGAGACATAACCATCTACGGAAACTCCCGGGAGCACCTTGGCCAGCACAACTACGGCAACGGCAGTAAGGAGTACTTTAAGTAGTGTTTTCATGAACTATAATTAATCTGTTTAAAGATACCACAAATAGCCGCATATTCCTATACTATAAATCAGTGAGGCCGTCCCAAAGAGCGGCCTCACCTATATTTTTATATGACAGTAGCGAACCTATTTATAGTGATTCAGGATAGGCTACAACATAGTCATCTGCTTTTGCTCTTTGGCCGGCTTCTATAAAATTAGAACCGTAAGTAGCATCTATGGCTTCTAAGAATTTGTTCGCCATAAGCGCATATCCTCGGGCCGTTAGGTGAATACCATCTAGACTTACCAAACCTCCAAAAACAAGGCTTGTATTCATATTATAGTCATCAAAAAAGATCCCCGTAGTAGACGCTTGTTCCAATATGGATCTTAAATCTACAAAGGCCAATCCGTTAGCAGCGGCCACGGCTTCTATGGTCACATTGTATGCATCTGTGGCAGTGATAACCGACTGTGTTTCGGTACTTGTAAGCACCCATTGGTCTGTTAATGGAACCGATACTCCATTAATAAGCAAAGGGTTGTTATTCACCGTAGTTCCAATAAAAGCAGATGCTGGAAGCACTACTAGATCGGCAGCGGTTGATTGTCTGAAATTTGGCAACCCAAGACCTGACAAATCGGTTAGGTCTTCATCTTCCAATACCACAGCGTTTTGTCCTTCGGCAAACGAAATTGTTCTTGCGGCTCTTTCTTCGGCACTAATAAGTCCACCTGCTTCCGCTTGAAGCAATCCGCCATTGTAGGCGGCATATCCTTGATTTACAAGACCAGCAGTAGCCGCATCCAGCGGTACTGGGTTAAAAGGCACTGTTGTAAAATAAGGCAGACTCGTGACATAAGGCACATTGGTTAAGGCGCCTTTTGCCCCACCGGCAGTCATAGCACTAACAATAGCGTCTAAAGTACCCGCAAACACTAATGGGTCTGTAATATCATTTCCTCCATAGGTTGAAGGATCAAGATTTCCTGTTTGGTCTACTCCCAAACCTCCAGAGGTAGCAAAACTTAAAACATCATTCCCTCCCATCTCTGAAATGGTAAAGAAACTAGGACTCTGAGCCAATGCATCTTCTAACATCGATGCACCTGGATTTGAAGCCATTCTTGCATAGTATGGATTTGCTAGCCCACTTGGAACTCCAGCAACATTACCATATCCATTGGCAAGCACGTGAAAACTTTTCGCGCCAGGAACTCCCATATTACTATAGGGTCCAGCTTGCACATTAGACACTTCTGTACTTGGAACGGCGTTTAACACTGCTGGTCCGGCTCCATTAAAGAACAGGCGTGGATTGGCAATTTGATTTCCTCCCAAGAGTAGTCCTCCATTATTATCATTCATAAAAGGTTGAGAGAAATCTCCTCCTCCAAGCGCCGCGAATTGCTGCGATAAAATATTTGGAAATGAATTTTCCTGACTGGCTATAAATAAGGCTCCATCTGTAAATCCAGCTGTAAAAGAGGCTCCTAGAGCTACATAGCTTGAAAAATCGGCAGTTCCCGCCATTAAGGGCACACTTGTGTCTGTTGTAGTGGCACCATCATCACTCTCACAGGCCATTAAACCCACAAAAACCAACAGTAGCCATATATATTTTGTATTCATAAGGGTGTTTTTAAATTAGTTTGAAAACTCTATTTTATAAATTATTGATCGTCCAAGAAACATAATATTGAGAACCGATAAACCCAGTACCAAAGGCGGTGAAGTATTCATCAGCCAATAGGTTGGTTGCTCCAACTTTGAACGTAGACTTTAAGAATTTTGGCGCTCTAAAGTTTAACTGAGCATCCAAAACATTAAATGCAGGTACATCACCATCTCCAAAAGAGGCCTCCCATACATAGTTATCACTCCATCTCCAAGCTACATTAAACCCAAAGTTTTTAAACAACTCTCTATTACCAAAAGTGGCTTTTACTTTATGTTCAGGTGTATTGAAATTAGTTCTAAAATCTGGATTGGCTTCAGTGTCAAAATCCAAATACGCATACGTATAGTTGGCACCAAGGTCAAAGTTTCCAAATACTTTGGCACTTACTCCAATAGCTCCTCCATATGAATTCACATCTGCATCAGAATTGGTGTACGTTTGATAGGCCTGAAAATCGCCATTGGCAATAGCAGCCACCGCTAAAGGTGTTGCCGACCCAGGAACCGTTTGAGATAACTGAACATCTCCATAGAAAGGAGCAATAACAGTCTCGTTGGCTAGGAAGTCCTTATATGAGTTATAGTAAGCACTAAGATCAACAATAATCTTATTCAATTTTCCACGATATCCTACTTCAAATGACGTTACTTGTTCTGGTTGCACCAAATTTGAATTGGCTATTTGCAGATCTGTTATATCGCCCGATGCTGCAAAACTAGTAACGGAACTGGCAAAATAAGAATTAGTATATGCTGCCGTTCCATCGAATTGGATACTTGGTCCACCCAAAATTGCCTGACCCGTTGGGCTCAAACCATAAGGTCTAATATCTCTGGCTGGGTTATCTTCAGCACCACCAACTAAAATAGCACGTCCTACATCCAATCCTATATATAAATCTTGAGTAGTCGGGTTTCTAAAACCTGTTTGAAAAGACGCTCTAATATTATGTTTGTCATTTACGGTAAGACCCGCTGCCAATCTTGGCGAAACAAAACCATCGAACAATTCAGACTTGTCATAGCGAATAGACCCTGTTAGTTTCAAATCTAAGTTATCTGTAAGTTCTAACATCTTTTGAATTTGCGTATACACCCCAAATTCTGAATAATCAATCGGTCCATCGGCATCTGTATAGATAGTTCCTGAAGAGTTCAATCTATATTTTCTATACGAACCACCAACCTGCACTTCTGCAACATCCCACATGTGGCTAAAATTATAATTTGCATCGGCATGATAATACTTGGAGTTATCCTGGAATCTGGATCCGGTAGTTAAGTCTGGATCATTGATACTTTTATTGAAGGCCGCTTGAAACTCTGGAGAACCGGGCTCAAATCTACCTGTATCTGCAGTTTGCCTTGCCAACGCATGTGCTTGTTCGGGAAGAACTCCTCCCAAGGATGCCTGTACAAAAGCCCCTACGTACTCTCCAAACCAAGTTTGGTCGTCTTTCCAGGCTCTGTTTATATTAATACCTGTAAAGACCATATCATACGAAGATCCTGCTTTATCTTCAACCACATATCCTCGTAAAAAGAAATTATCATTTCTTATTTCTAATTTATGTTGTTGCTGAAAGAACCCATCGATTGTATATCGGTTGGCTCCCTGATAAATAGTGGTACCAGTACCTACTTTACCTACATAAGATATCTCGAGGTCATTTCCCCAAGGTCTGTAAAATAAACCCCAGTCAGACTTAATACTTTCCGCATTGTATTCCGTTAGGTCGGCTTCATTATATCCCGTTCTACTAACATTAACTGAAGGCACTAGAGCATCTGCTCCGTTGGGTAAAATTCCCAGCCCAACCAATGCTTCGGCCACAGCCTTAATGTCTGTGCTTACCTCATCACCGTAGACATTTACACCGTCATAGTCAATCGCACTTCGATCAATACCTCTATTTAATTTATCGGTTTCATTATTGGCTGCCCAGTCGGTTCCTTTTAAATACCCAAAGTTCACTTTGGCGGCAAATTTATCGCTAAACTTGTGCGCCACTCGAATACCAAAATCTGTATATGAATTATCTCCCGCTGCTTCTTGAGAAGTAATTCCTTGTTTTAGGCTTATACTAATTCCATCGGTATCAAACGGGCTCTTGCTTCGCATAAATAGAATACCATTAAAGGCGTTGGCTCCATAGAGGGCAGACGCCGCTCCTGGCAGTAATTCAACACTTTGCACATCCGTTTCTACCATTCCCACCAAGTTTCCAATGGGGAAGTTCAATGCTGGTGTAGAATTATCCATACCGTCCACCAACTGCATAAAACGTGTGTTGGCAAAAGTTGCGAAACCTCTAGTATTCACAGATTTAAATGTTAAACTATTTGTGTTAACATCAACTCCTTTTAGGTTTTCAAGGCCGTCATAAAAATCTACAGAAGCTGTATTCCTTATTTCTCGAATACCCATGCGCTCCACGGTAACCGGCGATTCAAAAATTCGTTCAGGTGTTCTGGAGGCCGATATTACCACTTCATCCAATTCACTTCCTTCTAAGAGTGTAATGGTGAACGTTTGATTGTTTTCCGTTACATCTTGTGTAACGCTTTGATAACCAATACTACTCACTTCAATTTGAAACGGAGGGGTTTCATTAACTGTTAGTGTAAAGTTACCATCAAAGTCGGTGGCCGTTCCTACAGAAGTTCCAACAACGATAATGTTGGCACCAAGCACTGGTTCAAGAGATTCATCGACAACATTTCCAGTAATAGTTGTTTGCGCAGTTGAAATCATGCAAAAACACAAGCAACAAATTGTTATTAAGGTCTTCATATTAGATTGTGATTTGTTAGTACTTTTAAGTTATTATATCAATAAAAATTTAGGGGATAAATTTCTTTAATTTACTATGCATACATAATAAATCATTTATGAAATGTATAAAAAATTCATAACATTTCGATAACATTCTTCGGGATTTTCTGCATGCAACCAATGTCCCGCTCCCAAAACAGTTGTTATTGTGGCTTTTACAAAATGTTTTTTAATAAGAATTTCGTCCGTAGCTCCTATATATCCAGACGCACCCCCTTTCAGAAACAAAACATCGCCAACATATCTAGCGTGTTCTGGCAAAGGGCGTCCAATTTCGGTTACTTTTTCGATTAACACGGGAAGATTTATTCGCAATCCCAATTCCTTTTTTTCTTTCCAATACAAGTTTTTAAGCAAAAATAGCCTCGTTCCTACCTCTTTAATATATTCTGAAAGCAAAGCATCGGCCTCTCCTCTTGTCTTAATTTCTGAAAAATCCAATGAAGATAGTGCCTTCAATATATCTTGATGATGTGAAGGGTATTCTTTGGGCCCTATATCAGCAACTATTAACTTGGAAACAAGCTCAGGGTAGGTGACTGCAAATAACATCGCCGTCTTTCCTCCCATGGAATGACCCAGTAACACGAAATTTTCTAATTTATAATGATCACAGTACTCTTTAAGGTCTTGCGCCATCAACTCATAGCTAAACATGTCGCTATGAAAACTTCGGCCATGGTTGCGTTGATCCACCAAATGCACTTGGTACCCAGCTTCAGAAAATCGATTTCCTAAGGTTTTCCAATTGTCACCCATTCCCAGAAATCCATGAAGAATAACAAAAGGAGTTCCTTCTCCTATTATTTTAGAATGTAAGATCATACTATGATAGTTTCTGAAGATACCTTTTTACAACCTGTTCTAGGCCTTGATAAATGGCCTCACAGACAAGGGCATGCCCTATAGATACTTCCAGAAGGTGTGGTATATTTTCTTTGAAAAATTGAATATTCGACAAAGACAGGTCATGTCCAGCATTAATACCTAGTCCCAATTCATGAGCTTTGAGAGCACATTCTGTATAAGGTTTAATGGCATTTTCATTGCCTAATTCGTATTGTTTGGCAAATTCTTCAGTGTATAGTTCTATTCTATCGGCTCCTGTATTGGCAGCTCCTTCGATCATCTTTAGGGATGGATCTACAAAAATTGAAGTTCGGATTCCGGCTTTTTTACATTCAGAAATAATCTCACCTAAGTAACTTTTATGAGTGAGCGTATCCCATCCTGAATTTGAGGTAATAGCATCTACGGCATCCGGTACCAACGTGACTTGTGTAGGTTTTAGTTCCAAAACCATATCAAGAAATTGATCTATGGGGTTGCCTTCAATGTTATATTCGGTGACTACGAGGGGCTTGAGGTCATAAGCATCCTTATATCTAATATGTCTTTCATCAGGACGCGGATGTATAGTAACTCCTTGCGCTCCAAATTTTTGCACGTCTTGTGCCACCTGCAAGACACTTGGCACATTACCTCCTCGAGCGTTCCTTAGGGTAGCAATTTTGTTAATATTTACACTTAATTTCGTCATAATAGTTAGTTATGAATGGCAAAAATACAAAGTTGAACCTCGGTTTTACATCTTTATTTTAAGTAATTTGCATAAAATTTGACAGCGTGACCACACATCATTATATAATCAATGACATTCAACCTTTTGATATTTCCTCGGAAATTACAGAGGTTCAAAATTTGTTTAATCAGCTCACTTATTCTCACATTCCAGTATTTAGTAAGGGAGAATATGAAGGTTGTATTTCAGAAACAGATGCGCATTGTTTTGAAGCTGTTAAAACATTGACCGAATACCAATATGCTCTTGAACCTTTTTACGTGAACAAGAACACGAACTGGTTGGATATTTTGGAAGCCTTTGCCCTCCATAGCACGAATGTAATGCCTGTGCTTGATGACAAGAATCAATATTTAGGTTATTATGAACTAGGTGATATTATGAGCATTTTTAATGACACCCCTTTTCTTAATGAAGCGGGTGGTATTATTGTTATTGAAAAAGGGATGCGTGATTATTCTTTTAGTGAGATTTGCCAAATTGTGGAATCTAATGAGGGTCGTATCTTGGGTGTTTTTATTTCCAAAATTGAAAATGATGTGGTCCAAGCCACCATAAAAATTGGTCATAGCGGTATGAATCCCATTGTACAAACTTTCCGTCGCTATAATTACAATGTGGTCTCTAATCACGAGGAGGACAAGTTTATGGATGACCTAAAAGAAAGGTCAAATTATTTGGATCGATATTTAAACATGTAACGCGATGAAAATAGGGATCTACGGCCAGTTTTATCATAAAAATTCTGAAACTCATATTCAGAAAATTTTGGACGCGCTCCATGACAATAATGTTGAAGTGGTCATCGAGAAAAATTTTCTTGCCATGATCAACCTTCACAAAGAGATAAATAGTAGTTTATCCGGAGTTTCCACCTTCGAAAAATTAGACGGCTCTTATGACCTTTTCTTTAGTATAGGTGGGGATGGTACTATACTAAAATCGGTAACCTATGTTGCAGATCTGGGTATTCCAATTGTTGGTATCAATACCGGGCGTCTTGGTTTTTTGTCCACTATTCAAAAAGAAAATATTACTGAAAGCATTGATCAAATTCTCCGTGGGGATTATATCATTTCAGAAAGAAGTTTACTCACTATTAAAACCACGCCTAGTTGTGATGCCCTTGAGCCACTCAATTTTGCTTTGAACGAAGTGGCTGTTAATCGAAAAAACACAACTTCGATGATTAAGGTTGAAACAATGGTTAATGACAAATACCTTACTTCATATTGGTCAGACGGACTTATAGTGGCTACGCCCACCGGGTCCACAGGGTACTCTTTAAGTTGTGGTGGTCCAGTTATAGACCCTAGCACCAACAGTCTTGTTATTACACCCATCGCTCCACACAATTTAAATGCTCGCCCTTTGGTTATTCCAGACAACGCTACGATATCGCTACAGGTATCTGGACGTGAGAAATCGTATCTTGTTTCATTGGACTCGCGTATTGCTACTCTGGACAATGAAACGACAATTGAAATTAAAAAAGCCCCCTTCTCTGTCAAATTGGTTCAACTGCGCAACGACAGCTTTATCAAAACCCTCAGAAAAAAACTACTATGGGGTGAAGACAAGAGAAATTAGACAATAAAACACCCCAAAATTTGTTAATCAACAGAGACTAATTCGCTTATACTACCGTTAAGCGAAGTTTATTGTTATATTTGCAAACTTTTAGGCATATGAAGTATTTCGCATCCATTATTTTAATTGTAATAGCCACATTTATAGGACATTCTCAAACGTATGAGATTGGAGGTATACTAGGTGGGGCTAACTATATTGGGGACGTGGGTCGCACCAATTATATAGCGCCTAACACACTGGCCGCTGGAGGAATTTTTAAATGGAATAGAAGCCCCAGGCACTCTTTTAGAGCTTCTATATTGGTAGCTAATATTAAAGGGGATGATGCTGACGCCAGCGATAATCGCCGAAAACAAAGAGGCTATTCATTTCAAAATACGATTAAGGAGCTTTCTGTAGGGTTAGAATATACGTTCTGGGAATTTAGTATGTATAGTGGATCTCCCGCATCTGCTCCTTATCTATATACTGGACTAACGTATTTTCAATACAACGCTTTGGTTAAAAGAAGTGACGATGCCATCGTAAAATTTGATAATGCTGCTACTTTTGCAATCCCAATGGTAATTGGGTACAAAACTACGCTTGGCGGAAAATTGGTGCTTGGTATGGAAATTGGAGCTAGATACACGTTTACTGATGATTTAGACGGTAGCAACCCCGTTAAAGACCTTGAAAGCGAAGAAAACCTTAAATTTGGAAATACCAATAGTGATGATTGGTATGTTTTTACAGGGATAACCCTTACCTTCACCTTTGGTAGAAAGCCCTGTTACTGTAATTTTTAACATGACATTAGAGAGCCAGATAGATAAAAACAGACTCCCCCAACACTTGGCGGTTATTATGGACGGAAATGGACGATGGGCCAAGAAAAAAGGCCTGTTCAGATCCATAGGTCATGAAAATGGCTCTAAAGCCGTTCGTGAGACCGTAGAGGCTTGTGCTGAGCTCAACATATCCTATCTTACCCTTTATGCTTTTTCTACTGAAAATTGGAATCGCCCAAAATTAGAGGTTGACACACTAATGAAATTATTAGTGTCATCGTTGCGAAAAGAAATAAAAACATTGGAGGATAATGACATTCGCCTGAATGCAATTGGGAATTTAGATGCCCTGCCTCAAAAAGCTTATAACGAATTGATTGATGTAATAGAACGTACAAAAAACAATTCCAGAATGACCTTAACTCTAGCTCTAAGCTATGGTTCTCGAGAAGAAATCATAAAAACTATTAAAGAGATTAGTCATAAAGTTAAAAATAACCTAATTTCGCCCGAAAATATTGACGAATCGGTTATTAATAATCATCTTTACACACGTGACCTCCCAGATGTTGATCTGTTGATACGAACGAGTGGAGAGCACAGAATTAGCAATTTTCTGCTTTGGCAAATTGCATATGCTGAACTGTTTTTTACGGAAACTCTTTGGCCTGATTATACGAAAGACCACCTATTTGAAGCAATATTAAATTATCAAAACAGAGAACGACGATTTGGAAAGACCAGTGAACAACTTAAACAATAGACTTCTATCACATTTCTACAAAAAGTTTTATTGTATTTTTTTATTTACAGTAGTATCTGTTTTTAGTCTTAATGCTCAGCAAAAAGAACTTGACAGTGGTAGAAAATACACCGTTAACAAAATTACTGTAACCGGGGCACAAAGTTTTAATGAACAAACGGTTGTTGCTTTTACGGGCTTAAAAAGAGGGGATCGAATATTTATTCCAGGAGAGAAATTGAGTGCAATTACTAAGAAGCTTTGGGAACAAAACCTCTTTAGTGATATTGCGTTTTATGTAACCGGAGTAGACGGGGATAATGTTGAACTTGAATTGTACATTGTTGAGTTACCTAAACTCAATAAGGTTGAAATTAATGGGCTCCCTAAGAGAAAGGTAAAGGAGATTATTAAGGACAATGGTCTTAATCCTGGTGTAAAAATCACTAAAAATCTTGTTACTACAACCAAAAACTATATTCGAAACAAATACAGAGAACAAGGGTATCTGAATACCCAAGTGGTGATTAGCACAGTCCCTTTTGTTGATTCAACCGGTGTTGAGACAGGAAAGGATATGAAAGTAGCCATTGACAAGGGTGAACGTGTTAAGGTAAAATCTATCGAATTCGATGGCAATCAGGAACTTTCTAATAAAAAGCTTCGTGGCGCCATGTCTAATATCAAGAAGAAAAACTTCTTGCGTTTCTATAAGCGCTCTAAATATACCGAAGACACATTTGAAGAGGACAAAGTCTCCATTATCGAAAAATATAAAGCTAGTGGATACAGAGATGCCAGAATTATTAAAGACACTGTCATTATAAACAATGATAAAAACATCACCCTAAAATTAAATATTGAAGAAGGTAAAAAATACTATTTCGGAGATATAAGATTTATAGGTAATAGTGTTTATACAGATATCTTATTGCGACAAGCATTGGGAATCAAAAAAGGAGAGACCTACGATGGCGTTCTATTACAAAAAAGAATTGCCGACAATGAGGACCCTGAGGCCGCCGACCTTACCAATTTGTATCAGAACAACGGATATTTATTTTCTCAAATTAACCCAGTAGAAGTTGCTGTAAGACAAGACACCATTGATTTCGAAATACGGATTAGAGAAGGAAAACTCGCTTATTTTGATCATGTAACTGTAGTGGGTAATACCAAGACCAACGATCATGTGATTTACAGAGAGCTTCGTACCCGTCCTGGTCAGAAATATAGCAAGAGAAATGTAGTTAGAACTATTCGTGAATTAGGTCAACTAGGATACTTCGATGCAGAACAACTATCTCCTAATTTTAAAAATGTAGATCCAAACAACGGAACCTTGGATATGGAATATTCTGTAGTTGAAAAAGGCGCAAGTCAAATAGAACTACAAGGAGGATATGGTGGAGGTGGTTTTGTTGGAACTTTGGGACTTTCTTTCAACAACTTTTCACTTCGGAATATATTTAATAAAAATGCCTATAAGCCATTACCTATGGGTGATGGTCAGAAACTTTCACTGAGAGCCCAAGCAAGTAGATTTTTCCAGACCTATAGCTTGTCATTGACTGAACCTTGGTTGGGTGGTAAAAAACCTATTCAATTGAGTACGTCTTTCTCACATACGGTGCAATTCTTATTTGATTTTGCCAATAACAATGTAGACAGAGATCGTCGTTTCTTAATTACGGGAGGATCTGTTGGATTGGCAAAACGTTTAAAGTGGCCAGATGATTATTTTACACTTTCTCAAGCGGTAAGTTTTCAACACTATAATTTGAAAAATTACAATACGGGTCTATTTACTTTTGGAGATGGTTTCTCAAACAACCTTGCCTATACCATTGGAATTAGTCGAAACAATACGGCAACCAACCCTATTTACCCAGTATCTGGTTCTGATTTTAGTCTGACCGCGAAACTCACAGTCCCTTACTCTGCTTTTGGAAGTACAAATTTTGGAAATTTAGCCACTGAAAGAGAATCATTAAACGAATTTTTAGCCCTGAATCCTGGAGATGTTGACGCTCAAGAAAGAATCGCAACAATCGATCAAGAGCGATTTAAATGGCTTGAATATTATAAGATTAAGTTCAAAGGTACTTGGTATACAAGAATTATTGATAAATTAGTACTTCGAACCAATACCGAATTTGGATTCTTAGGGGCCTATAACGCAGATAGAGGTGTTCCTCCTTTTGAACGATTTTTTATTGGTGGTGATGGTCTTGGAGCTTTTAGTTTGGATGGAAGAGAAGTTATTCAACTACGAGGATACCCTAACCAATCATTATCTAATGTAGATGGAAATACCATTTACAATAAATTTTCGTTAGAAATGAGGTATCCAATTACATTGAAACAGTTAGCGTCTATTTATGCGCTTACTTTTATAGAAGGAGGTGCTACGTATGAAGGGTTCAGCAATTATAATCCATTTAGCCTTAATAGGTCTGCTGGTGTAGGATTGCGTATCTTTATGCCTGCGTTTGGATTATTAGGAATTGATTTTGGATATGGATTTGACCCAATCCTAGGGGGTACAGAACCTAATGGTTGGGAAACACATTTTATCATTGGACAACAATTTTAATTTTGGCACGATATTTTCTTAAACAACAACCAACAATTATGAAAACTAAAAAGTTATTATTTTTTGCGCTCGCAATTTTGTGCTTTTCGTATGCCGCGGAAGCTCAAAGAGGAGTTCGTGTAGGATATATTGATATGGAATATATTCTTGAAAACGTTCCTGAGTACAAAGAAGCTTCAACCCAACTAGATGGTAAAGTTCAACGATGGAAGCAGGATATTGAGAAGAAAGGACAAGAAATAGACCAGATGAAACTCAACCTAAGTAACGAACGGGTATTACTTACAAAAGAACTTATTGAAGAACGTTCAGAAGAGATAAAGATCAAAGAAGATGAGATGCTAAAGTACCAACAGGACCGTTTTGGCCCTAATGGTGATTTAGTAATTCAAAGAAGGCAATTGGTTCAGCCAATTCAAGATCAGGTCTTCAATATTGTTCAAGAGATAGCGGTCAATAAAAAGTATGACTTTATTTTCGACAAATCAGCAGATGTTGTAATGCTGTTTGCTGCCGAAAGAAATGATATTAGCGACCAAGTTTTAAGAAGTATTAATCGTGCCGCCAAAAGAAAAGAGGTCTCTTCTAAAAAAGAGAAACAAGAAGTAGAGCGAAGAGACGATTTGTCTCTTGAAGAAGATGAAGCTGTTACCGAGCGCGAACAAGCCATAGAGGATAAGAAAACCGAAAGAGAGCTTGCTGCAGCAGAACGTAAAAAGCAAAGAGATTCCATACGTGCCGTTAAAAAAGCTGAATTTGATGCGCGCAGGGCACGATTATTAGAAGAAAGAAAGAAAAGACAGGATTCTATCAAAGCGGCAAGAGCCAATAAAAATAATCCGCCGGATGGAGATGGTGGAATCTAAACCAAGTCAGAAATTTTAAACATCTAAACACTTAAATTTAAATAAATACTATTACAATGAAACGATTCAAATTATTATTGGTAACAATGTTACTGTTCATTGGAGCTACAAGTTTTGTTAACGCGCAAGCTAAAGTTGCACACATTAACACACAAGCCCTTGTGGAAGTAATGCCAGAAATGAAAAATGCTCAAAGTCAACTTCAGAAGTTACAGAAAACTTATGACACTGAGATTACCAATATGGCTAAGGAGCTTGATGCTAAAATCAAGCAATATGAGCAAGAAGCAGAAAGCAAAACAGAAGAAGAGAACGGGAAGCGTGTTCAAGAAGTTCAAGGTATGCAAAACAATATTGGAGCCTACCGTGAAGAAGCTTTGAAGGATCTACGACAAAAGGAAGTTGACATCTTTCAGCCTCTTTTGGATAAAGCACGTGTAGCCATCCAAAAAGTAGCAAGAGAGAAAGGATATGAATATGTTCTTGATTCTGCTCCTGGAAATGGTGTAATCCTTTTTGATGGGTTTGATCTTTTGGCAGACGTTAAAAAAGAATTAGGAATCTAATTCGTTCCTTAAATAATATCATAAAACTGCTTGCCTTTGGCAAGCAGTTTTTATTTTTACATATATGAAATCTAAAGGCCCTATTGGTGTATTTGACTCTGGAGTTGGAGGAACTTCCATTTGGAAGGAAATTCGTGAACTCCTACCTTTAGAGAGCACCATCTATTTGGCCGACAGCAAAAACGCTCCTTACGGTGTCCGCACCGATAAAGATATCCTAGCGCTGTGTATTAAAAAT
>Ga0316205_10001904_pt1 | contig 23740 bp, 25 predicted proteins | sample 3monthpyrite_MG_FD_204941 | JGI IMG/M metagenome (GOLD analysis project Ga0316205, IMG submission 204941) | Microbial mat bacterial communities from mineral coupon in-situ incubated in ocean water Damariscotta River, Maine, United States -... | ecosystem: Environmental > Aquatic > Marine >... | reverse complement strand
CCGTTGTCTTTTCTTCTGAAAAACAAACAGTGTGCGCTGAAAATAGCGCGATAATAACCAGAATTCGCATACAAAATTACATTGGTCGAGGACAGCATTATCCATCATCTTAACACGGGTCGATCTATATATTCTAACTTCCGGGAATGATTTTGTCGGGTATGGCGATCGAAAAATTAACTCCGAACGCTCACGCAAACTCTATCCCGTGTGCTGGGTTAAAAAAGTAATCGTGTAGGTTGTGGGGGAAGTATGCAAATTCGAGGTTCGAGTCTTGCAGTTTTCATTTTTTACCGTGTTCGAAGACTGCTTAGCTCTAATTAGAGACATCAAACTCCCGCAGTGAAGAAAATAAATAGGTTGTAAATTGTTTAATTTTTAATGTCTTCTTTTCGAACAAAGCAGACCTCCATATAAAGCAGTCAACTGACGGTTAATGGTACGTAACGGTCAAACAAGGAAAATGTTTTTCACCCTCGATCTACCTTCCAGTAGCAACAAATAATAATCAAATCCTATCAATAATGCGGCGGCAATTCCACTTTCCCACCATCCGAATTTGAGTCACCCATTCGTTCAACTTGCGAAACAACGTTTTCGACAATCCGCCTTAATTTATTGATATCATTTTGTTGCTGAATTAACGCATGGTTAAGCTCGTCAATTGAATGATCCTGAAAAGTAAGTTTAGTTTCAAGCTCTTCAATTCTTTGCATTGCAGATTGTAAGCTGATTGGATTTTGCTCTGACATTTATAGTAACTCTTCAATTTGTTTAGCTAAGTTTTCGGGTTTATCTTTTGGCGCATATCGTTTGACGACTTCACCATTTCGATTAATTAAGAATTTGGTAAAATTCCATTTGATGCCTTTTGAACCCATAATGCCTGGCGCTTGAGTTTTCATAAATTGATAGATTGGCGCGCTATTATCGCCGTTTACTTCGACTTTTTTAAATAGCGGAAAGCTGGTTTGATAGGTCAAATCACAAAAATTCTGGATAGCTTCGCTGTCACCCGGTTCTTGTTTGCCAAATTGATTACAGGGAAAACCCAGAACACTAAAACCTTTCTCTGAATAATCTTTTTGCAATTTCTCCAATCCTTCATATTGAGGAGTAAATCCGCATTTGCTCGCAGTATTGACGATTAACAGGACTTTGTCTTTATATTCAGACATCTGAACCTTTTCGCCTTTGATATTATCACATTCAAATTGGTAGATAGTTTGTGTCGTTTTGCTGTCGTTTGACATAACATCATTTGACATAGCGGCTTCCTGCTAAGGTTGGTGGAGATAGAGGACAAATATATTACACTTAATTGAACAATTTGGTAAGCTGCACTTCAACATTTATAAATCGTTTCAGGAAACTAAGAATGCCGAAAATCTTCTTTAATGCCTTTACAGGGATCAGTCTTTTGATTGCTAGCTTTGCCTGCTTGGCCGAGCAACCTGTTTTGTTAACCGATAACCAGTTAAAACAAATAGAATCAGTCAGAGAGCAAGCGCTAAAAAGTAATCTGGGATATGAAATTCTAGAGTCACTGACCACTGAAGTTGGTCCTAGAATGGCTGGAACACCGCAGGATACTTTAGCGGTAAAATGGGCCGTTGAGAAATTTAAAGCCTTAGGGTTCGATAAAGTATGGACTGAGCCTGTCACTTATTCTACCTGGACAAGGGGCGTTGAAACCGCCGAGGTGGTGTCACCTTTTCCGCAGGCTTTACATGTCACTACGTTAGGTGGGTCGGTGGCTACCAAGACAGTTTCTACCAACACTGTTTCTACCAGCAAAGATGGCCTGACTGCTGAAGTTGTTCATTTTAACACTTTAGATGATTTAAAAGCGGCGAAACAATCGCAAGTAAAAGGCAAAATCGTATTTATCAGTTACAGAATGCAGCGATTTCGTAATGGAGCAGGCTATGGCAAAGCGGTGGCTGCTCGTGGAAATGGCGCGATAGAAGCTGCCAAAAAAGGCGCATTGGCTGTCCTAATTCGTTCAGTCGGAACCGATTCTCACCGCGTGCCTCATACGGGATTGATGAAATATCAAGACGATATAACCAAGATCCCGGCGGCGGCATTATCGAATCCCGATGCGGATCAATTAGTGAGAATACTCAATAGAAAACAACCAGTTTCTATAAAACTTAATATTGGCGCTCGTTCTAACGGTGAGTTTACTTCTCACAATGTAATTGGCGAGATAACCGGTAGTTCCAATCCAAATGAGATTATCATTATGGGTGGGCATCTGGATTCATGGGATTTAGGCACTGGCGCAGTGGATGATGGAGCCGGGGTCGCGTTAACTATGGCAGCTGCAACCCTGATTAAAAATAGCAAGATAAAACACAAAAGAAGCATCCGTGTCGTTTTATGGGCCAACGAAGAGCAGGGACTAAAAGGCGCAATAGCGTACGCCAAAGCACACCAAAAAGATATTAAGCAGCATATTATCGGTGCAGAATCCGATTTTGGCGCAGGTAAAATTTATCAGTTTTCCTCTTTAGTCACGAATAAAGATATGCCTTTTATGGACCAAATGGAAAAAATGCTGTCTCCTCTTGGGATCGAGCGTGGAGATAATAAGGCGGGACCGGGTCCAGATCTTATACCGCTCTACAAGAGTGGAATGTCGGTATTTAGTTTATCTCAAGATGGTTCTGATTATTTCGATTTACACCATACGGCAGATGATACTTTGGATAAGGTCGATCCCGAGGCGCTGGCTCAAAATGTGGCCGCTTATACCGTTTATGCATTGATGACCGCTCAATATCAGAGTGACTTAGCTCGCCCAAAAGAGGAAATTAAAAATGAACACTAGTGAGATTTTTGCAAAGCAAGATGGTGAAGTTTACGAAATACAGATTGCACGCGCTGACAAATTAAATGCCTTAACTGATGCGATGTATGGCTCTTTGGTAGAGCAACTAAAATACGCCGAAAATGATGATGGAACAAAAGTTATTTTCTTGCGAAGTGATAATAAACATTTTTGTGCAGGCAATGACCTGGCTGATTTTCTTGAAACTGAATTTAATCAAGAGAGCAATGTGGTACAATTTTTAGTCACTTTGGCCCGTTTAACCAAACCAATTATCTGTGCAGTAGGCGGTGCAGCAGTAGGGATTGGCACTACCATGCTTTTGCATTGCGATATGGTATATGCCTGTGAGGATACTAAGTTTTCAGTTCCTTTTATCAAATTAGGTCTAACGCCAGAGGGCGGTTCATCTAAGTTGTTAGCACAGCGTTGTGGCGTTGCCAAAGCGAACGATTGGTTATTCACCGGACGAACATTCCTCGCTCAAGAAGCCTTGGCTGCTGGATTGGTCAATGGGACTTTTGTGAATACTGAAACAACTTGGGCTCAAGCCGGAAAAGTCGCTCAAAGTTTAACCAGGAATTCATCAAGAGTGCTAACAGAAACCAAAGCGTTATTAAAATCTGATCAAATTGAAAATGTGGTCGAATTGATGAAAAAAGAAGCGGTAGTTTTTGCAGAGGCGGTGCAAACTGAAGAATCTAAAGCAGCGTTTAAGGCCTTCTTAAATAAGTAAAAGCAAAACATAAAAACAATTTTATTCACCACGGAGGCACGGAGGTACGGAGGTACGGAGTAATAGAAAAATTTTAGTTAGTTTTTTCTCCGCTTCTCCGTGCCTCCGTGGTGAAAATATGTTTGTTTTTATGTTTGCTAAATCAATAAATAGCAAACCACCGTAATCAATCCAACCCCAATCAAATTCAAAGTAAAGCCATTGCGTACCATCTCTTGAATAGTTACTTTTTCACTGCCGTAAACAATTGCATTAGGGGCCGTGGCAACCGGTAACATAAAGGCGCAACTGGCACTCATTGCAGCAGGGACCATCAATAATGCGGGATCAATATCAGCAGCTATCGCAGCAGCGGCCAATATGGGCATCAATAAGGCCGTAGTGGCGGTATTGCTGGTCATTTCCGTCATAAAGGTGACAGTTACTGCGATTAAGGCAATGACCAAAATGGTGGGTAATGCGACTACATTGGCTAAATAGTCGCCAATAACCTGACTTAACCCGCTAGCGCCAAATGCTTTAGCAATACTAATGCCGCCTGCAAATAACAATAAAACGCCCCATGGAATTTTATTGGCTGTTTCCCAATTGAGTAATTTGCCCTGTTTACCATCTACTCTTTTTCCGTCTGGAATAATAAACAAGGTGATACACGCAAGCAGTGCAACACTGGCATCATTTGCTGTGGTTAGACCGGTTAATTCACCCCATCCACCAAAGGGCTGTTGACGAGTTATCCATAATAAAGCAGTGGCAGCAAATACCCATAAAACACGCTTTTCGATTGATGTCCATTTTCCAGTCGCAGGTATCTTAACTTCCATTTTTTTAGGGAGATCACGAGTGACCCAGAGCATTGCCAGCGGGATAAAAATAATGACCAGTGGCACTCCCCATTTCATCCAATCGAGAAAACCCAGCGAACTGCCAGTGGTTTCGTTATAGGTAGACATAAATAATATGTTGGGCGGTGTACCTATTGGCGTGCCGATGCCACCAATGCTAGCCGAATAAGCAACACCTAATAGCAGGGCACTGGTAAGTCGTTTGTCGTTGGCACTTTCGACAGTGGCTAATGCCACTGGCAGTAGCATTAAGGTAGTTGCGGTATTTGATATCCACATACTCAAAATAGCGGATGCAGTCATAAACCCCATGATGAGGTGTTTCGGCGATGAGCTACCAAATAAATTGACCATCATCAAGGCAATCCTGCGGTGGGCACCAGAGTAAGCCATGGATTGGGACAGAATAAATCCGCCCAACAACAATAAGATTAAAGGATGGCCATAAGCACTCGCTACCTGATTGGGGGTTAAAATTCCGCTCATGGTAAAAGCCGCAAGCGGGATCATTGAGGTAACAGGTATCGGGATAGGCTCAAATATCCACCAGAGCGCACACAATAGCGTAATACTGGCGACAATGTTAATCTCTGTTTTTACATTTAGAATAAATAGAAACACCGCCAAAGAAATTGCAAGTAGTGGTCCGATCCATAAGAATCGCTTTTTCATATTTTTCACGTAGGTGATTTTCCTTAATTAGGCGTTATGCTTATCTTATTGTTAGTTTAAACAGGTCTAAGTATAAGATTTGTAATTATTATGCGATTTGGGTCTACACTTAATAGGTGAATGATATATTATTTCAAGGATAATAAAAAATCGACGATATTGTTTCTTAAATCAGCCTATAAATAGTGAAGCATTTGAGTCAGGTAACAACCAATTTAATGAGCTGTAAAAAATGAGAGTAGAAGAATTAGGGCTCGCCTGTGGCGATACCCTGCAAATTCAAATTGGCGATAACGTTGAACAGCGTTATCCGGTCAAGTTTATAGGGATTCATCCGTCCTCTAGCATTATCGTTTCTGCGCCAATAACCGGTAAAGATAAGGTTTATTTTGTCAGGGAAGGAATGAATGTTACGTTGAGATTTGTGGTCAAGAACGTTGTATCTGGATTTTCCACGCGTGTAATGCAATCCCGCGGAATGCCATATCCTTATCTGCATCTGGAAATTCCCAAGGAAGTTCAAACTGTCGAAGTGCGAAAAGAAGTCAGGGTTGAAACTAACATTGGCTCAACGGTTATTAACAAAACTCACAATTCACCAGCCTTAACCGCAAAAATGTTGAATTTGAGTTGTTCTGGCGGGCGGATTGAATCTAAATCTAAATTGGCGCTCATGGACAATATTCTTAATATTACTATGCCGCTAGTGATCGACGAAATAGAGCGAATCGTCACCATAGATTGTCGTGTCAGCTACGTGAAAGAAGATGAAAATAATGCTGCATTTATATACGGAGTCAATATCGAAGATATTGATGAAGATGACAGTTTGTTCTTACGAGGTTTTATTTATCAGGAATTATTGCGGGTTATGCATATGATTTGAGATGGCTAGGGGCTAGGGGCTAGGGGCTAGGTGCTAGGGGCTAAATTGATTTTTCTCGCAGAAGTAGGGTGGGCATTTTTTCTGCCCACGCTGTACTTAAAATCAATTAACTCGCGTGGGCAATAACAACCTGCCCACCCTACAACTTGTTTATCCTTGCGCATCCAGAAATTTTTCGGCATCTAACGCGGCCATACAGCCAGCTCCTGCAGACGTGATAGCCTGTTTATAAACTTGATCGGCCACATCGCCAGCGGCATAAACACCCTCCACGCTGGTAGCGGTGGCATTGCCTTTTAATCCGCTTTCCACGGTAATATATCCGTTTTCCATTTCCAACTGGCCTTCGAAAATACCGGTGTTAGGTTTGTGACCGATAGCAATAAATACACCATCAACCTTAAGTTCGCTGGTTGAATCATCTTTGGTACTTTTTATTCTTAAGCCGGTTACACCCATGTTATCACCCAAAACCTCATCTAAGGTATTATCCCAATGAATGGTGATATTGCCATTTTTAGCTTTTTCCATAATATGATCTTGCAGAATCTTCTCACTACGAAGTGCATCGCGGCGATGAACAAGGTGAACTTCTGAGGCAATATTTGAAAGGTATAAAGCTTCTTCTACGGCTGTGTTCCCACCGCCAATAACAGCTACCGGTTTATTGCGATAAAAGAATCCGTCGCAGGTTGCACAGGCCGATACACCTTTGCCCTTAAAGGCTTCTTCGGACTCTAAACCTAAGTACATTGCAGAAGCGCCAGTTGCTATGACCAATGCATCTGCAGTGTAAGTGCCTTGATCGCCAGTTACGGTGAAAGGTCTTTTACTTAAATCAGTGGTATGAATATGATCAAAAATGATTTCTGTACCAAATCGTACCGCGTGTTTTTCCATACGCTCCATCAATTCCGGGCCTTGAACGCCTTCGTTATCTCCCGGCCAATTATCCACGTCAGTTGTGGTGGTCAGTTGTCCACCTTTTTCCATTCCAGTGATAATTACTGGTTCCAGATTGGCTCTGGCGCCATAAACGGCGGCCGAGTATCCTGCGGGACCCGAACCTAAAATCAATAATTTGCAGTGGCGGGATTGGGACATTCTATTCTCCAAAAGGGTTTAGATGATAAGTTAGACAGCTGATTATTTAGCCGACTAATCGTTACTATTCATACGACAAAAGATGGAAGGATTCTAGGGGGATTTTGTGGTTTCTACAAGTCATATTGGATATAAATACCTTTTGTTATGCAAATGATCTCTTACCAGTAAATTTTGATTAAACTAACTCTTTAACGCAGGTCTGGCTTAGGTATACACTAACATTGCTAGCAAAGTGGTGTTAGTGCTATCATTAAGTGAATACAAGAGAGGAAATCTGAAAATGGGAAGTATTAGCGTAAGAAAGCTTGATGACGACATTTTAAAGCGACTAAAAATTCAGGCGGCTTATCATGGTGTATCTATGGAAGAGGAAGTGCGTAATATTCTGACTGAGGGGGTGTCACCAAGCGATAGAGTCGGTGATGCAGCGGTTCGAATTTTTGAGCCTTTATACGGAGACTATCGTTTAGATATTCCCCAAAGAGAAGTGAGTGACCCAATTAATTTTGAGGAATAGTCAGTGATTATTTTGGATACTAATATTATTTCTGAATTTATGACAAGCCGACCAAATAATGCCGTATTAAATTGGCTTAACAATCATATAAGACCTTCACTGTTTATTTCCACAATTTCAATTGCTGAAATTGGATATGGGCTTCGAAATATGCCAGAAGGTACACGCCGACGATTACTGACAGATAAGTTTAGCCAATTTGTCGATTTTGCCTTTGAAGATAGAGTTCTGGCGTTTGGTGAAAAAGCGGCAAAAAGATATCCTGAAATTATGGGGCGAAGACGAGAAGCCGGGCGGCCTATGAGTAGTCTGGATGGCCAAATTGCTTCGATCGCACAAGCAAAGAGATTTACCGTAGCTACCAGAAATACCAAAGACTTTGAAGACTGTGGTGTAATGTTGGTAAACCCGTTTAACTCAACTATTCAAGATTAATTTACCACATTAAATCATCAGGGATCTGATAATCTGCATAAGGGTCATCTGCCTCTATTTCTTCTACTTCTATATTAAGCGGCACAATAAATTCATCGGAGCGCTGCTGGATTTTTTGTGCAACGATTTTAGGGACCAACGAATATTCATCATTAAAGCGAGCAATCGCCAGAAGTCCATTGGTAATATGTTTGTGAACTTCATTGGAGACTTCAAATTTCTTAATTTTTCCGCTGTCAGTAAAATTAAAGGTCACTTGAGGTTTTCCGGTTCGTTGCTGGTTAACTTCGATGAGCTGCTTAATTTGGGCAATAATCGCTATTTCTTCAGCCTTAGCATTTTTTTGTTGATTGAGTTGACGGTCTTTTTCTGCTTGATCAGCCATCGCTTTTTCAGCTGCCACTTTGCTTTCGTCAATTGTTTCTAGTTTGTGCTTCTTACTGATTTTTGCCTGTTTTCGTTTAGCGCTTTTGGCCTTAGTTGCTTTGTCTTTGCTAACTAAACCGGCTTTGAGTAATTGATCTTGAAGAGATGACATAGGTTGCTTAGTTTTGTTTTTGATGATTTTTGAATTATATACTTATCGTAAATGTATCACTAATAATAAAAAAGGGCGAAACAAAGTTTCGCCCTTCAAGTCTTTTTCTCGCAACTCGCAACTCGCAACTAGTTATTATTACATATTAATTGCGTCAGCCGCTTCAACAAAATCAAAATCCAGGTTATCTGCAACGCTCTTGCATGTCACCACGCCTTTATGAACGTTTAAGCCATTCATCAAGTGGGCGTCTTTTTCCAGAGCGGCTTTATAACCATTGTTAGCAATGCTGATAATGTAAGGTAAAGTCGCATTGTTCAAGGCAAATGTAGAAGTATGAGGCACAGCCCCCGGCATATTCGCGACACAGTAATGAACCACTTCATCAACAATGTAGGTGGGCTCTGCATGAGTGGTTGCGTGAGAGGTGGCGAAACAGCCACCCTGATCGATAGCAACATCAACAACCGCTGCGCCAGGCTTCATTTTCTTAATCATTTCCTCTGTGACCAGTTTTGGTGCTGCCGCGCCAGGAATTAGTACACCGCCGATCACTAAATCAGCAGATAATACATGCTCTTCTAGTGCATCTTTGCTTGAAAATACCGTCTCTAATTGAGCACCAAACTGTGCGTCGAGACGACGGAGTACATCGATAGAACGATCTAAAATAACCACATTTGCGCCCATACCGATGGCCATTTGAGCAGCATTTGAACCTACCACTCCGCCGCCGATAATAACCACTTTAGCCGGAGATACACCAGGAACGCCGCCCAAAAGCATACCGCGTCCAGCTTTCGATTTTTCTAAACATTGTGCGCCTGCCTGAATAGACATTCTACCAGCCACTTCTGACATAGGTGCTAAAAGAGGCAAACTTCCGTTATTTGAAGTTACAGTTTCATAAGCGATACAAACGGCTTTGCTTTTTATCAAGTCTTTGGTTTGTGGAAGATCGGGTGCAAGATGCAAATAGGTAAACAGAATTTGGTCTTCTCTTAACATCGCCCGCTCTTCTGTTAGAGGTTCTTTTACTTTGACGATCATATCGGCTTGCTCAAAAATTTCGGCGGCGGTATTTCTAATTTCTGCGCCAATATCCATATAATCCTGGTCGCTAAAACCAATGCCGACGCCTGCGTTTGCTTCAACAATGACCTGATGGCCATGATGGATTAATTCTCTGGCACTGCCCGGGATCATACCGACTCGGTATTCGTGGTTTTTTATCTCTTTAGGTACACCGATCAACATAAAATTTACTCCAATTAAGAATTTGGTAATCCAGAGATTCTTTCAAAAGTGCCTCTGAAACATTGCGCTAGTATACTAACTGAAATGCAGAATAACTTGCTATAGATTGGCTATTTACGATATTATCCACTGAAAACAGGCGTCAAATAAGGTTTAAATACATTTCAATATGTTTATTTGCTTGCCAGGAGACATTTCTTGTTATTAGCCAACAAAGATCTTGATAGGATCGATCGTTCAATCTTGCGTGAATTGCAAGCCGATGGCCGTTTAGCCAACATTGAGTTATCCCGTCGCGTTGGCCTGAGTGCGACTCCGTGTCTGGAGCGAGTTAAACGATTAGAAAGCAATGGTTATATCCGAGGTTATGAGGCGGTATTAGCGCCTTCAAAGCTAGAAGCTGCTCTATTGGTTTTTGTGGAAATTCGCTTAAATCATACTTCTCCTGATGTATTTAAGGACTTTAAAAAGGCTGTTATTGAATTACCTCAAGTGTTAGAGTGTCATTTAGTATCTGGTGATTTTGACTACCTGGTTAAAGCGCGTGTTGCCGATATGGTCGCCTATCGAACCCTTCTTGGAGAGACTTTATTAACCTTACCTGGTGTGAGTGGTTCGCGAACTTATGTCGTCATGGAAGAAGTTAAAGAAAGCCGAATTTTACCCATCCCAACTTAATAAGAGAAGAATGAAGAATATAGAAACTAATAATAGCCAACCGGTCTCAGACATTTTAATGGTGCGTATCAAAGAAGGTAGTTTTATCTTAATTTTGGCCATCGCGCTTTTTCTGTTGATTTCTTTATGGAGTTATTCACCGGATGATCCGGGATGGACAGTGGCCAGCGGCGCTACTGATATTCAAAACGCCAGTGGTCGTGCCGGTGCATGGTTTTCCAGTCAGTTCCTACATTTATTCGGCTATTTGGCCTTTCTGTTTCCGTTTATGATTATTTACTCCGGTTATCTATTATTTAGAGAGCGAAGGAATACCTTACCCAATAGCCTGGCATTTTGGTCATTTCGCTTATTTGGTCTGATATTCACTCTTTTGCTTGGCTCAGCCATTTCCTCTTTGCACTTTATTGACCCCGGCGTGGCTAATTCCTATAGCGCTGGTGGCATTTTAGGAGATATGATAGGTAATTTATTGGTCGGCTGGTTTAACTCAATTGGAGCAACGCTCTTATTACTGGCCGCATTTTTTGCTTCAATGACTTTATTCACCGGTATTTCCTGGTTTCAGCTAATGGACTGGATAGGTAAAGTGACTTTACAAGGGGTCGACTGGATTGGTAGTAAATACCGCGATTTGCTGGACCGATATAAAGATAAAAAAGCGCAGCAGGAAGTTATTCAGCAACGAGATGTAGTCTTTCAACAAAAAAGAATAGAAATCGAAAAACGCAAACCGGTGGTTATCGAAAAGGAAGTTAAAAGAATTGAACCCAGTTTGCGGGCTGAAAAAGAGCGTCAAAATAGCTTGTTTGATGAACCGGTCGTCGGTGAGTTACCGCAAGTGAGGTTACTTGATGAGCCTCAACCATCCACTCACACCATGTCCAATGAATCGCTCGAAGCGATGTCACGACTGGTCGAATTAAAATTGGCTGATTTTGGTATAGAAGCCGTTGTGGTAGCAGTTCATCCGGGCCCGGTCATTACCCGTTTTGAACTAGATTTAGCGGCCGGAATTAAAGTGGCTAAAATTACCAGTTTAGCAAAAGACATGGCCAGAGCGATGTCCACTACCAGCGTTCGAGTCGTAGAAGTGATCCCTGGTAAACCATACATAGGTATCGAAGTACCTAACGAGAACCGAGAAATTGTCCGTTTAAAAGAAGTCATCGCCAGTAAAGCTTTTGATGATTCAAAATCGAATTTAACCATGGCATTAGGAAAAGATATCTCAGGTGCAGCAACGGTTATCGATCTGGTTAAAATGCCACATTTGTTGGTGGCTGGAACTACCGGTTCTGGTAAATCTGTTGGCCTGAATGCAATGTTGGTCAGCATCTTATATAAATCATCTCCCGAAGATGTCCGCATGATCATGATTGATCCTAAAATGCTGGAACTATCAGTTTACGAAGGCATTCCTCATTTACTCACTCCGGTGGTAACCGATATGAAAGAAGCGGCTAACTCCCTGCGATGGGCGGTTGCTGAAATGGAAAGACGTTACCAATTGATGTCTGCTTTGGGAGTGAGAAATTTAGCTGGATTTAATAAAAAAATTCTGGATGCTAGAAAAAAGGGTACACCAATCTTAGATCCGCTTTGGAACCCGGAAATGAGCATGGATGAACAAGCGCCAGAACTGGCCACCCTACCTAAGATAGTTGTGGTCATCGATGAGCTTGCGGACATGATGATGATTGTTGGTAAAAAAGTGGAAGAGTTAATCGCAAGGATTGCACAAAAAGCGAGAGCCGCCGGAATTCATTTATTATTAGCCACACAGCGTCCGTCAGTTGATGTTATCACCGGACTAATTAAGGCCAATATTCCATCAAGGATCGCATTTCAGGTATCATCAAAAATTGATTCAAGAACGATTCTTGATCAAATGGGCGCAGAGCAATTATTAGGCATGGGAGATATGCTTTATCTTCCCGGCGGAACCAGTATTCCGACTAGAGTACATGGTGCATTTGTGGATGACGATGAAGTTCATCGAGTGGTCGCAGACTGGAAAAAACGCGGTGAACCCGTCTATGAAGATTCAATCACCGCCGGGGCGCCGGACACAGTGATCCCCGGAATGGGAGCGCCGGTAGGCGAGGGCGGCGATGAGCAAGATGAGCTTTACGATCATGCGGTGCAGATTGTGACCGAAACTCGAAAAGCCTCAATATCTGGTGTGCAAAGACGATTAAAAATTGGTTATAACCGCGCCGCCAGAATGATTGAAGCCATGGAAGCGGCCGGTATTGTGACTGAAATGCAATCTAATGGTTCGCGGGAAGTTATAGCACCACCAGCGCCGCCGGGTTAAGTTAGTATCGGGACACTAATTAGTTACAACTTATTAACTTTACATTCAGAGTTTTTGAGTTACCATCAGCCGTAATCTTCAATTTGGTGTTCGGAATAAATATGTCAGTAAAAAAGATTCTTTTTGTTAGTTTGGCTTTTGCTCAGATTGCATCGTGCGTCTTTGCGGCAGAACCGGTTCCGCAAGAAGAACCGGTCCAGCAAGAAGAACAACTTAAAGTACGGCCAGTCGAAGTAGAACAGGAAACCGTCCTAATAAATGACGATGCCAAAACTCTGGCTGGAATACTCGCTGACACCTTGACTTATCAGGCTGATTTTAAACAAAGTGTTTATCGAGAAAATAGTGATCAAGCCGAAGTAACCACAGGCAGGTTTTTAATTCAAAGGCCGAATCATTTCAGATGGCAAACAGTTGAACCATTCGAGCAGATCATTATTGCTGATGGCGATCATTTGTGGACTTACGATCCTGAGCTGGAACAAGTGACTATTCAAAATCAGCAGTCGATTTTAGCTGACTCTCCTTTATTACTGCTCACCAGTTCAGTCGAGTCGTTGGTTGAGGCTTTTGAAATAATAGAAGTTAAAACCAAGGATAAAGAAAATCAGCAACTATTTGCTCTATCGCCCAAAAAAAATAGTCTGTTTGAAAGTGTGCATATTTTGATCGAAGACAAAAAAATTAAAGAATTTTTTCTGGTGGATACATTAGGGGGTAGAACCGGGGTAGAGTTTTCAAATATTGCGCTTAACCAAAAAGTAGATGTGAAAGAGTTTATCTTTGTACCGCCTGAGGGCATCGATATTATTGATTCGCGTGAAACGATTACAGAAGGGCGATAATTTTTGCTACGGGCTAAAACCTGAATAACTAAAATGACTGATCTATTTTCTCAAGAACCCATTTCTTCTAGTACTATTAATGATGTGAGCGCGAGCCTACACCAGCCTTTAGCCGCTCGAATGCGGCCGCAACTTCTGCAGGACTATGCCGGTCAAAAACATTTATTTGAGCCCGGTAAACCGCTGTACGAAGCAATTTCAAACGGCAGGCCTCATTCAATGTTACTTTGGGGACCACCGGGCACTGGCAAAACGACTCTGGCTCGTATTATTGCTAACCGATGCGATTGCCATTTTATTGCCATCTCTGCGGTTCTTGGTAGCGTCAAAGACATTCGAAAGGCGGTAGAAGAGGCCAAACGTCACCGCCAGCTTGGAAAACAGACCTTATTGTTTGTTGATGAAGTGCATCGTTTCAACAAATCTCAGCAAGATGCTTTTCTGCCTTATGTAGAAGATGGTACTTTCGTTTTCATAGGCGCGACCACTGAAAATCCATCCTTTGAAGTGAATAACGCACTTCTGTCTCGTGCTAAAACCTATGTTCTTAAATCGCTGCAAAAAGACGATTTACAAGAAGTGCTCGACAGGGCTATCAATCAGGAAAATTCTCGACTGGAAAATGAAATCATTCAAATCAGTGATGATGCGCGAGATTTGTTAATTGCTTTTGCCGACGGTGATGCCAGAAAGTTACTCAATCTACTCGAGATGGCGTTGGAGTTAGTTGAAAGAGATAAAAATAATCTGCGAGTGATCAATGAACAAACCGTTAGACCTTTGCTCGGCGAAAATAGTCGAAGATTTGATAACAAGGGAGAGGCCTTTTACGATCAAATCTCCGCTTTGCATAAGTCGGTCAGAGGATCTAACCCAGATGGCGCTTTGTACTGGTTTTGTCGTATGCTCGATGGCGGTTGTGATCCTTTATATATCGCCAGACGGGTAGTTCGAATGGCCAGCGAAGATATCGGTAATGCCGATCCGAGAGCACTTCAAATTGCGACCAATGCCTGGGATGTACAACAAAGATTAGGCAGTCCAGAAGGTGAATTAGCGATTGCTCAGGCGGTTATCTATTTGGCGGTTGCCGCCAAGAGTAATTCTGTTTATGCCGCATTTAATCAATGTATGAGTGATATAAAATCTGAAGGCAGTTTTGAAGTCCCACTGCATTTGCGGAATGCCCCAACTAAGTTAATGAAATCATTAGACTACGGTGCAGAATATCGATACGATCACGACGAGCAAGAAGGCTACGCCGCAGGGCAAACTTATTTTCCAGATGAAAAGCCAGAAACCAGCTATTACCAACCGGTGGAGCGAGGCATGGAAAAGAAAATAAAAGAAAAACTCGAATACTTAAAAAGCAGAGATGAACTCTCTCGTAATTCTTAAAGGGTATTTCTATGGAACCATTAATCACAAAAATATTTCCCACTCTCGTTGTCGCCCTTGGAGGCGCATTGGGCGCGAGTGGGCGATTTTGGGTTAGAGAATATTTGCCGAGCATTACCGGCACCGAATTTCCATTCAGTACTTTAATGGTTAATGTGGTTGGTTGTTTTTTATCCGGTTTGGTTTATATGTGGTTAGAAGCTAGCGGCACCAGTTGGTCGTCTGAAAAACTATTATTTTTCTTTATAGGTTTTTTGGGAGCGTTCACTACTTTTTCTGCATTCGCTTTAGACAGCCTGTTATTGTTTCAGCAACAACAAATCTTTAAGTTGGCAGTCAATATTGGTGGGAACTACCTGTTATGCCTTATTAGTGTTTTTGTAGGAGCGGCGCTAGGTGTTAGAATAGGCACTCCCTGACAACTCAGATAGCCTCTAAAATCCTCCATTGCTGCGTTCAAAAATGGTCATTCACACATGTGAACTCACATTTTTTGCCTTGCACTGAAGAATTTTAGAGGCTATCTGAGTTGCCAGGTTAAATAGATTTTATCGACCTGAGTTAAAAATAATTTATTGGACAAATAATCATCATGATAGATCCCAAGCTTTTTAGAAACGAACTCGATTCCGTTATTGCCAACCTGGCGCGGCGCGGTATGCAATTTGATAAACAGAGTTATCTTGATCTGGAGGAACAGCGAAAGTCGCTTCAGATTAAAACTCAGTCATTGCAAAACGATCGAAAAGTTCGTTCTAAGTCCATTGGTAAAGCGAAAGCGGCCGGTGAAGATGTTCAGCCATTACTGGATGAAGTGGCCAAAATGGGAAAAGAGTTAGATGCCGCTAAAATGGGATTTGATGAAGTTCAGGCGAAGCTGGATGAGTTGTTTCAAGGCCTGCCTAATTTAATTTCTAAGCAAGTGCCAGATGGCAAAAACGAAGATGATAATCAGGAAGTTCGTAAATGGGGTGACATTCCACAATTTAATTTTGAACCTCTGGATCACACAGAACTTGGTGAAAAACTCGGGGGGATCGATTTTGCCACATCAGCTAAATTAAGTGGTTCTCGATTTGTGGTGATGAAATCTGGTATTGCCCGAATGCATCGTGCTTTGATCCAGTTGATGTTAGATACTCATACCGAAGAACATGGTTATCAGGAAACTTATGTGCCTTACCTGGTCAATCCTGAATCATTATTTGGAACAGGACAGCTACCAAAATTTGCTGAAGATTTATTTAGCGTTCAAGGTACAACTCAAGATAATAAACCTTTGTATATGATCCCGACCGCCGAGGTACCGTTAACAAATAGTGTTCGAGATGAAATTATCGAAGCATCAGACTTACCGATTAAATTAACCGCTCATACACCATGTTTTAGAAGTGAAGCGGGATCTTATGGCAAGGATGTAAAAGGATTAATCCGACAACATCAGTTCGAAAAAGTAGAAATGGTCCAAATCGTAAAGCCCGAAGATTCTTTTAACGCGCTAGATGAACTAACCTCTCATGCTGAAAAAATTCTTCAGTTATTGGAATTACCATTCCGTACGGTTGTTTTGTGCAGCGGCGATATTGGATTTGGAGCAACAAAGACCTATGACATTGAAGTCTGGTTACCGGCACAAAATACTTACCGCGAAATTTCTTCATGCAGCAATATGGGCGATTTTCAAGCCAGACGAATGAAGGCCAGATGGCGTAATCCGGAAACGGGAAAACCTGAACTAGTGCATACTTTAAATGGTTCAGGTTTAGCAGTTGGTAGAACGCTTGTCGCTATTTTAGAAAACTATCAAACGGAAGACGGTAAGATTAAAGTGCCAGAGGTGCTCAAGCCATATATGAAAATAGATGTGATTGGTTAAGATTTTAAATTGAGCTTAATAAAAATCCCGTTCGCTCTACAGCCAACGGGATTTTTTTTACACATTAATTCTAAACTAGAGTGAGGATTTGCTTGCTGCGACTGCAACCACCTTATTCGACTCTAATTCAGCTAAAAATTCATTCATGCCCAATTTGTTAAGTCTTGGTGAAAATTGGCTTTTATAGCTTTTAATCATGCTTACACCTTCAATGGTGAGATTAATGATTTTCCATTTTCCAGATTTATTATTGAGTAAATAGTCAATGATAATTGGCGTAGAACCTGATTGCTCCATCGAGCTTCTTACTTTGGCACTTTTGCCCGATTTTGATAGAACAGGATCACTGAATTTGAATACCTGACCATCGTACAATGAGAGTCCTTTAGCATAGTTGCCGATAACCAAATCGATAAACAGATCAACAAACTGTTTCTTTTGTTGGTCTGAGGCACTAGTCCAGGCTTTTTTCCCAATGGTTCTTTTCGCAAAACCATTGGTGTCGATAGCAGGTAATAGGTTGGTTCTTACAAGTTGCTTTGCTAGTTCTTCGTTGGTCTCAAGTTCTTTTTCATTTTTTTGAATTTCAGAAATGAGCCCATTTGCAACACTCTCTAGAAAAATACTGGGATTTTCCTCGGAATATGCCGTATTGATAAAGAATAGCAGCACAAATATTGGCAAAATTTTGTTCATTTTATAATCTCTCCCTGGAGTATCTCGATCTGAACTTTGTCATTTAAGGTGGTATTTTATCAACAAAGTCTTTTATTCAAAAACAGTTTTGTTGATAGAACATGTAAGAATTTATTTTAATTGAACAAATCTGAATGAAAACTGAATTTGGGTTAACCGAACTATAGAGTATGCGGATTATTGATTTGTTACTTACAGCGGGTGATTTTTTAAGTACAGCGAGCCGGTTTCGGCAATCCAGCTATTTTTGTTGCTTGTTTCGCAGGTCCTTCAGGAAAGAGTATTTGTAAATAAAGACTGTTGCTTTTATCCTCATCCAACACCTTTTTGAGATATTTTACTAAAGGCCTAACCGATGGGCTGGTATTAAATTCTTCATAGAACTGGCGAACGTATTTAACCACCTGCCAGTGATCGTCTGTCATCTCGATACCTTCTATTTGAGCTACCAATATGGCGATATCCGTATTCCACTGGCTGCTATCGGTTAAATAGCCATTGGCATCGGTTTGTATGTGATCGGGAAGCCTCATATTGTCGGTTTCTATCCGCGCCTCTACCAACTGACAATTTTGCTGCAGTTTTGGCTTTTTTCGATAAAATCGGCAAAGTCGATGGTTTTTACCTTGTCAGTGAAAGCTGTGATGTTGCGCGCTTGTAACTGTTCATCTATCGCATAAATAGTAACCTTGCTGGTCAATTGGTAAAATTTCTTAGATTGAAACTCCGCCAAAAGCAATACAAAAACGCTGTCATTCAAAAACAATAAACTATCACCATCAGCGGCAAAACGAAGCAATAAACATTCGAAAGCCTCTAAACTCAGTTTATTCTGGATCAGGTGAAGTTGAGAATTAGAAAGCGATTGAGACATTAAAATACTACCAGATGGTTAGCTTTTCGATTGAGCTGGTTTATTTCCGCGCTTGTAATAAGCTTTATCGATGGCAGCAAGTCATCTATTTTTAAACAGGTTTTATCGAGTGACTCTTTTTCCAGATATATATTTTCAATATCGTAAAATTCCAAACCTTTGATGATGTCTACATGATTTCTGTCATTAATTTTGGATGCCATTTGGCCATTAATAAGATTATTAATGCCTGCATCTACAAATATCAGATTAACGGTTTGATCAAACGCAGCGCAAACCAAGCCTAAGTCGACGGCCTCTTTGAAATCCGCCCCAGATAGAGAAGATTGGTTAATCATTATGTTGGTTATTATACTCATGGTTTTACGCTTCATTTAAAATGAATAAGTTTGACGCTGATATCACTCATCGCCGCTGCCAATTGACCTAAGCCAGTTATCTTGAATTTTTCATCTAAATTGGCCGCATTAAAATCTTGTTGTTCTGCTTCCTGACTATCTAATATACCTCTTCTAAAACTCGCCGCCACACAGGTTTGTAATTCGATGGCATACAAATCAGACAGTTCTTTCCATTGGCTGGAAATCTGTGGTTCATCGGAAGGTGGTGAGTTAAATCTGTTGGCGACATATATCGCGTCCTGATAAAAGAAGACTGATCGAACAGGGATTTTTTTTATTGCCAATTCCCTAACAAATCGGATCGCTGTTAGATGGGCTTGGGTCTTGAGCGGTGAAGCACTCACTAAAATAACAAATTCTTGAGGCATGATTATTAATAATAAACCAGAGCGGCAGTAAGGTTGACATTGTCTTTTAAAGCGCTTTTTAAATCAAGTCCAGAAGGAATTATTGCCCAAAATGTGTAAGAGTCATTTAGCATACAAACGTAAGTCATTAAATAGGTCTTTAGTGGTACTGGTCTGATATGTTTAATGAAGGTGATTCTGCATAATCGCGCATGCGATATTGGTGCATGGAAGTCTGTGATGTGGGACTAGAGCATCAGTCATATAAAATAATGAGAAATCAAAGAGAGCAATTATGCAAAAGAAAAAACTTGACTTAAACGAGTTTATGCAAGGATTAATTGAGCGAAACCCTGGTGAAACAGAGTTTCATCAGGCGGTTCAAGAAGTCGCTGAAGATATTATTCCGTTTGTAAATGAGAATCCGCAATATATGCATGCGGCGCTATTAGAACGTATGACAGAGCCTGACAGAATTATATCTTTTCGCGTTTGTTGGGAAGATGACGAAGGACATATAAGAGTCAATCGCGGGTACAGAGTTCAGTATAATAATGCCATTGGTCCCTATAAAGGCGGTTTGAGATTTCACCCCAGTGTTAATCAAAGCGTACTTAAATTCTTAGGTTTTGAACAAGTCTTCAAAAATAGCTTAACGACGCTGCCTATGGGGGGCGGTAAAGGCGGCTCCGATTTCGATCCAAAAGGAAAGTCAGATCGGGAAGTTATGCGATTTTGCCAGTCTTTTATGACTGAGCTACATAAACATATCGGTCCTAATCGCGACGTACCAGCCGGTGATATTGGGGTGGGGGCACGTGAAATCGGTTATCTGTTTGGTCAATACAAACGATTGGAAAATGAGTTTACCGGCACTTTAACAGGCAAATCATTAGAGTTTGGTGGTAGCTTGATCCGTACCGAAGCGACAGGTTACGGTACCGTCTATTTTATGGAATTAATGTTAAACCATCGCGGAGACAGTCTTAAGGGCAAGAAAGTCGTTATTTCTGGATCGGGAAATGTTGCTCAATATGCGGCGGAAAAAGTGATTCAGTTAGGCGGTAAAGTCTTAACAATGTCTGACTCATCGGGATACATTCACGATAAAGATGGTATCGACGCTAAAAAATTAGCCTACATCATTGAATTGAAAACCGTTCAACGGGGAAGGATCAGCTCTTATGCCGAAAAATATGGATGTGATTTTTACCCTGGCGAAAGACCCTGGAAAGTTAAATGTGATGTTGCTTTACCTTGTGCGACTCAAAACGAAATTAGCGTTGATGATGCCAAAATCTTGGTTGAAAACGGTGTTATAGCGATCGCAGAAGGTGCCAATATGCCGACCTATATCGATGCTATACATGTGTTTCATGATAATAAAGTTCTATATGCCCCGGGAAAAGCATCCAATGCAGGAGGTGTCGCGGTGTCCGGCTTGGAAATGTCGCAAAATAGCCAACGTATTTCCTGGTCCAGAGAAGAGTTGGACGACAGGCTAAAAAATATCATGACCGAAATCCATGATCAATGTTTAAAGTATGGCAAGGAAAATGGATTTGTTGATTATGTGAAAGGCGCTAACTTGGCAGGATTCGTTAAAGTCGCTAACGCGATGTTGGCCTATGGAGTTATTTAGTGTAAAGAATATTGAACGGTTGACTCTGAAACGCCGCTATTAATCAAAGCAACAAAAAAAACCCGCATATAGCGGGTTTTTTATACCTACTAGATTAGATTAATCGTCGCCAGTGAAAAATGCTAATAATCTTAACAAGTGCATAAATAAAATGTAGATATTCATATACATACTAACAGTGGCAAGAATGTAGTTTGTTTGCTCGCCGCGCATGATTGAACTGGTATCGTACAAAATAAAACCAGACATCAAAATTACAAAGAAAGCAGAAAAAGCAATGGACAACCCGGAAATATACCAGCCGAAGAAGTAGTTACCAGCAAAATAAGCAATACTACCGATCACTGCTACCATTAAACCAGTAAATAACATGCCTCGCATAAAGCTAAAATCTTTCTTCGATTTCAAGACATATGCAGAAAGTCCAAAAAATATTAAACCAGTTCCGCCTAAGGCTTGCACAACGATTTCGGAACCAAACGTTGAGGCATAATAGTTAACAATTGGACCCGCATAAAATCCTAGAAAACCGGTAAACGCAAATGTTACAACAATTCCCATTGCGCTATCGGCAGTTTTATTTAATACAAAACTAAGTCCGAAGATCACACCTAAATATAACCAGGGGCTTATAAAACCAACATTCATCGCAATAGCAGTGCCCGCCATTGCCGCGCTCCACAACAATGTGACCGATAAAAGTAGGTAGGTGTTTTTAAGTACCTTATTAATCTCAACTGACTGACCACTAGTACGTGTTCTTTCAATTACAGGTGAATTTTGTCTCATTGCAACACTCCGTTAAACAGGCGAAACCTGTATTTGATATATTATTGATATAATAGAGGTTAAAACTAAAGATCCCAAGCCCTTTGGTCAAGTATTTTTAGCCGAAATGTAACAATAAATGAGCAATTTAGGCACTGAGGCAAAAAAACACTAAATTTCACTAAATTGTTCTTTTATCTACAAAAAGATTAATGTAATATGCGCCCCTCTTGGAGAGATGGCAGAGTGGTCGAATGCACCGGTCTTGAAAACCGGCATGGGTTTGTAGCCCATCTAGGGTTCAAATCCCTATCTCTCCGCCAAAAAAGAAAAACAAATAAGCCGTTGATTTTCAAAAGAAATTAGCGGCTTTTTTGTGTCTAAAGAAAATCAAGCCAATCCAATATAGCATTGACTGAGACAATGTACCTATTTCGCACCCCCAATTGCACCTATTACACCCGTATCTGCTTACCTAAAAATCTACGAGATCGTGGATTTCGGTTTGATTTAAAAATTTCACGAGCCGTTAGAAATAAAGGCAGTTAGCGTGTAAAGTTTGGGTGCAGAAAATGTCGCATAAACAAACAATTGTCCGATAAAAGTTTTTATGCGACAATGTCGTATAAATCAATAACTGTCTGATAAATGTTCTTATGCGACAAAATAACACTGAAAAAGAACTAGTACTAAATTACCTAAGTTCTGCCAACAAACCTGTAACCATCAGTGATATTAAAATGGCTATAGATTTCCAAGTTGATAACCGTACAGTTCAACGGTGGTTGAATAGTGCGGCTAAGCAAGGTCAAGTTTTAATCACGGGAGAGCGAAAGGCTCGTAAATACGTAAGCGTACCTGAAAAGAGTAAACCGATCTTTAAATTCTTAGAGGGTTTACCTAGCTCAAAACAACAAGAGCTACTGAACATGTTGCGTACTATGTGGACGCACAACTCAACAGCACTTGAGGGTAATACACTAAATTTAGGTGAAACGCAGTTTGTATTAAGTGAAGGCTTAACCGTATCGGGTAAGCCTTTAAAAGATCATAAAGAAGTAATGGGGCACGCGACAGCTATCGACTTACTTTACGATATGATCAACAGTGAGATGAATGTAAGTAAAATCAAACAACTACATAAAGCCGTTCAAACAGACGTTATATTCGATATAGATAAGCCTTATGGCGACTTCAAAGTTGTACCTAATGGAACCTACTTATTATATGATGATAACTCAAGTCTATATCACGCGTACTCACTACCATTTGATGTTCCAAAACTTATGGTTGGTTTAGTCGAGTACATAGAGTCATGCAAACCTCGTAGTATTGACGAAGCAATCACTATGTATGCAACAGCTCATTTAATCTTTGGTCAAATACACCCATTCTGGGATGGGAATGGACGTATTGCACGTTTAATAGCAAACCTTATTTTACTGAAAGCGGGTTTCGCTCCTCTTGTTATACCTGCCACACGTAGGCTGGATTATATAACCATTCTTTCTAAATACAGTGCTAAACATCAAGCTCCTAGGGTTGGAGAGCCACTATATCACGTTGGAAACGAGCTTAAAGCTTTCATTAATTTTTGCAAAGAATGCTATCAAGATACGATAAATCTTATCGACAGTATTAAGTAACTTAACTAAAACTTACATGCTTAAAGTGAGTAACAGAGGATAGCTGTGAGATATCATTGTTCTAAATTATAGAATACTAATTTCTGAAAATTCACCTTTATCTTAATATTTTGAACAATATAATAGACCTATCGTTTAATTCACAAACTACGTTGAGAGTCGAAAGAAAGGTAAACACACTTTTCAATTTCTCTATTAGTGGCGCAAAGGAGATACAGAATGGGATTATTACAAAAAGGTCAGTGGGTCGATCAATGGTACGATACAAAGTCAAGCGACGGTAACTATCGTCGTCAGGATAGTCGTTTCAGAAGCTGGCTAACCTCAGATGGTCAACCAGGACCAAGCGGAGAAAGTGGTTTTAAAGCAGAGAAAGGGCGTTATCATTTGTATGTTTCTCTTGCATGTCCTTGGGCCCAT
>Ga0316205_10001900_pt1 | contig 23753 bp, 20 predicted proteins | sample 3monthpyrite_MG_FD_204941 | JGI IMG/M metagenome (GOLD analysis project Ga0316205, IMG submission 204941) | Microbial mat bacterial communities from mineral coupon in-situ incubated in ocean water Damariscotta River, Maine, United States -... | ecosystem: Environmental > Aquatic > Marine >... | reverse complement strand
CGGTCAGCCGCGCTCAGGAAGCGCTGGACAGGGTGGATGCACAGATCAAACGTTCGCTGGCGCGCATCCGCGCTGCCAACACCGCAACTGCCCTGGGCGAAAGAATATCGGTGTCGCATTCCGTGGAACGGCTGGCGCGCCTATTTCGGCGCATGCCCGAGGGCCAGAGAAAAAAACTGGACGTTCAGATCGATGCACAATTCATGGTCGCAATGGACATTCAGGACCTGGAAGAACTACTTGGTAATATTATGGAAAATGCCTTTCATCACGCCAAGACCATCATTCGCATTTCGGCTGAGAAACGCGGCCAGGCGATTGTTGTCCTGGTTGAGGATGACGGGCCCGGCATTCCGCCCCTGCAGCGAGAAGAAGCACTGCGTTCGGGCGGGCGATTGGACACCAACAAACCCGGCACCGGTTTGGGGCTGGCCATCGCCCAGGACCTTTTGCAGGCCTATGGCGGCTTGCTTGATCTGGATGCCTCGCCGGATCTGGGCGGGTTGCGCGCCAGTTGCACAATCCCGGTGGCGCCCATGCTGACGCCTAGGGCTGTTTAAAAGTCATCTCGATCACCGAGACACGCACATAGTCGCGCCCGCCGCGTTGCAAGATGATGGGGGCCAGCACCTGCGCATCCGGGTCCGTACGCTGCGCCAGTTCCAGCAGTTTTTCATCGCTCCAAGCGGCGCGGCCCAGCACATCGGGCGTCAGCAATAAGGCCCGCCCGACCGCATCGGCGCCGGGAACATAGGGGAAATGGTGGGGATTGCCGCGCAAGACCTTGACCGGATAGGCGCCTTTGAGGGCCGTGCTCATATAGGAGGCCTGAATCCACGAGCGTGCGGCGATGATCTGCAAACCATCCAGCAGGCCACGCTTGTCAAGTTCGCCCTCCAACCCACTGTAATCAAACGCATCCCATGTCCGATCCCATGCGGGAATTTCGTCAGTGGTGTATTTGGTCAGCACGCCGGTTTGCAAATGCACCGCCAGGATCCCAACCAACCCAAAGACGACCACAGCAAACCCGCCGATCCATTTTGCCGCCCGCGCGCGCAGCACGTCAGAGCCTTCGGACAACATCAGCCCCGCAAGAGGCAAGGCAAACAACCAGCCCGGCATGGTCCAATGCGGGAAGCTTTTGGCCGAGAACAGATAGATGATGTTGAACGCCACGATTGGGCCAAGCGCGATCAGTGCCAGCAACATCTGCTCGGGCGCGACGCTGCGCGCGGAGTGACGCCAGACTGCACGCACCGCCAGCACCGCGATGGGCGGCAACAGATAGGCCAGTTGACCCGCAAACATCAGGGCGAAATTATCCAGATTGATCCCGTCGCCTGTGCGCGCGCTGTGGAATACAAAGGATGCCCAGCCATTTTGCATGTTCCACAACAAGGTCGGCAGCAATCCGAACACCCCCAGGATCGTGGCCACATAGGGTCCGGGCTGGCCAAACCAGGCCCGCCCTCGCCCGAACAGGATGGCAAAACCCAGCGTCATGACCGGGATCAATCCGGCCTGGTATTTGGATGCCAGCGCAATTGCCAAACCCAAACCCACCCAAATCCAATGGATCAGCGGTGCGGGCGCATCATTCTGGGCGATCCGCACCAGCCAATACACACAGATTGCAGCCCCCATATTGAGCGGCCCATCAGGCACAATGAACGATCCCGACAGCGCAAATGCGGGACTGAGTGCATAAAGAACGATGGTCCAAAAGCCCGCACGTGGCCCGCCCAGCTCGAGGCCGATCTTCCACATGAACCAGGCCGTAACAATGCCGAACAGGACCGTCGGCAATCGAAAAATGAACGGTGTCTCGGCGCCAAAGATCACCGAGGAAAACATCGCGGCGTTAAAGGCGACGGGCGGGTGGTCAAAGAAACTCAGTGAAAAGCCACGCGCGGCAGCAACGGCGTAGGTTTCGTCCACGCCCAGCGGTGGATAGGCCGCGAAGAACAGGCGCGCCCCCAACAGGGCCGCCATGACATAATAGGCACGCGTTATATAGATCCGGTCCAAGCGCCCTGCTCCACATCCACTGGCTTTGCGCGTTGTTTCGGCCAGTTTGCGGCAAAGGTCAACGTGGTTGAAAGGCGCAGATGCGCACCGGTCGGCGCGCCTGCGATACAAGGTGGGTAATCTGGCAAAGCTGCCGCAGTGGGCCTATGTGCAACACCGGGGCTTGGCGGCACACCTGCAGGCGCCTATAAGGGCGCCGATTGAAGAGGAAATCGTTTCATGCGCACAAGCACGATCAGCCGCAAGACGGCCGAAACGGAAATATCGGCCAGCGTCAATCTCGATGGCACGGGCCGCCGGAAAATGAACACCGGTATCGGGTTCTTTGACCATATGCTGGACCAGTTGGCGCGCCATTCCCTGATCGACATTGAACTGACATGCGCGGGTGACCGCCATATCGACGACCACCATTCCGTCGAGGATTGCGGCATTGCCCTGGGCCAGGCACTGAAAGAGGCGCTCGGCGACAAGGCAGGTATCCGGCGGTATGGGTCTTGCCATCTGGCGATGGATGACGCGCAGGTGCGCGCGGCGCTGGATCTGTCGGGCCGCCCCTATCTGATCTGCAATCTTGACATGCCCACCCCCAAGATTGGCTCTTTTGATACCGAACTGGTGCAGGAATTCTTTCAGGCGCTGGCCACCCATGGCGGCATCACGCTGCATATCGACCGGTTGCACGGCTTCAACAGCCATCACATCGCCGAGGCAGCCTTCAAGGCGGTGGCGCAAGCCTTGCGCGCCGCGGTTGAGCCTGACCCCCGCATGGTGGGCCAAATTCCCTCGACCAAGGGCATGTTGTAACAGATGACCACAGCCATTGTTGATTACGACAGCGGCAACCTGCACTCCGCGGCCAAGGCGTTTGAGCGTATGGCCGCAGAGAAGGATGCAGGCCCCGTCGTAGTGACCAGCGACGCCGATGTCGTGGCGCGTGCGGATCGGGTGGTCTTGCCGGGCGACGGCGCTTTTCCGGCCTGCAAAGCCGCATTGATGGGTCGTTCAGGGTTGTTTGAGGCGATCGAAGACGCCGTCATCCGCCGCGCCGTGCCATTTTTCGGCATTTGCATCGGCATGCAGATGATGGCGCGTTTGGGCCATGAAACCCAACCGACCCAGGGCTTTGGCTGGCTGGATGGTGAGGTTGTGCCGATCCGGCCCCGGGATGCCTCTTTCAAGGTGCCACATATGGGTTGGAACGATCTTGTTGTGGATCGCCCGCACCCTGTTCTACACGGCATTTCGACCGGCGATCATGTCTATTTCGTGCATTCCTATCACATGGCGCTGACTGATCCCGCGCAATTGCTGGCGCATGTGGACTACGGCCATTCGGTGACCGCCGTCGCAGGCCGCGACACGATGTTTGGCACCCAGTTTCACCCCGAAAAAAGTCAGGCCGTCGGCCTGCGCCTCATTGCCAATTTTTTCGACTGGAAACCCTGACTGCTATTGCACGCGGGTCCAGCTCTGGCTGGCACAGATCAATCCCCCTGCCACGCATCCCTTCATCTTCAGCCGGTCACCGGACAAGGTGATCCGTCCGATATATATCTTGTCATTTGAAGGCCGCCAGACCTGACCCTTGTAGCGATTGTTGCCCGCCGGCATCATGTCGATCACCAGTTGGCGGCCCAGGTTCTGTGACTTGTATTCTCCGTCAGCATTGAAACTGCGCACCATCGTGCCGCACAGGGCCGCGCCGCAAGGTGCGATCTGGACAAAGGCAAAGGCGCCATCGTCGGGTTGGGTTTGCCACAGACCCTCCAGCGGATCTGCCGCCAGGGCGGGCGTCGCCAGCACGATGGCCAGGATGCTCAGTATCTTTTTCATGTCATCTCCACGTTGGTGAGATCATTAATGCGCAAGGTCCTGGCCCATGCAAGCGTGACCTTGCGGCGGCAAACCCCTTTGCATTTTCGCGCCCGCCGTGGCAAAGACCGCGCGACATATGTGAGGGCCCCATGATCCTATATCCGGCGATTGACCTGAAAGACGGTCAATGCGTGCGCTTGCTGAAGGGCGAAATGTCCAAGGCGACCGTGTTCAATGACAATCCCGCCGCCCAGGCGCGCGCCTTTCAGGATGCGGGCTGCGCCTGGATACATCTGGTCGATCTGAACGGGGCCTTTGCCGGCGCGCCCGTCAATGCCGACGCCGTTGAGGCGATTCTCGCCGAAATCACCGTGCCCGCGCAACTGGGGGGCGGCATTCGCGACATGGCCACAATCGAGCGCTGGCTGGCCAAAGGTCTGGCTCGTGTCATCCTGGGCACTGTGGCGGTTGAAAACCCGGCCCTCGTACACGAGGCGGCCCGCGCCTTTCCCGGCCAGGTGGCCGTGGGTATAGACGCGCGCGACGGGCGCGTGGCCACCAAAGGCTGGGCCAAAGAAACGGATGTCATGGTCACCGATCTGGCGCGGCGTTTTGAAGACGCAGGCGTGGCCGCGATCATCTATACCGACATCAACCGCGACGGCGCGATGCAAGGCCCCAATGTTCAGGCAACCGCTGATCTGGCCCACGCGGTCAACATCCCGGTCATCGCCTCTGGCGGTGTGTCGTCGCTGGACGACCTGCGCGCCTTGAAAAACTGCGGCGCGCCGCTGGATGGCGCAATATCAGGTCGGGCGCTTTATGACGGCGCGATTGATCTGGGCCGCGCCCTGAAAGTTTTGCAAGCCACATGATCGCGGTGCCGAATTCTGCCCTTTTGCAATTGCTCTTGCTTGGCACGCCCTTTTGGGTGCTGGCCTTTGCGGCATTGGCCACAACCGGGCGCGGGCGCCGCGCGGGCCGGCGACGCGGCCTGTTTCGCAACCGTTTCGCGCTATGGGGTTGCGCGCTGTTTCTGGCGGCAATGGTCCTGGTGGTGCTGACCATGGTTGCGGCGCGTTTCGGGCGCTGCTCTGGCGGTTTCATCGACCCGGTAACCTGTCTGCGCTGGCCCGACGAATTCGGGGCAATGGTCATGGATGTGGGTTTTGTGACGCTTGTGACAACTTCGGCCATTGGTATCCCTGCTGTGGGTTGTTATGTGACAGCCGAAGTCATCACGCGGGCCCGCGCCCGCAAGGCGAGATCCTAATGCTGAAAACCCGCATCATACCTTGTCTGGACGTCAAGGATGGCCGCGTCGTCAAAGGCGTGAATTTCGTGGGTCTGGTCGATGCAGGCGATCCGGTCGAGGCGGCCAAGGCCTATAATGCGGCCGGCGCGGATGAGCTGTGCTTCCTGGATATCAACGCGACCCATGAAAATCGTGGCACCATGTTCGACCTGGCCACGCGCACAGCCGAGCAATGCTTCATGCCACTGACCATCGGTGGCGGGGTGCGCAGCGCCGAGGATGTGCGCAATCTGTTGCTGGCCGGTGCCGACAAGGTCAGCTTCAATTCGGCCGCCGTCGCCGACCCCGATGTGGTGGCCCGCGCGGCCGACCGCTTTGGCAGCCAGTGCATCGTCGTGGCCATTGACGCCAAGACAGTCGCCCCCGGAAAATGGGAAATATTCACCCATGGGGGCCGCAAGGCCACTGGGATCGACGCGCTCGAATTTGCCAGGACCGTGGTTGCCAAAGGTGCCGGCGAGATATTGTTGACTTCGATGGACCGCGACGGCACCAAGGCGGGATACAATTTGCCACTGACCCGCGCCATTGCCGATGCCGTATCCGTGCCGGTCATCGCCTCGGGCGGTGTGGGCACGCTGGACCATCTGGTCGAGGGTGTCACCAAAGGCCATGCCAGCGCGGTGCTGGCGGCGTCAATCTTTCACTTTGGCACATACACCATCGCCCAAGCCAAGGCCCACATGCAAAATGCGGGCATCGAGATGAGGATGACATGAGCACACTCGCCGAACTTGCCGCGACCATCGAGGCACGCAAATCCGCGGATCCCGATAGCTCGTGGACCGCGCGGCTTTTGGCCGCCGGCCCTGAAAAAGCCGCCGAGAAATTTGGCGAAGAAGCAGTCGAGGCGATCATCGAGGCGGTCAAGGGCGACCGGGCGCAGCTGACCTGTGAGGCTGCGGATGTGGTGTTTCACCTGTTGGTCATGTGTGCCGCCCGTGATGTTCGCCTGGCTGACATCGAGGCTGAATTGGCCAAACGCACGGGCCGTTCCGGGCTGGATGAAAAAGCCAGCCGCTAAAGCTTTGACGAAATGACGCCTGTGGCGAAACCACCCATCCGCAATTCGCCGAACAGCCGCTGATATTCAATCTTGGGACATCTGTTCTGAATGACGGTGATCCCGCGTGCTTGGGCCAATGCGGCGGCGGCCTCATGCTCCACGCCAATTTGCATCCAGATCGTCTTGAGCCCCGGCAAGGCCGCCAATGCCTCCTCGACAATGGGTGGCACCGCCTCTGAACGGCGAAAGATGTCGACCATGTCGATCGTGTCACGCTCTGGCACATCCGACAGGGAAGGTGAAATCACGTTGCCAAACAACCTTTGGCCCGCATATGCCGGATTGACAGGCGCGACCTTGTAGCCCTTCAACCCCAGGTAACGGGCCACAAAATAGCTGGGCCGCACCGGATTGGTCGACACCCCAACGCAGGCTATCGACCTGGTGGATTTCAAAACGCTGCGCAAAAGATCGTCAGAATAGCTCATGCGCCCCGCTAGCACATCACCCGCGTCGAAAAAAGGGCATCCGGGGGTGAACCGCCGGATGCCAGTTATGGAACGAGGGACAGTGAATGGCACGGGAGGTTCCACGAAACCCGGCCATGATTATGATTTAGGGCGCAAGGGCCGAAAGTTTAGATGCGCTCAGCGAAATGTGATCGCAAAGGCTGCGACTATTTCGCCGCGGTTGCGAGGCTGCGCGCGGCCGCGTAAAGCCCCACCGCCGCCGCATTGGAAACATTCAGCGACCCAAATCCACCCGCGGGATCAATACGCACCAAAAGGTCGCACAAATCGCGCGTTCGATCGCGCAGGCCCGGTCCCTCGGCCCCCAGAACCAGCGCAATCGGGCCCACCGGCAAACCGGCCAGGGCCGTGTCAATCACGTCGTCTGCCTCACCGGCGAAACCAACCAAGACATAGCCCATATCCTTGAGTTGGCCCATCGTGTCGCCCAGATTGCGCACCCGCAAATAGGGCTGCCTTTCCAACGCGCCCGAGGCGGTCTTGGCCAAGGCGCCGGTTTCAGGTGCGGCGTGGCGCACAGGCGCAATCACCGCAAGCGCGCCGAACACTTCGGCTGAGCGCAAGATTGCCCCGACGTTATGCGGATCCGTCACCCGGTCAAGCAGGACCACCAAGGCAGGTTTACCGGGTTCCGGCTGACAACGGGCCGTCAAATCGCCCCAATTCAGCGCACTGACTTCAACCGCCGCACCCTGATGCACCGAGCCCGGATCAATCGGGGCCGCAAATTTTCGCGGGTCAGATATTTCAGGCTCGATCCCGCGGCGCGCAATGGCCTCTTGCAGACGGTCAGCGGCGTTCTTGGTCACAACCAGCCTGTGGCATTCACGGGCTGGATTGCGCAACGCATCTGCCACCGCATGCAGGCCGAACAACCAGATGGTCTGATTGGCCTCGGCCTTTCGATTGCGCTCTTTCTCCACAACCCACTTTGGCTTTTTCGAAGATCTTGCCACCATCTGAAGGGTCCCTTTCTAGATGATCCGTTTTGCCATGAATCCATCGACAAGCGCCAATCATTTTTGCGCGTTTTGATGGTTGACGGCTTGGTTGGCAACGGCTATCCACCCCCTCGCACTTTGATGCGCTCAAAGTGCCGTGGGCGACAGGCCGCAAGGTGTGGCAGGGGACTGTAACTCCCTCGCGGAGACGCACGCCTGGTTCGATTCCAGGGTCGCCCACCACTTTTAGGTCATTGATATGAAAGTGGTTTTTTTGCCTCGACCGATCCTGGACGCGGGCCGGGACCTCAAGGCTTGCAGCCGGGAATGACAAACGCGGGTTTTCGGCGCATCCGCGTCAGGGTCAATGCCCCATGACTTTGACCAAAAATGACTGCAGATCAAAGCGTTGCTTGCCTGGCCCGAGGTCGTGTCTGTTTGCGCGTTCATGGTGACCCATCTTGCCAGCCCGGCACCTTGGGGCTGTATTTCACTTCTTGTGTGCCTTCGAATGGACATTAAAACCCCGGTCGCGGCACAAGCGACCCACCGCCCCCGATCACCTGGTGCCCTGACATGGCGCGGACTTGCCGGGCCAAATTCGCAATTTGCGCCGGGTCAGCGTCAGGTAATGACATCCGGGGCATCGCGGCCAGTGATTGCCTTCAACCGTGACAACGTCAATGCTGCATCGCGCACACCGCGCAACATGACATCGGGGCTGTCCTGCAAATGCGCGGGATCGGTGACCAGACGCTCCAGATACAGCCGGATTGTCGCCCCCTTGGTGCCGGTGCCTGACAAACGGAAAACCGCCCGCGCGCCACCTTCAAACGCGATGCGCAGGCCCTGGCCCGTGGATTTTGACCCGTCAACGGGGTCCAGATAGGTAAATTCATCGGCGGCCTCAACCACCAGGCCGTCACAATCGGCGCCGGGCAGATCGGCCAGTTTCGCGCGCAACCCATCCGTCATTTCGTGGGCCTTGGCACTGTCCACATCTTCATAATCCAGACGCGAATAATAGCAGCGGCCATGGGTTGACCACAAATCCTGCATCAGTTCAGACACCGACTTGCCGGTTTCAGCCAGAATATTGAGCCACAGCAAAACCGCCCAAAGCCCATCCTTTTCGCGGATGTGATCAGAGCCCGTGCCCGCGCTCTCCTCACCGCACAGGGTGATCTTGCCCGCATCCAGAAGATTGCCGAAAAATTTCCATCCCGTGGGCGTTTCATAACAGGCAATGCCCAGGCTTTGGGCCACGCGGTCCACGGCGCGCGACGTGGGCATGGATCGGGCAACACCGCTCAGACCACCGCGATAGCCCGGCGCCAGATGCGCATGCGCGGTCAACAAGGCCAGGCTGTCAGAAGGCGTGACATAGGTGTTGCGACCGACAATCATGTTACGGTCGCCGTCACCATCAGAGGCGGCGCCAAAATCCGGCGCGCCCAGACCGTGCATCCTGTCCATCAGGGTCTTGGCCCAGATCGGGTTGGGATCGGGATGGCCCTTGCCGAAATCCGGGCTTGGCACGCCGTTGATCACCGTGCCGGGCGCCGCGCCCAGCAGCCCTTCCAGTATCGCATGCGCATAGGGGCCTGTGACCGCATGCATGGCGTCAAAACACATCGTGAACCCGCCGGCAAACAAGGTGCGGATCTTGTCAAAATCCACAATGGTTTGCATCAGCTCCGCATAATCCGACACCGGGTCCACGATTTCGACGACCATGGAATCCAGATTTTGGGTGCCGATCGTCGCCAGGTCCACGTCCTCTGCCGCGACGATCTGATATAGATCAATCGTCTTGGTGCGTTCGAAAATCTGGTCGGTGACCGCCTCGGATGCAGGGCCGCCATTGGGTCCATTGTATTTCAACCCGAAATCCGCATCCGCGCCGCCCGGGTTGTGGCTGGCGGACAGGATCAACCCCCCGTCCGCCTTGCGCAGACGAATGAGGTGAGAGGCGGCAGGCGTAGACAACAATCCCCCCTGCCCCACAATGCATTTTGCGGCCCCATTGGCAGATGCCATGCGCAAGATGATCTGTATGGCGACGTCATTGAAGAACCGCCCATCGCCGCCCACGACCAAGGTCTTGCCCTGGACCCCGCCAATGCCGTCAAAGATCGATTGCACGTAGTTTTCAAGATAGCGGGGCCGTCGAAATACCGCGGTGGTCTTGCGCAAGCCGCTGGTTCCCGGTTTCTGACCATCAATTGGAGTGGTTCGCACATTCTGCATTGGCATATCTCTTCCTCCGGTAAATCGACGTCGCGTTCAGTTTCCCGCTGTCTCGTGTGAAAATACCACCACACTTTGCGAGGCTACCTGCATGCCCGGCGTCACCATGATAGCATTTGTTTGACTGGTGTCGAAACGGCGCACCCAGCTGTCGCCCGCTGGCAACTCAGGTGCGGCAATTTCGATCGCGCCGCCCCGGTTGAGAACAACCAGCAGCGCCCCTTCGCGCTGGACGTATTCGGGCGACCCTGACGCCATGCGCATCTCGGCCACCAGCGTATTCAATGCCGGGTCATCCCAATCTTCTTGCTGCATTGCGCCACCATCGGCGCGCCGCCAGAACAGATCCGGCTCGCCGTCAACAAGACGCTGCCGCGAGTGCAGGAAACGGGTCTGGCGCAACAAAGGGTGCATCTTGCGAAAGGCGATGGCCTGCTGGCAAAAAGCAAGGAACGGGTCATCGCCCTCGGGCCAGGTCGTCCAGCCGATCTCGTTGTCCTGACAATAGCTGTTGTTGTTGCCGCCCTGCGAATTGCCCATTTCGTCACCGGCCAGCAGCATTGGCGTGCCCTGCGACAGCATCAACGTCGCGATCATGTTGCGCTTTCGCCGGGTTCTGGCGGCCGTTATGTCGGGGTCATCCGACGGCCCCTCGACACCCATGTTGTCAGAATGATTGTTGGAATGGCCGTCGCGGTCATCCTCGCCATTGGCGCTGTTGTGCTTGCGCTGATAGCTGACCGTATCTTGCAACGTGAACCCGTCATGGGCGGTCAGAAAATTCAAAGAAGAGGTCGCGGCCCGGCCATCATGGTCGAAATACGGCGCGGACCCGACCAGGCGCTCGGCCATGCGCCGGGTTTTGCCGGCATCGCCGCGCCAGAACTGGCGCACATTGTCACGAAACTTGTCGTTCCATTCGGCAAAGGGCGCGGGATAGGCCCCCAATTGATACCCCCCCGGCCCGATATCCCACGGCTCGGCGATGAGTTTGACCTGATTGAGCACGGGATCCTGCCCGATCGCACGAAAAAACGGCCCGTCTCGTTCAAAACCGCGCGCGGTGCGCCCCAACGCCGAACACAGGTCAAAGCGAAACCCGTCCACATGCATGGCTTCCACCCAATATCGCAGGCTGTCCATCACCAGGCGAATGACAAACGGGTTCTCGAAATCCAGCGTATTGCCGCAGCCCGCATCATCAATATAGTAGCGTGGATTTTCCGCCAGACGATAGTAGCTGGCGTTGTCCAGGCCACGGAACATCAGCGTCGGCCCCATTTCCGAGCCTTCGGCGGTATGGTTGTAGACCACATCAAGAATGACCTCGATCCCGGCGCCGTGAAAACGTTTCACCATTTGCTGAAACTCGGCAATATCAGCGCCTTGCATGTAGCGTGGGTCGGGCGCGAAGAACCCATAGGTCATGTAGCCCCAGTAATTCGTCAGCCCGCGATCCAGCAGGAATTTCTCGTTCAGGAACGCCTGCACCGGCAACAGCTCTACCGCGGTGACGCCCAGCTTGTTCAGATGCTCCAGAATCGGATCCGACGCCATCGCCAGATAGGTGCCGCGCCCTGCGATATCTGCGCGCCCGGCCGTCAGGCCTTTGACATGGGCCTCATAGATGATCGAGTTTTCCAGCTTGTGGTGGGGGCGTTCCTGCCCGCCCCAGTCAAATGACGGGTCAACAACCACACTGCGCGGCATGTAGGGCGCACTGTCGGCGGTATCAAAGCTGAGATCCTTGTCCTTGTGCCCAGCCTGATAGGCAAAAAGCGCGTCGTGCCACTTGGGGTGTCCGGTCAATTTCTTGGCATATGGGTCAATCAGCAATTTGAACGGGTTGAACCGATGCCCCTCTTCCGGCGCATAGGGGCCATCCATGCGAAATCCGTATTGCTGGCCCGCTCTCATGCCGGGAAAATATCCGTGCCACACATGCCCTTCACGCTCTGGCAGAGTGATGATCTGATGTTCATTGCCGTCGTCGTCGAACAGGCACAACATGACCTTGGTCGCATAGCGCGAAAACACGGCGATATTCACGCCATCAGGATCCAGCGTCGCCCCTAACGGAAATGGGCGTCCTGGTCGGGTTTCAAAGGGGCCAAAATTCAAATGCGCTACTCGATAAGACTGGTGTAAAGGGCGTGATAGGCCGCGGCAGAACTTGCCCAACCGACGGGTTGCTTCATCGCATTGCGCTGGATGACTTTCCAGGTCGGTTTATCGGCAAAAAGATCGCCCAGCCGCACTAACGCGTTGGCAAGCGATTGCACGTTGACCGGAAAGAACTGCACGCCGGTTGCAACACCACGCGCCAAAGCCGCGGGAGAGGCGTTTATCACCGTATCGGCCAACCCACCCGTCAGCGCGACCAAAGGCACGGTGCCATAGCGCAGGCCATATAGCTGTGTCAGCCCGCAAGGCTCAAATCGGGAGGGCACCAAAATGGCGTCCCCGCCCGCGATCATCTGATGGGACAGCGCCTCGTCATAGCCGATTTTCACTGCCAGATTTGCATGACGGTCGGCGGCTTCCAACAAGGACACCTCAAGGCGCGGGTCGCCTGAGCCAAGCACCGCCATTTGCCCGCCCCGGTCCAACAGTGCAGGCAAGGCATCCAGCAACAGGTCAATGCCCTTTTGCTCAGTCAATCGCGACACCAGCACGCATAAAGGCCCCTGTGCCTTGCCCAGACCGAAAGTCTTTTGCACCGCGCGCTTGTTGGCAGCCTTGCCAGCTGGCGCCTTGTAGGGATGAATGTTCGGGTCTGTTTCGGGGTTCCAGATGTCCAGATCAATGCCATTCACAATGCCGGTCAGATCGGCCTGGCGCGACCGCAACACGCCATCCATGCCAATGCCAAACTCCGGCGTCAGCAATTCTTCGGCATAGGTCTGTGAAACGGTGTTGATCCTGGCGGCCCCGACCAACCCGGCCTTGAGCGCTGAAATATGGCCCCAGAATTCAAAATGCGCCGCATCAAATCGCGTCGGATCAAGCCCGAGTTTGCGCAAGCGCCCGGCATCGGTATTGCCGTGAAAAGCGATGTTGTGGATGGTAAAGACAAAAGGCTGTCTGGCGTCCAGCGCATGCATGTATTCCGGCGTCAGACCCGCCTGCCAGTCGTGACCATGGACAATATCGGGCGTCCAATCCCCAAGGCCTTGGGCCGCAATCATCGCCGCGACCTTGCACAGGGCTGCAAAGCGTTCGGGATTGTCTGGCCAGTCACGCCCGGTCGCATCCCCATAGATCGCCCCGCCACGGTCATACAGATGTGGCGCGTCCAGGATCAGCAGATCAATGCCCGCGACCTGAGCGGCCAGCAATTTGGCCGGCCCGCCAAACAAATCCGCATATTGCGCGACAGACCTGGCCCCCTTGATCTGGGGCATCACGACCCGATACCCCGGCAACAGCACACGCGTATCCACGCCACATTCCGCCAGCGCGCCGGGCAAGGCGCCCGCCACATCTGCCAGGCCCCCGGTTTTCACCAGCGGCGCGCATTCCGACACCACAAACAGCGACGTGATCATTGCGCGGCGGCTCTCTTGTCCAGCATGTCCTGGGTGATCAGCGTGATCCCGCGTTCTGTCACCCGAAACCACTTGGCGTCTTCGTCCGGATCCTCGCCCACGACCAGCCCCTGTGGGATGACAACGCCGCTATCAACGACCACGCGGCGCAACCGCGCAGATCGGTGAACAACCACATTGGGCAGCACAACCGCCTGTTCCAGAACCGCATAGGAGTTGGTATGTACATTGGTGAACAGGACCGAATTACGCACCTCGGTGCCTGAAATGATGCACCCCCCGGCAATCATCGATGAGATGGCCATGCCGCGCCGGTCGCGCTCATCATGGATAAACTTTGCCGGCGGCACGCTTTCATTATACGTCCAGATGGGCCAAGTTTCGTCCCACAGATCCAGCTCTGGCGTGAAGCTTGTCAGATCGATATGCGCTTCCCAGAAGGCATCCACCGTGCCCACATCCTTCCAATAGGCAGGTGCGCCCTCGGCGCGCACGCAGCTTTCGTCAAAGCGATGTGCCATCGCCTTGCCGCTCTGGACGATCGCGGGGATCAGATCACCGCCGAAATCATGGGTAGAGGCGGCATTGTCGGCATCATCCAGCAGCAACTTGCGCAAGAATTTCCAATCAAAGACATAGATCCCCATGGACGCCAGCGCCAAATCGGGATCTTCCGGTGTGCCCGGAGGATCGGCGGGTTTTTCCAAAAAGCTGGTGATCTGCCCTTTCGCGTCTGTATCCATGACGCCAAAGGCCGTGGCCTCCATTCGGGGCACCGTCAGACAGCCGACCGTCACATCTGCCTTGGCTTCGACATGCTGACGCAACATGATTTCATAATCCATCTTGTAGATGTGATCTCCGGCTAGGATGATGATGTAATCCACCTTGTAACTGTCGATGATGTCGATGTTCTGGGTCACCGCATCGGCCGTGCCCAGATACCAGTTCTCGGTGCCCCCGCGCTGCGATGCGGGCAGAACATCGACAAATTCATTGCGCTCGGCGCGCAGAAAATTCCACCCGCGCTGGGTATGCCTGATCAGGCTGTGCGCTTTGTATTGGGTGGCCACGGCGATCTTGCGGATGCCCGAATTGACCGCATTTGACAAAGCGAAATCGATGATCCGCGCCTTGCCCCCAAAGGGCACGGCAGGTTTCACGCGTCGGTCAGTCAATTCTTTCAGACGGCTCCCGCGCCCGCCTGCCAGAACGAAAGCCATGGACCTTTGTGTGATACGCTTTGTCACCATCTCAATTCTCCCCTTTTCAATTCCTGTTCGACTGGCGCTGGCTCAGCACGATCACCGACAACGGCGGTAGCGTCAGGCTCAGCGATTGAGCATGCCCGTCTGCGCCGACGGCCTGGGTGTGGGCGCCGCCAAGATTACCCCGGTTGTCTCCGCCATACACCGCCGCATCGGTGTTCAAGACCTCGTCCCATTGGCCCGCATGCGGCACGCCAACGCGAAAGCCCGCGCGCACAATCGGGGTAAAATTCCCCAACACCAGAACAGATGCGTCCGTCTCTGCGCCCTTGCGCAAATATCCCATGGTCGATTGCGTCGGGTCATTGCAGATCCATTCAAATCCCGCCGCATCACAATCCAAGACGTGCAACGCGGGCGTTGCGCGATACAGCGCGTTCAGGTCGCGGATCAGCTGTTGAACACCCTTGTTCTCGGCCCGCTCGGCCGCCCCCCAATCAAGCTCGCCATCATGGTCCCATTCCTCAGGCTGGGCAAATTCGCAGCCCATGAACAACAGCTTTTTGCCGGGTTGGGTCCACATGAACGCATAATAGGCACGCAGGTTGGCGAATTTCTCCCAGGTGTTGCCGGGCATTTTGGCAATCATCGAGCCCTTGCCATGCACCACCTCGTCGTGGCTGATCGGCAGAATGAAATTCTCGGAAAAAGCCCAATCAATCGGAAATGTCATCAAATGGTGATCGAATTGGCGATAAATCGGGTCTTTTTCGATATAGCGCAGCGTATCGTTCATCCAGCCCATGTTCCACTTGTAGCCAAAGCCCAGGCCGCCGTTGTGAACCGGGCGGGACACGCCGGGAAACGATGTGCTTTCTTCGGCAATCGTCATCACGCTGGCATCCGCACCATAGACGGCCACATTCATTTCTTGCAGGAACCCGATGGCTTCGTAGTTCTCACGCCCCCCGTCCTTGTTGGGCACCCATTCCCCATCCTCGCGGGAGTAATCGCGATACAACATTGAGGCGACCGCATCGACGCGCAGTCCGTCCAGATGGTATTCTTCCAGCCAATACAGCGCGTTGGCGACAAAGAAGTTGCGCACTTCGGTCCGCCCGTAATTTGGGATGAGCGTGTTCCAATCCTGATGAAACCCCTCGCGCGGATCGCCATGTTCGTACAAGGCGGTGCCGTCAAATTTCGCCAGCCCGTGCGCGTCGGTCGGAAAATGCCCGGGCACCCAGTCAAGCAAGACCCCAATGCCCGCCTCATGCGCCACGGAAACGAAGTTGCGAAACTCATTTGGCGGCCCGAACCGCGTGGTCGGCGCAAACAGCCCGACCGGCTGATAACCCCATGAGCCATCGAACGGAAATTCGGAAACCGGCAGCAACTCAATATGGGTAAAGCCCATGTATTTTGCATAAGACACCAGATCACGGGCCAGTTCATGATAGGATAGTGGCCGGCCGTTTTCGTCATAGCGTCGCCGCCACGAGCCCAGATGAACCTCGTAGATGGAAATGGGCTGACCCCTGTCGGCACGCGTCGCGCGCGACGCCATCCAGGCATCGTCATTCCAGCCATAGCCGGCAATATCGCGCACGATCGAGGCCTGTTCCGGCGGGTGTTGCGCGCCAAAGCCCACGGGATCAGCCTTTTCGCGTGCCTGCCCGTCGGCCCCGACGACCTGATATTTATACAGCTCCCCCTCTCCCAGTTCGGGCAGAAAAATCTCCCACACGCCGGTATTGCCGGCCGGCCGCATCGGATGGCGCCGCGCATCCCAGACGTTGAAATCGCCGATCACGCTCACGCGTTGGGCATTGGGCGCCCAGACGGCGAAATGCACGCCATTGACGCCTTGATGCGTGGTGACATGCGCACCCAAGGCACGCCAAAGCTCTTTATGCGTGCCTTCGCCGATCAGATATTGGTCAAAATCGGTCAGGACGGGCGCAAAGGAAAACGGGTCATGTGTGGTGAATTCGGTGCCGTCGGCGTAACGCATCGTAAGCGTATAGGCCTTGCCCGCGACCGGGCCCGAAAAGACATCGCCCGATTGCCGCGGCAAGGGCGTCTTTTTGGCCCCCACACGCGCAACAACATCGACCGCCCCGGGCTGAAACGTGGTGATCCATCGCTTGCCGCCGCTCTTGTGCGGCCCCAAAATGTCATAGGGCGCGTCATGCGTGCCAGAGTTCAACGCGTGCAAGCTGTCATCTGACAAAAAGACCGGTCTGTCAGCAAGAGATGCGTTTGCCATTGTTATTCCATGTGCTGCGTCTGGCCTGATCCTAGCCTTAGTCTTGCAACCAGCCAAACATGCAACGCATGAGAAAGCAACCGCCATGGACCTGAAGACAAACGGCAAATCCGCCAGATGCCGGACCGCCATTCAACGCATTGCCACATGTTATTGGCAATTGCCCCGAGCCCAAAGATTGGCCACAATTGCGCAATGGAAGTCCAGCGCTGCCCGGTGCAGGACAACACCCCATTAAGGATACGATCCATGGCATTTGCCCTGAGTGCAGGCGCGCTTAATCATACACCCGGCCTGTTGGGCGGCGGCGACGCGGCGCATCGTGTCTTGTCCGCCGAGGCCTATCGCATGGCCATTGATGAGATCACGAAATGGCCCGGCTACGCGCCCACCCCGTTGCACCATCTGAAAGCCCTGGCCAGAGACATCGGCGTGGCCGAGATTTTATACAAGGATGAGGGCCCCCGTTTCGGGTTGGGCAGCTTCAAGGCGCTTGGCGGGGCCTATGCCGCATTGCGCGTGTTGCAGCGCGAAATCAAGACCCGTGATGGCCGCAAGCCCCGGTTGGCCGACATTCGCGATGGCGCGCATAAATCTGCTTGCGCCCGTATCACGCTGGTTTCAGCCACAGATGGCAATCACGGGCGGTCGCTGGCCTGGGGCTGCAACCGGTTTGGCGCGCCGTGCCGGATCTATATCCACGCCGATGTCAGCGAGGGCCGCGCCCAGGCCATGCGTGATTTGGGCGCCGAGGTGGTGCGGATCGCCGGCGACTATGACCAATCGGTCAAACTGGCACAATCAGAGGCGCTTGAGAATGGCTGGTTCGTCGTCTCTGACACTTCCTGGCCCGGCTATCACCTGCCGCCCACGGATGTCATGGCGGGCTACGGTGTAATGGCGCGGGAAATCGTGGACGCGCTGGACACCCCCCCGACCCATGTCTTCTTGCAAGGTGGCGTGGGTGGATTGGCCGCCGGCGTTGCGGCCTATCTGCGCCAAAGCTGGGGCGCATTTTCTCCGCGCGTGGTGGTGGTTGAGCCTGAATTTGCCGCCTGTCTGTTTGCCAGCGCCGCGCGCGGCGCGATCACAAATGTCACCATCGAGACCGAAACGATCATGGCGGGGTTGTCGTGTGGCGAACCCTCGCCACTCGCCTGGGATATCTTGCACGACGAAGCCGCTGATTTCCTGACCATTCCTGATGGTGTCGTGGCGCCTGCGGTGCGGCAATTGGCGCGCCCCCTTCCCGGTGATCCCGTCATTCAAGCCGGCGAGAGCGCCGTTGCCGGGCTGGGTGCCCTGCAGATGGCATGCCGGGATCACGACAAGATGCTGGCGCTTGGCCTGAACAGCGCCAGCCGGGTGCTGCTGATCGGGTCCGAAGGCGCGACGGATCCGGAAATATTCGCGCGCATCATGGCCGAGACATGATTCTGCCACCCGAACTGGGTGTCCCGGATGCCCGAAGATTGGTCGTTTCGCGCAAATAGCGGCATCTTGGCGAACTGCCGCAGGCCCGCCAGGGCGCGCGGACGCGATTTCCAAGGTTTTCGTTTGCACTTTGCCGAACTCTTCGAATAGCCTCTCGCAAGGCAAAACCAAAAATGCTTGTGGGGAAGACACTATATGTCTGACGGGTACGTCGAATTCGATCATGTTCAAAAAAGCTATGACGGCGAGGTTCTTGTCGTCAAAGATCTGAACCTGTCCATGCCAAAAGGTGAGTTTCTGACTATGTTGGGGCCGTCGGGCTCTGGCAAGACAACCTGCTTGATGATGCTGGCCGGTTTTGAAACCGCCACCCATGGCGAAATTCGGCTGGACGGCAAGGAAATCAACAACATCCCCCCGCATAAACGCGGCATCGGCATGGTGTTTCAGAATTACGCGCTTTTTCCGCATATGACGGTGAACGAAAACCTCGCCTTCCCGCTGGAAGTGCGCGGCCTGTCGAAACCGGACCGCGAAGCCAAGGTCAAGCGGGCGTTGGAAATGGTGCAGATGGGCGAATTTGGCAACCGCCGGCCTGCGCAATTGTCCGGCGGCCAACAGCAGCGGATCGCCCTGGCCCGCGCGCTGGTCTTTGACCCCTCATTGGTCTTGATGGATGAGCCTCTGGGCGCGTTGGACAAGCAGCTGCGCGAACATATGCAATATGAAATCAAGCACTTACACGAAAGTCTTGGCATCACCGTTGTTTACGTGACCCATGACCAATCCGAAGCCCTGACCATGTCGGACCGGGTGGCCGTGTTCAACGATGGGCGCATCCAGCAATTGGCGGCGCCGGACGATTTGTATGAACGCCCCGACAATTCCTTCGTGGCCCAGTTTATTGGTGAAAACAACAAGTTGAGCGCCAAAGTTGTCGCAAAATCCGGCGATCTGGCGACCGTCAAGCTGGCCAGCGGCGAGACCTGTCAGGCTTTGGCGGTCAATTGCGGCGACGTGGGTGCCGATACGCTGATTTCGATCCGGCCCGAGCGCGTCAGCGTGGGCGCTGCCGAGGGGCCAAATGCCACGATGGGCGAGGTCAAGGAACTTATCTATTTGGGCGACCATATCCGGTGCCGCCTGAACGTGCACGGCAATGACGAATTTGTTGTCAAAGTGCCAAATGCAGCAGGCCATGAACATCTGAGCGTCGGCGAAAAGACACGTGTTGCGTGGCTTCCCGAAGACGCCCGGGCGTTGGACGTGCTGCACTAAACCGGCCCGCGAGGTCCGGAATAATTCATCCAAGGGAGAAAAAGATGAAAAAACTACTGATCATGACAACCGCGCTGACCGTCACCGGCGCCGCTGCGAATGCAGAAATCACGGTGATGTCCTGGGGCGGCGCCTATACCAAATCGCAGGTAGAGGCCTATCAAAAGCCTTTCACCGCGATGACCGGCATCAGCATCAACTCGGTCGATGCAGACAACCCGGCCACGCCCATCAAGGCGCAAGTGGAAGCGGGCAACGTCACCATTGACGTGGCCGATGTCGAATTCTCGGACGCCGTGCGTCTGTGTGACGAAGGCCTGCTGGAGGAAATCGACCTGTCGATCCTGCCGGATGCCCCGGATGGCACCTCTGCCGAGGATGACTTCATCGAAGGCGCGCTGCAGGATTGTGCTGTGGCCAACATCGTTTGGTCCACGGTCTTTGCCTATAACAAGGACAACAACCCAACCGCACCTGACAGCATCGACGATTTCTTCAACACGGCAGATTTCCCCGGAAAACGCGGCCTGCGCAAGTCGGCCAAAGCGACCCTGGAAATGGCTCTGATGGCCGATGGTGTGGCAGCAGCCGACGTCTATGACGTGCTGGAAACCGACGAAGGCGTTGACCGCGCATTCGCCAAGCTGGACACGATCAAGGACGACATCGTCTGGTGGGAAGCCGGCGCACAGCCTCCACAATTGTTGGCTGACGGCGAAGTGGCCATGTCCACCGCCTATAACGGGCGTATCTTCAACGCCGCCATTGCCGAAAACCAGCCGCTGGAAGTCGTCTGGGACGGTCAGATCCTCGATTTTGACCTGTGGGTCATTCCCAAGGGCGCCCCAAATGTTGAAGAAGCGTTGAAATTCATCGCCTTCTCGACCGACACACAGCGTCTGGCAGATCAGGCTTCGTGGATCTCATATGGCCCGGCGCGCAAATCGTCTGGCGCGCTGGTTGGCAAGTATTCCGATGGCGTCACCGAGATGGCACCACATATGCCAACGGCTGCGGCCAATCTGGAAAACGCTCTGGTCAACAACTTTGAATTCTGGGCCGACCGGGATGCCGAGTTGAATGAGCGTTTCAACGCCTGGCTGGCGAACTGATCACGTCAAAGACCCGCGCCGGATCTCGGCGCGGGTCACTTATCGAGGTGGGACAAAATGGCTGAGCTTTCCGCATCCAATGATCTGGTCACGGCTGACGGTCGCTCGCTCAAGGCGGCATTGGCCCAGGCCGAAGCCCGGGCCAAACGACGGGCATTCTTGTTGGTAGCGCCGCTTTTGGCCTTTGTATTGCTCACCTTTGTCGTGCCGATCGGCCAGATGCTGGTGCGCTCGGTTCACAATGACGCGTTTTATTCCTGGACGGATCGCGACACCGGCGAAGTCATCCCGACCATGGTCAACCTGCGCGCCTGGTTTGCCCAAACCAAGGCCGGCACCGAACCTGATGAGGCCGCCTATGAGGCGCTGGTCAAGGATCTGGTGCAAGCGCGAGAGCTGAAATCAATTGGCCAAAGTGCCACCCGCATCAATTATGAAAAACCCGGTTCGCGCTCGCTGTTCACGAAATCCGCGCGCCGCGCACCCAGGCTGGAAGCGCCCTTCAAGGAAGCGCTGCTGGACGTTGACGAGGATTGGGGCGATCCCGGACTGTGGCGTGCCATGCGCGATGCCTCCAAGACTGTGACGCTGAATTTCTACCTGTCCGCGCTGGATTTTGAACGCGCCGACGACGGGTCGATTGTCTCGGTCAATGAAAACCGCGCCGTCTATGTCCTGTTGTTCAAACGCACCTTGCTGTTGTCGCTGCTGATCACCGGGCTGACACTGATCCTGGGCTTTCCCATTGCGTTTTTGCTGGCGACATTGCCCATGCGCATATCGAACCTGCTGATGATCATGGTTTTGTTGCCATTCTGGACATCCCTGCTGGTGCGCACGACATCGTGGATCGTGTTGCTGCAATCTCAAGGCGTGGTCAATGACCTGGCCGTGGGTGCCGGATTGCTGGCCGATGACGGGCGCGTGCAATTGATCTACAACCAGTTTGGCACGATCATCGCGATGACCCATATCCTGCTGCCCTTCACGATTTTGCCGCTGTATTCGGTGATGCGCCCGATTGACCCCTCTTATGTGCGCGCCGCGCGCTCACTTGGTGCCACCAGTTGGACAGCCTTCCGCCGCATCTATCTGCCCCAAACCGTGCCCGGCATCGGTGCGGGCGCGCTGTTGGTCTTTATTCTGGCGGTTGGCTATTACATCACCCCCGCCCTTGTGGGCGGCTCGGACGGCCAGTTGATTTCAAACCTCATCGCCTTCCACATGCAAAAATCGCTGAACTGGTCGCTGGCCGCGGCGCTGGCCGCGCTGCTGCTGGGCGGTATTCTCATCTTGTATTGGCTCTACGATCGGATCGTGGGCATCGACAACCTGAAGCTGGGATAGACACATGGGACTTCCGGTATACGCCTCACCATTGGAACGGATCTGGTATTACACCTTTCGGGTCATCTGCGCGTTGATCTTCCTGTTCCTGATGGCCCCGATCCTGATCATCATCCCGCTCAGCTTCAACGCAGAGCCGTATTTCACATTCACCCAGAAAATGCTGTCCTTTGATCCGACCGGCTATTCAACCCGCTGGTATGATCTGCTGCTGACTTTCGGGATGGAAAACCCGGATGTCGCGCGCGATCGCTCGTGGTGGTCGGATGTGTGGGAAAACGCGGCCTGGGTGCGCGCCACCAAGAACTCGATCATCATCGGCTTTTTCTCAACCATCCTGGCCACCGGGTTGGGCACATTGGCCGCTCTGGGCCTTTCGCGCCCGGAAATGCCCTATCGGCGCGCCATCATGGCGGTGCTGATTTCACCCATGATCGTGCCGATCATCATAACCGCAACCGGCCTGTTTTTCTTTTATTCCACAACCGGCCTGGCCAACAGCTATCCGGGCATCATCCTGGCCCATGCAACCCTGGGCATTCCCTTTGTCATCATCACGGTGACCGCGACGCTGGTGGGCTTTGACCATTCGCTGACCAAAGCTGCTGCCAGCCTTGGCGCCACACCATCGCGCACTTTTTTCAAGATCATCATGCCGCTGATCCTGCCCGGTGTGATTTCGGGGGCGCTGTTTGCATTCGTCACCTCATTCGATGAGGTGGTCGTAGTGCTTTTCATTGCCGATTTCGACCAGCAAACAATTCCGCGCCAGATGTGGAACGGCATCCGCGAGCAGATCAGCCCGGCCATCCTGTCGGTGGCCACAATTCTGGTGATCTTCTCTACCTTGCTGCTGACCACGATGGAATTGCTGCGACGCCGTTCAGAACGGCTGCGCGGCATGGCCCCGCATTGAGCCGGCGCGCCATATGAAGCCGACCCGCCCCGAGCATGGCGCGCCTACAGATGCGGCCCAGCGCGCGGCGCGACCGGCGGTTGTCTGCTACCCGACCGAAACCTTACCCGCGCCGGACCTTGCCGCGATGCGGGCATTGCGAGCCCGTTCGCGGCTTGTCTCGACCACGCTTGCCCCGCCCCGCGACGCCGTTTGTGTGACCGTCCCGCGTGGTGGCTTTTTCCGCATCACGTCGCGCGAAGGGCCGCAGGTGGGCGATCTGAACCTGTGGAACGCCCACAACATCGCCGAACGGTTCTATTCGGGCAAGACCCGCGCGTTGCACGGCACGCACCTGTCCACCGGTGACCGCATGTGGTCCAGCTTTCCGGCCCTACGCCCGATGGCCACGATCACCGATGACAGCCTGGATTGGTATGGTTTTGACGCCGACGGCGGTTCGGTTCATGACGTGATCGGCACCCGCTGTGACCCATATACCGGCAATTTGCTGAATGGTGATCACTACCACCATTGCTGCCATTCCAACCTGACGCGCGCCTTTGCCCGCCATCAAGACATCAGTCTGGACGAGGCTGAACCCCATATTCATGATGTGTTGAACGTGTTCATGTGCACGGGCTTTCTGCCATCGACCAAGCAATATTTCATGAAGGCCAGCCCGGTTCGCCCCGGCGATTATCTGGAATTCTATGCCGAGATCGACCTGATTGTCGGTCTGTCGGCCTGCCCGGGCGGCGATTGTTCGTC
>Ga0316205_10001898_pt1 | contig 23769 bp, 23 predicted proteins | sample 3monthpyrite_MG_FD_204941 | JGI IMG/M metagenome (GOLD analysis project Ga0316205, IMG submission 204941) | Microbial mat bacterial communities from mineral coupon in-situ incubated in ocean water Damariscotta River, Maine, United States -... | ecosystem: Environmental > Aquatic > Marine >... | reverse complement strand
TTGATGGCGTTGCGCACGGCAGCGGTCATTTCGACATCACCGCCGGGGTTCATCATCACGTATGAAACCCGGCTCATCAGGTCTTCGCCGAAGCGGATTTGCGGGTTCATCACCCCGGATGAGGCCAGCACCTCGCCGCTGCCAAGGTTGCACAGATGCGCGGCGATGGTGGTGGAACCAAGGTCGACCGCCAGCCCGTATAGCGGGCCGTCAAACAGGCCCGGCCAGATTTCAAGAACCGCGCCGCTGGGCACATGATAGGCGCAGGTAACCTGCCACTTGCCCTTGCGCAGGGTGGGTTGCAGGCGGCGCAGGGTGTTGAGCGAGGCGGTGGCCACAACATCCCACTGCTCCTTGAGCGCAGCCTGTAGACGCTCGAAATCGCCGCTTGGCCGGTGCATGTCGGGTTCTTCGACCTCGACAAACAGCAGGCGAATACTGGGGTCGATGACAATATCACGGGCTTCGGCGCGTTTGCGGATAACCTGTTTGTGCACCTGTGATTCCGGCGGCACATCAATCACCACATCACCGGTTATTTTGGCCTGGCAGCCAAGCCGCCGCCCCTTGGGCAGGCCCCGAATGCGATCATAGCGCGCCTCGACGCTGTTCCATTCCGATAGTGCATCAACCCTCGACACCAGCCCGAATTTGGAAAACTCGCCGAAGGACGGGGTAACCTGGCATTTGGAGCAAATCCCGCGCCCGCCGCAAACGGAATCAAGATCGACCCCCAGAGAGCGGGCCGCATCAAGCACCGCGGTGCCTTCGGCAAATTGCCCGCGTTTGCCGGAAGGGGTGAATATTACGGTGTGGGATTTGGTCATGAATGTCTCGCGCAAGTTTCGGGCATAGTAGCAATTATGGCCGGATGTTAAAGCGCGATTCCGACCCTTTAGAGAGAGTCCTGCCACAGGCATCTGTCAAAAGCGTGGTAAGCGCGCAAAACCTGCGTTGACCCGGCAGGCGCGAGGCGGGAACAGCCCTCGACCGCGCCTTCATATTCAAAGACGCTGACAAAGCCGTCTTTCGGTGTTTCAAATGCGGCGGTGCAAAGCCGGGCGCCCGGGGCCAGCGTGGCGACGCCCCGATATTGCGCCTGTGCTGGCACGCTTAGCGCGATGAATGTAACTATTTTTCCAGCATATTTTGCCATTTGGGGGCCTCCTTTTTGGCATGGATACCATATGGCGATGCGGTTGATTGTAACGGAATTGTAACAAAATCTCTCGGCTTCGAGAGCTGTTGTGTAAAGGGTTTACTCCGGGTGCGGCATTTTGGCGCTAGGCTGGCTTCATAAATTTATCAACGGGAGAGTGACAATGAAAAAAAGAATACTTGGCCTGACCTTGGTTGCATGCCTTTCCGGCGCGGTGGCACTTGGCCAGGGCATGCCACCGTTTGGCTCCGAAGATGATGCCGCCTATGCGGCCTCTGTCTGGAGCGCCATGGCCGCGCTAAGCCTTGCGGGTGACAACCAGATATATGTGGCCCCCTATGAGGGCACCGACCCGCACGGCATGATGCTGGAAACCTTTTTCACCTCGGCCGAGATCGATGGCTACAGAGGAGACCTGATTGTAAAGCGCAATTACGGCCCGGTGGGCGTGACCGCAGAACAGGTGATGAGTAACCCCGAAGAATATTTGGGCTCGGTCACCGTGATGTTTCGCCGCGAAGCGGGGTATGACCCCGATAACCAAAACTGGTTTTGGGCCAAATTCCTGCCCGATGGCACCCTGGATAAAAACCCGGCGGGCAGGCAACTGGCCGGTATGATCGCCAAGGGAATGGATCAGGGGTGTATCGCTTGCCATGTCTTGGCGGGCGGGAACGATTATGTTTTTACCGCCGATAACATGGCCCAAACCATGGAATAATGGGCAATAAAAAGGCGGCACCTGCGGGGCCGCCTTTTTGCAAACCATGCCCGAAGCATGTTTTGCTGCCTCTAAACATAACCCGCTGCTTTCATTTTTTTGCGCGGATCATAGGGGTGGTTTTTCTTTTGTGCTTCCATAAAGGAGGCCAAACCGTCATCGATCACCTCCGGCATCTGGATGCTGAGCGTCACCAACTGGTCTCCTTTTTTGCGCGCGGCCTCAATGCCCCGCCCCTTGAGCCTAAGCACCTTGCCGGAATTTGCCCCCGCCGGTATATTCAGCCCGACATTGCCCTTGATTGTCGGCACTTCCACTTTGCCGCCAAGGGTGGCCTCATAAAGCGTGAGCGGTAGCGTGATCTCGATATCATGCCCGTTGCGGCTGAAAACAGGGTGGTCTTCAACCTCTATAGCAATAAGCGCATCTCCGGTCGGGCCGCCATTGGCTCCGGGCTCGCCCCGGCCTTTCAGCCGAATGGTCTTGCCACTCTCGATCCCTTTCGGAATGGTGATATTAAGGCTGGCTCCATCGGCCATGGTTACCTGCTTTTTGCTGCCAAGTGCTGCTTCGAGAAAGGAAACCTTCATATTGTAGCGCCGGTCCTGCCCCTTGAATGACTGCTGGCCAAAGCCAGCGCCGCCACCCCTGCGGCCGCCAAACATCTGCGAGAAAATATCGCCCATATCGCCGGTTTCCTGATAGGCACCGCGGTTTTGAAAGGGGTTCTGGCCCCTGGCATTGCCATATTGGCGATAATATTGCTGCTGCGGCGTTTCCTGCCCCGAGTCGTCAATTTCTCCCGCATCATAGCGTTTGCGTTTTTCGGCATCGCCCAAAATATCATGGGCGGCCGAAACTTTTTTGAAGCGCTCCTCTTTTCCGGCGTCACCCGGGTTCAGGTCCGGGTGCAGCTCTTTCATGAGTGTGCGATAGGCTTTTTTGATATCGCTCTGGCTGGCGTTTTTACCGACACCCAGAACTTTATAGAGTGTTTCTGGCATTTTTTCCCTCGATTAGGTTTGCCTAATATTTAGGCAATCGGGGAGGGGAGTGCAAGGGGAATGCGGCAGGTTTTCACCTGCGCTCCCGAAGCAAATATGCCCTAACTACCCACGTTGGCGGCGGCGGCCGGTGCGGGCGCCGCGGGCGCCGGCCTGAACTTCGCCTTCGGCCAGCGGAGGCTTGTTGGCGCGTATCCATTCCGAGCCGTGGGCGTCGTTATTTGTGAGCAGGTTGGCGGCGCGAATGGCGTCCATTTCAATTTTATGCATCGGGTTCATAATCGCCGAGGTCATGCCCGAGGCAATCGCCATCGGCAAAAAGGCCGCATTTACGCCGTTGCGGTTGGGCAGGCCAAAGCTGATATTGGAAGCGCCGCAGGTGGTGTTAACCCCCAACTCCATGCGCAGGCGGCGCACAAGTTCAAACACCTGCAAGCCCGCCGTGGCCATGGCGCCGATGGGCATCACCAACGGGTCCACCACGATATCATGGGCCGGAATACCGAAATCAGCCGCGCGTTCCACGATTTTTTTGGCAACCTGAAAGCGCACTTCCGGGTCTTCTGAAATGCCGGTATCATCATTGGAGATCGCCACAACCGGCACGTTGAATTTCTTCACCAGTGGCAGGATAAGCTCCAACTTTTCTTCTTCACCGGTAACCGAATTAACCAAAGGCCGCCCGTTACACACTTGCAAACCGGCTTCCAGCGCCCCGGCCACCGAACTGTCGATGCAGAGCGGAATATCGACCAATGCCTGCACGCGGCGCAGCACTTCCTGCATCAGCGGCGGCTCGGTTTCATTCGGGTTCGGGTTGGAATTATAAACCACACCGGCGTTGATATCCAGCATGGTAGCGCCCGCAGCCACCTGCGCCAGCGCGTCGGATTCCACGGTCGAGAAATCTCCGGCCTCCAGTTCGGCAGCCAGTTTTTTGCGGCCGGTGGGGTTAATGCGTTCGCCAATCACACAGAAAGGCTGGTCAAAACCGATGATCGCGGTTTTGGATTTTGATTCAACAATGGTGCGGGTCATTTTTGGTCCTTCAGGCGCGCAGGCGGGAGGCGGTGTCGCTTTGGGTTGCTATATAGTCGGTCGTGGCCCGTATGCCACCTAGCGGAAAGAAATGCACCGATTCTATCGGGAAGGCGGGGTTGGCGGCTTTATGGGCGGCCAGATCAGCCAAAATCGCCTCGGGCGTAAAGGGGCGCATCAGCTTTGTGAGATCACGGGCGCGGCGGGTCAGCACCCGCAGGCTGGGGCCAACACCGCATGCCATTGAAAACTTGATCAGTGTTTGCAGCTTGGCCGGGCCGGCAATGCCGATATGCACCGGAAGCGAAACGCCCGCTTCGGCCATGCGCCGGGTCCAGTCGATCACCGGTTGCGCTTCGAAGGTAAACTGGGTGGCAATGGCCATGCCGGCATCGGTGCGGTTCTGGAAGTCGGATTTCCATTTGAGCGCGGCCATCACCTCGGCTTCGGCCCCGATGTCTTTATTGCCTTCGGGGTGGCCCGCCACATGCAAACGCTTAAAACCGAAACGGTCAAAAACGCCGCTTTCCAGCAATTGCATGGAATCTGAAAATTCACCTTCTGGCCTGTCAACACCACCGGCCAGCAACAACGCCGAGGAAATGCCGAGATCGGCATAGCCGCCCACCCAGTTTTCCAGGGTCGTGGCATCTTTGATGATGCGCGCGGGCAAGTGTGGCATGACCTCGAAACCGTCGGTAACAAGGCGTTTGGCCGTGACCTGCATATCCGAGATCGGCGTGCCGGCGATATGGGCGATATAAACCCGGGTGCCCTGTGGTAAAATCGCCTTGAAATCGGGAATTTTGGCCGCTGTGCGCGGCATTACCTCAATGGAGAAGCCATTGAGAAAACCTTGCGGGGCAGGGGCGGGTTTAATAGGCACAACGTTCATTTGACCTCCGGTTCAGGCTGGCTCCCAGCCGTCATTCGCAATCAGGGATTTGATCTTCTCCTGATCGTAGGCGAGGTCCAGCGCCTCGGCCTGCGCATTTGCGACAGATTGATCATCACCCGAGACCTCGACAGGCACGGATTTACGCCATTCGGCTAAATAATCGTCGGTTCCCGCCGCACCGGTTTTCATCGCGGCGCGGTCTATCGCCTGTTCGAATCGCTCGGGCAATTGCACCTTGGCCGCACGGCGGCCTTTGCCAACAATTACCTGCGCCGGAATATCCCGCCAGTATACAATCACCATATTTGCCATTTCGCGCCCTCCTTTTTCAGCCATTTGGGCGTAAATCCGGCATTTGTAAAGGGTTGGTCGCACTCGATGCTTGAAGTGTCGGAATTAGCGTGTATGTTAGCTTTATTGCAAAACTCATTGACGGTATGGACCGATGCACACAGATACACAAAAACAGACCCCGAGTCTGTCCTTCGAATTTTTTCCTCCACATTCAGTCGACGCGAATCTGCGGCTATGGCGCTCGGTGGAGCGTCTTGCGCCGCTGGCGCCACGCTTTGTCTCGGTCACTTACGGGGCGGGCGGCGCCACACGCGCGCGCACCATGGCGGCGATTGCCACCATCAAAGACCGGGCGCGGCTCAATATTGCCGGCCATCTTACCTGTGTCGGTGCCTCTCAGGAGGAAACACTGGACGTGGCCCGCGCCTATGCCAAAAACGGCGTAAAGCGGATTGTGGCACTACGCGGCGATGCGCCAAAGGGTGAAAGCCGCTTCACCCCGCACCCTGACGGGTTTGCCTCGGCAGCCGAACTGGTGGCAGGGCTTAAAGCGGCGGGCGATTTTGATATTTCGGTTGCTGCCTACCCGGAAAAGCACCCCGAAGCCAGCTCGCTTCAGGCCGATATTGATAACCTCAAACGCAAGGTCGATGCCGGTGCGTCACAGGCGATCACCCAGTTTTTCTTTGAAAAGGAAGATTTCCTGCGCTTTCGTGATCTGGCGGTGAAATCTGGCATTGATGTGCCGATCATTCCCGGCATTCTGCCAATCGAGGATTTCGGAAAAATGACCCGCTTCGCCGCGCGCTGCCATGCCCGTGTGCCGGACTGGATGCACAAGGCGTTTGAGCATGCCAAACCGGGGGAGGAATCCGATATCCTTTCTATCGCGCTTACCACCGAATTATGTGACGATCTGATGCACGAGGGCGTGCAACACCTGCATTTTTACACCCTCAACAACCCGGACCTCACCTATAATATATGCAGCGGGCTTGGTATGCCGGTGCACGGCTTTGCTGCGCAAAACGGATTGGTTGCGTAAATCCTTTTGGTGATATAGCCTATATCCAAACACCCCGCCGAGGCGGGGCAGAGATTGGCTTGAACAATGAACAATAAGGCTCGGCCCACGGGCCCTGCGTCAAAACCTGCTCCCCATACGGGGGAGGGGCCGTTTTATGCGGCGCTGGATCTGGGCACTAATAGTTGCAGAATGCTGATTGCCACGCCTTATGGCGGGCATTTCCAGATTGTCGACGCTTTTTCAAAATCGGTGCGTCTCGGCCTTGAACTGGAACGCACCGGCGCGCTTTCCAATGCCGGCATTACCCGCACCGTGCAGGCGCTGCATGTATGCGCCAAAAAGCTGAAATTGAACAGGGTGGTTGCCCAGCGTCTGGTAGCCACCGAGGCGTGCCGCCGTGCCATTAACGGCGAAAAATTCATAAGCCGCATTCGCTCCGAAACCGGGCTCAAGCTTGAAATCATCAAACCTTCCGAAGAAGCCCGGCTGGCGGTTGTTGGCTGTGCGCCATTGGTTGACCCCGGGGCCAAGCAGGTATTGGTAATAGATATCGGCGGCGGCTCGACAGAGCTGGTATGGATAGACCTTTCAGAGGTTGCCCCCGCCGATAAAACCAAAGCCATGATGGAGCTTAGCCCCGGCACCGGCACCAAAGGCAAAAACACGCCGCTCGGTGCCAAGGTGGTGGACTGGATCTCGGTGCCGCTCGGGGTGGCCACCTTGTTGCAACGCTATTCCGATGTCGGGGATGATTCCGCCCGTTTTGCGCTGATGGCGTGGTATTTCGAGGAAATGCTGGAGAGTTTTGCACCTTATGTCGAGGGCAGCTCGATGGCGATGATGGACGGATTGCAGGTGATCGGCACCTCCGGCACCATCACCACGGTGGGCGCCATGCACCTTGGCCTGCGCCGCTATGACCGCAACCTCGTTGACGGCATGGCCATGGGCGCGGTTGACGTAAACCGCGTGGTTGACCGGTTTTTGCAGCTTGGCCCTGCCGGACGGCGCGAGGAGCCCGGCATCGGGCGCGACCGGGCGCAGCTTATCATGTCGGGCTCGGCCATTTTGCAAACCATTTTGCGCATCTGGCCCACCCAAAACATTCGCGTCGCCGATCGCGGCCTGCGCGAAGGCATGCTTTATTCAATGATGAATGCCGACAGGGCATTTGAAGGACAGTTATGAGAAAACCCGGCGAAAAAATCAACAATTCGGGCCGTGGCCAGCGGGACCTGAAAGTGCGGGTAAAATCTGCCAAGGGCCGCAAGCTGGCCAGCACCCTGTGGCTGGAACGCCAGTTGAACGACCCCTATGTGCAGCGCGCCCAGAAAGAGGGCTATCGCGGCCGCGCTGCCTATAAAATAATGGAAATCGACGACAGATACCGCTTTTTGCTGCCCGGCGCCAAGGTGGTTGACCTTGGTTGTGCGCCGGGCGGCTGGTGCCAGATATCGGTTGAGCGGGTCAATGCGCTTGGCGAGCGCAAGGGCAAAAAGGTCGGGACCGTGCTCGGGGTGGATTTGCAAGAGGTGGAGCACGTGCCGGGGGCCGAAATTCACCTGCTCGATTTTCTGGAAGATGATGCCGATGTGAAGGTCAAGGAATGGCTGGGCGGCAGCGCCAATGTGGTGATGTCGGATATGGCGCCCTCATCTTCGGGGCACAAGGGTGCCGACCATTTGCGCATTATGGCGCTGGTTGAAGCGGCACTATATTTCGCGCTCGATGTGCTGGAACCGGGCGGCACATTTGTGGCCAAGGTATTGGCCGGTGGTGCCGAAGCCGATGTGATGAAAATGCTGCGCGCAAATTTCACCAAGGTGATACATGTTAAGCCACCGAGTTCGCGCAAAGACAGTTCCGAAAAGTTTGTGGTGGCAACCGGTTTTAAGGGGCGGGAAGAAAATAGTGGTTTGCGCTAACCATGCGCGGGTAAAACTGTAGCTGAATTTCCAAAACTATGCACTTTGTGCCGGAGGGTAAAAGATGAGCCGACAACCACTTTGGCGCAGCACGCCTAGCGCTGTTTTTCCGGCCATTCTGGGGCTGGTGGGCCTTGGCCTGTTGTGGCGCGGCTTGGCAGAAGCTTTTGGTTTTACAACCGCCGTTGGCGATATTTTGCTCGGGGTTTCGGCGGCGGCGTTGTTTTACTTTTCATTGGCATATTTGGCCAAATTTCTGGCGCGGCCCGGGGTGCTGGCCGAGGATTTGCGCGCGCCGCCGGGCCGGGCAGGGCTTTCGGCCTTGTCGATGGCCTATATTGTGCTGGCGGCGGGCCTGCTGCCATTCGGCCTTCTGGCGGCATATATATGGTGGTTTGGCCTGCTGCTGAATGCGGTTATTCTCGTCTATGTTTTGATAGCTGATTTTAAAACCAGATCCGGGGGGCGCAGTGCCACGCCATTTCAGTATTTTACCTATGCGGGGTTGAGCACGGCACCGCTTGCCGGTGTTGCGCTTGGCTATTCCGCACTTAGCCAGGCGCTTGGCTATATTACCTTGCTGGTTTTTGTGTTCATAAGCTTGAAAATCGGGGCAAAATTTTTGCGCAGCCGCCCGCCGGCGCCGCTGAGGCCGCCATTGGTTATGCTGCTTGCGCCGCTTGGCCTGTTTGCGCTGGCCTTTGGGCAGTTCGGGCCGGAGATTTTGTTTTTGGTGTTTTATATTCTGGCATGGGGTGTCGCGATTGTGCTGTTGGTTTTCGCCCGTTGGCTCACCAGTGCCGGCTTCACCCCGATATGGGGCATGCTTGGCTTTTCACTGGTGGTTTTTACCAATATGAACCTGATGGCGATCGACAAAGGCTTTGGCACCATCGCCACAACAGGCGCGATAGCCGGTGCGCTTATTGGCACACCCCTGATCCTGTTTATTGCTTTCAGGGTGGCCAAAATGTGGGCCAAGCGCGATTTGGCCAAAAAAACCGGCGCGGCGGTGGCGTGAGGGCTTCCCTTTTGTGCGGCACCGTGCAATAGGAAAGCGTCAACGATAACCCCTAATTTGGGAGGTCTAGATGGACATATCCGAGGCGCTTACCTTTGACGATGTTTTGCTTGTGCCGGGGGCATCCGAAGTGATGCCGACCACGGCAGACACGCGAACCCGGCTTACAAAAACCATTTCCATGAATATCCCGCTGCTTAGCTCGGCCATGGATACCGTAACCGAAAGCAAAATGGCGATTGCCATGGCGCAGGCGGGCGGCATTGGTGTGCTGCACCGCAACCTTGATATCGAGGAGCAGGCGCGGCAGGTGCGGGCGGTCAAGCGTTTTGAAAGCGGCGTGGTGGAACACCCGATCACGCTCACCCCAGATCAGACCCTTGCCGATGCGCAAGCCATGCAGGAGCGCTACAAAGTATCGGGCTTTCCGGTGCTTGGCAAAGATGGCCGTGTGCTGGGGATAGTGACCAACCGCGATATGCGTTTTGCCAGTGATCCGGCCACCCCGATTGCCACGATGATGACCTCGGAAAATCTGGCCGTTATCCGCGAACCGGCTGACCTCATCGAGGCCAAAAGCATTATGCAGGCACGGCGCATTGAAAAGCTGCTGATCGTTGACGGCGACAGCCAGCTCACCGGATTGCTGACCATCAAGGATATCGAACAGGCCGTGCTCAACCCCCATGCCTGCAAAGACGATATGGGCCGGTTGCGGGTGGCCGCGGCCTCGACCGTAGGCGAGGCGGGTTTTGAACGCTCGATGGCGCTGGTGGAAGCGGGGGTTGATGTGGTGGTGATCGATACCGCGCACGGGCACTCGAGCGCGGTGGCGGACTCGGTGCGGCAATTGCGCAAAGCGGCCCCATCTGTGCAGATAATTGCCGGCAATGTGGCAACGGCAGTGGCCACGCGCAGCCTGATAGATGCGGGCGCGGATGCGGTAAAGGTTGGCATTGGCCCCGGCTCTATTTGCACCACGCGGATTGTGGCCGGTGTTGGCGTGCCGCAGCTTACGGCGGTGAGCGATTGCGCCAGAGAAGCCGCCAAAACCGGGCATACAATCATTGCCGATGGCGGCATCAAGTTTTCCGGCGATTTTGCCAAGGCGATTGCGGCGGGGGCAAGCTGTGCCATGATCGGCTCGATGCTGGCGGGCACCGATGAAGCCCCCGGCGAGTTATTTCTTTATCAGGGCCGCAGCTACAAGGCTTATCGCGGCATGGGGAGCGTTGGCGCCATGGCGCGCGGCTCGGCCGACCGCTATTTCCAAAAGGAGGTATCAAACGAAAAGCTGGTGCCCGAAGGGATAGAAGGGCAGGTGGCCTATAAAGGTTCGGCCGGCGGGGTGTTGCATCAGCTTGTCGGCGGTTTGCGCGCCGCCATGGGCTATACCGGCAATGCCACCATTGCCGAAATGAAGGGCGGCTGCAAGTTTGTGAAAATCACGGCGGCGGGGCTGCATGAAAGCCATGTGCACGATGTGCAGATCACCCGTGAAAGCCCAAACTACAGGGGTGCATAACAGGTATTTTGGGGCAAATTATATTTTTGCCGGTTTTGTGCGGTTTTTGGCGTCGCTAACAGATAACACATTTATATGATCTCACTTAGGCAGAAATAAACAACCTAAGGGAGGATGTGTTTGGTAGCGTTTCATTCACGTTTAGGCGGCACTACAGATGAACAAGTCTTCCGTGGTCCCATTGACAATCATCGGCGCTAACTTCGTGCTTCAGGCGCGTGTTTGGTGTTTTGCCGCTACCGCTTCGAACCCGGCGTTTTCGTTTTTTGCCGGGTCAAATTCAAAATATCGCTTGCGCCGCGCGGCTATGACAGGCAAATCCTGAAGCATGACCCCATCTGCCCGCCTATCCGCTGCTATTGACCTGCTTGACCAGATATTAGCCGGTGACCCTGCCGAGCGGGCGCTAACCCGCTGGGCGCGTTCCTCGCGCTTTGCCGGCTCAAAAGACCGTGCCGCTATTCGCGATATTGTGTTTGATATTTTGCGACAAAAGCGTTCGCTCGGGCATTTGGCCGCTGAAATGAGCGGGCGCGGTCTGGTGTTGGCGCACCAGTTCAGCAATGGTGAAGCACTTGACGAGCTGTTTGGCGAGATGCGTTTTGCGCCGCCCGCCATCACCGGTGCCGAGCGCGCCCGGTTGCAAAATCCGGGGCCGGCCCCCGACCCGGTGCGCCTTGACTACCCCGATTTTCTGGATACCGAGCTTCGCCGCTCGCTCGGAGATAGTCTGGAACCGATCATGGCGGCCATGCAAGCGCGCGCGCCGGTTGATTTGCGGGTAAACACGCTGAAAACAACCCCCGCAGAAGCGCAAAACTATTTGGCGCGGGATCTTATTTTTACCGAGGCGGTGGCCGGGGTGGCAGGCGCATTGCGGGTCACCGAAAATCCGCGCAAGCTCAACGGCTCGCTTGCTTACCTGTATGGGTTTGTGGAGCTTCAGGATGTTTCCAGCCAGATAGTGGCGCGGCTTTCCGGCGCGGCACCGGGCATGAAAGTGCTGGATTATTGCGCCGGTGGTGGCGGCAAAACCCTTGCCCTTGCTGCGGCAATGGCAGGCAAGGGCGCGCTTTATGCGCATGACATAAACCCGCTCCGCATGAAAGACCTGCCCGAGCGGGCAAGGCGCGCCGGTGCCGATATTCACATCATTCCGCCCGACCATTTAGAGCAAACCCAGAAATTTGACCTTGTATTGGTAGATGCGCCCTGCACCGGCAGCGGTGCATGGCGGCGCAACCCCGACAGCAAATGGCGGCTCAGCGAGCAGGGGCTGGCCGATATGGTTGAATTGCAGCGCGAAATTCTGGGAAAGGCCCGGAGCCGGGTAAAGGATGGTGGCCGCCTCGCCTACGCGACCTGTTCGCTGTTTAAGTGTGAAAACGCCGACCAAACGGACTGGTTTTTGCAAAGTTACCCGGGCTGGCAGATCATCGAACAGCAGGTATTGAGCCCGCTAACCGGTGGCGATGGTTTCTTTATTTCGGTTCTTGAAAACGGGGCCGCTCAATAATCAATGTAAAAATTTCATACATATTTAACCAATGAGTTGTGATATGCATGTCTGGAATAGGCACTATGGGTGAGTAATTGTTTTGAGCGAAATGAAAAAAGGCACAGCGACGGGTTATTTTTCGGTCTGGCTCTTGCTGTATTCACTTGCGCTCATCGCGGTGACTGTGGCGTTTTTGCGTGGCTGGCCGGTTTTGGCAATCGTTGCGGCCCTTGTTGCGCTGCTGACTGCCGCGCGCGGGCTTTTGCCACGTATAAGCGGGTCAAAACCCGGGTCAAGCCCCGTTTTGGCCGCAACCACCACCGCTACACTGGATTCTTTCCAGCTTATTGTGGAGGATCTGCCGGTAGCGCTCATCCGGCTCGCCGAAGATGGCACGATTGAGAGCGTAAACGTAACGGCACGCAGGCTTTTGGGGCAATCCAGCCTTATCGGGAAAGACTTTAGCGAAAAGGTCGAGGGCCTTGGGCGGTCTATGCGGGTGCGGGTTGAAGAAGCCTTCAAGGGGCGGGGAAACCGCACCACCGAGATGGGCCGATTTTTGCGCAACGGCAAAGAGATATTTCTGCAAGTCTCGCTCATGGCGATGAAAATTGACAACAGGTGCTGTCTGGTGGTGGTGCTGAGTGACAAAACCGAGCTTAAAATTCTGGAGGCGCAGTTTGTGCAAAGCCAGAAAATGCAGGCGGTCGGCCAGCTTGCCGGAGGTGTCGCCCATGATTTCAACAATCTGCTCACCGCTATCAACGGGCATTGTGACCTTCTGTTGCTTCGGCATCAAAACGAGGACGAGGATTTTGGAGACCTGATCCAGATTCGGCAAAATGCCAACCGGGCGGCGGCACTGGTGCGGCAGTTGCTGGCTTTTTCCCGCAAGCAAACCTTGCGGCCAAAAGTGCTGGTTTTGCGCGAAACGCTTTCGCATCTTACCCAGTTGCTCAACCGGCTTTTGGGCGAAAAGGTGAACCTGAAAATAGATATTGATGAAGAGCTCAACCTTGTGCGGGTTGACGAGCGCCAGCTTGAACAGGTGATTATGAATTTGGTGGTGAACGCGCGCGACGCGATGATGGACGGCGGCGAAGTGCTGATCACCGCCCGAAACGCCAAGCTGGAAACCCCGCTGGAGCGCGACCGGGCATCTGTGCCGGCGGGAGAATATGTGCGCATCTGTGTAAAAGACACCGGCACCGGTATCGACTCTGACAATCTCGCCAAGGTGTTTGAGCCGTTTTACACAACCAAACGGGTGGGGGAGGGCACGGGGCTTGGTCTCTCGACCGTGTATGGCATTATCAAACAAACCGGCGGCTTTGTCTTTGTCGACAGCCTTCGCGAAGTCGGCGCCGAATTCAGCATCTACCTGCCAAGCTATTTTGGCGGGCAGGAGGAGGAAGCCCCCGAAGAAAAGCCGGAAACGGCCGCCGAAACCGGGCCGGCCCCAAGCGGCACCATTTTGCTTGTGGAAGATGAAAAGCCGGTGCGCTCGTTTGCGGCGCGGGCCTTGCGATTGCGCGGCTATGAGGTGGACGAGGCCGAAAGCGCGGAAATGGCGCTGGAGATTGTCGACCGCGAGGGCGGCAAATATGATCTGTTTATTTCCGATATCATCATGCCGGGCAATGATGGCCCGACATGGGTAAGAAAGGCACTGGAAGCCCACCCGGATACCAAGGTTATTTTTATGTCTGGCTATGCCGAGGATGTTTTTGAGGACGGAAAACCCGATATCGAAGGGGCCGGTTTCATGCAAAAACCATTCTCGCTTTCCGAGCTAACGGATAATGTCAGCCAAAGGCTGGCAAAGTAGGGGCGCATAGTGAATTTTAAATAGGGCCTGAATAACGCTCCGGCGTTTACCTTTCATAAAGCATTTGGGTAAATACTCGATTTAACTCAAATTTTAATTGATTTGTTCTCTTTTTGATCTTATAGAACATTTAAAGAACATATCACACATTGCCCCTAGGGGCGGATTATGAAATAAGGGGTTAACAGATGGCTGACACATTATTGGACCTAGGTGGCAAGAGCAATATGGACAAGAACAAAGCACTCGAATCTGCCCTTAGCCAGATAGAACGGAACTTCGGCAAAGGCTCCATCATGAAGCTCGGGCAAAACAGCCCTGTTGTCGATATGGAGGCGGTCTCGACAGGCTCCATCGGGCTTGATATTGCCCTTGGTATTGGCGGCCTGCCAAAAGGGCGCATTATCGAGATTTACGGGCCGGAAAGCTCGGGCAAAACCACGCTGACCCTGCATGTGATCGCGGAAATGCAAAAACTTGGCGGGGTTTGCGCCTTTGTCGATGCCGAGCACGCGCTGGACCCGAAATACGCCAAAAACCTTGGCGTTGACCTCGATGAATTGCTGATTTCACAGCCCGATACCGGCGAACAGGCCCTCGAAATTACCGAAACGCTGGTGCGTTCCGGCGCGGTTTCGGTGGTGGTGGTTGATTCTGTCGCCGCGCTGACGCCAAAGGCGGAACTGGAAGGCGATATGGGCGATTACCAGATGGGCGCGCAGGCACGGCTGATGTCTCAGGCGATGCGCAAGCTGACCAGCGCCATCAACCGCTCCAACTGTATGGTGATTTTCATCAACCAGATCCGGATGAAGATCGGGGTGATGTTTGGCTCGCCGGAAACCACGTCCGGTGGCAATGCGCTGAAGTTTTATGCCTCTGTCAGGTTGGATATCCGCCGCATCGGCTCCCTGAAGGACCGTGACGAGGTTGTGGGCAATGCCACCCGCGTTAAGATAGTTAAAAACAAGGTTGCGCCGCCCTTTAAACAGGTTGAATTTGACATCATGTTTGGCGAAGGCATTTCCAAAACCGGTGAAATACTCGATATGGGGGTCAAACTCGGCCTTGTTGGCAAAGCCGGCTCGTGGTTTTCCTATGGGGATGAACGCATCGGGCAGGGGCGGGAAAATTCCAAAACCTTCCTGAAAGAACACCCCGACGTCGCCTATGAGATCGAGGATAAAATCCGCGCCGCACATGGGCTGGATTTTGGCGGCTCCGAGAATGATGTAGTTGATGACTAAACAAACAGGCGGCGGCCACCGGGCCGCCCCTATTTGTTTATGCCCTGTTGCCTGTGACGCCGCTTCGCTATAGAGCTTTTTTGAAAGCCACATTGTGTAACAGGGGACCCCATGGCCAGCGTAAATGACATCCGCAGCACGTTTATAGATTCATTCGTGAACAACGGCCATACAGCGGTTGAAAGCTCGCCGCTGGTGCCGCGCAACGACCCCTCGCTGATGTTCACCAATGCCGGTATGGTGCAGTTCAAAAATGTGTTTACCGGGCTGGAAAAACGCGATTACAGCCGCGCCGTAACCTCGCAAAAATGTGTGCGCGCCGGGGGCAAACACAATGATCTTGACAATGTCGGCTATACTGCGCGCCACCTCACCTTTTTCGAGATGCTCGGCAATTTCAGCTTTGGTGATTATTTCAAGGCCGAAGCGATTCCCTTCGCCTGGGATTTGCTGACCAAAGATTACGGAATCGACAAAAGCAAACTGTTGGTCACGGTTTACCATGATGATGACGAGGCCGCCTCGGTGTGGAAAAAATATGCCGGGCTTTCCGATGACCGGATTATCCGCATCGCTACCGATGATAACTTCTGGTCGATGGGGGCCACCGGCCCTTGCGGCCCCTGCACCGAAATATTTTATGACCATGGCGCGCATATTTGGGGCGGCCCGCCGGGCTCGAAAGATGAGGATGGTGACCGGTTTATCGAGATCTGGAACCTTGTATTCATGCAGTTTGACCAGCAGGAAGACGGCACGCGCCTGACCCTGCCCAAACCCTCGATTGACACCGGCATGGGGCTGGAGCGGATAAGCTCGCTGCTGCAAGGCTCCAACGATGTTTATGATACCGACCTGATGCGCAGCCTGATAGAGGCCTCGGCCCATGCCACACATAGCGAACCCGACGGCGAAGGCAACGTGCACCACCGCGTGATCGCCGACCATTTGCGCTCGACCTCGTTTTTGATCGCCGACGGGGTGCTGCCCGGCAATGAGGGCCGCGGCTATGTGCTGCGCCGGATCATGCGCCGGGCCATGCGCCATGCCCATCTGCTCGGTGCGCAAGACCCGGTGATGCACCGGTTGGTGCCGGAATTGGTGGCGCAAATGGGGCAGGCCTTCCCCGAGCTTGGCCGCGCCCAGAGCATGATCGAGGAAACGCTGGAGCTGGAAGAACGGCGCTTTCAAACCACGCTTGACCGTGGCCTGAAACTGCTCGATAGCGAGTTGGACAAACTCGCCGATGGCGCGCCGTTGCCCGGCGATGCCGCCTTCAAGCTTTATGATACCTATGGGTTTCCGCTTGATCTCACCCAGGATGCTTTGCGCGAAAAAGGCCGCGCGGTTGATACTGCCGGTTTTGACGCCGCCATGGCCGAACAAAAGGCCAAAGCCCGCGCCGCGTGGTCCGGGTCGGGCGAAGCGGCAGATGAAAGCGTGTGGTTTGATGTGGCCGATACCCACGGGGCCAGCGAATTTATCGGCTATATCGACGAGGTCGCCGAGGGGCATATTCAGGCGCTGGTGGTGGATGGAAAAACATCCGGCTCCGCTACTGGCAGCGTGAGCATCGCCCTGAACCAAACGCCTTTTTACGCCGAAGCCGGCGGGCAGGTTGGCGATAAAGGGATGATTAGCACCGAAACCGGCAAGGTGCGCATTGCCGATGTCAGGAAAAAGGCCAATGTCATTGTGCATATCGGCGAGGTGGTCGAGGGCGAGATCAGGGCCGGACAGGCAGCCGAGTTGACCGTTGACCACGCCAATCGCAGCGCCATTCGCGCCAACCATTCGGCTACGCACCTGCTTAATGAAGCGCTGAGAAATGTGCTGGGCAGCCATGTGGCGCAGCGCGGCTCGCTCAACGCCGCCAATCGGTTGCGCTTTGATTTCAGCCATGCAAAAGCAATGAGCGAAGCCGAACTGGCGGCGGTTGAGGCCGAAGTAAACGCCTATATCCGGCAAAATGGCGCCGTTGAAACCCGGATCATGACCCCGGATGCGGCGCGCACGCTTGGCGCACAGGCGCTGTTTGGCGAAAAATATGGTGACGAAGTGCGGGTGGTGTCGATGGGCAGGCTTGATGGTTCGGGCAAAGGGATTGACGGCCATACCTATTCGCTGGAGCTTTGCGGCGGCACCCATGTGGCGCGATTGGGCGAAATCGGGGTGATGAAGCTGGTATCGGAAGCTGCTACAGCCAGCGGGGTGCGCCGGATCGAGGCGCTTACCGGGGCCGGTGCCCTGGCCTATATTGCCGCCAACGAGGCTGCGCTTTCGCAGGCGACGGGGGTGATGAAGTCAACCGCCGCGCAATTGCCGGAGCGGATAAAAGCCCTGCTGGATGAGCGCAAGGCCCTGCAAAACGAGTTGGCGGAATTTCGAAAGCAACTGGCGATGGCGGGAGGTGGCAAGGCCGAAGCCCGTGTGCAAAACATAAATGGCATTCCGTTTTTGGCGCAAAAGCTCAGCGGGGTATCGGGGAAAGATCTGCGCGCCATGATTGACGACCATAAATCGCGGATGCGTGAGGGCGTGGTGTTGTTGATCGCCGATGCCAACGGCAAGGCGGCGATTGCGGCCGGGGTGTCGGGCTTGGATATTTCCGCGGTTGATATTGTGCGCGTTGCCGCTGAAAAACTGGGTGGCAAAGGCGGTGGCGGAAGGCCGGATATGGCGCAGGCCGGTGGTGCCAGCGCTGAAAACGCAGACGAGGCCATTCAGGCCGTTATCACATTATTGGAGGCTTAGATGGCTGTTTTTGCTATGGTGCATATCGATGTAAACGATGCAGAGGAATATGCCAAATATGCGGCGCTGGCTGGCCCGGCTGTGGCCAAATATGGTGGCGAGTTTTTGGCGCGCGGTGGCGAATGCCTGCAAATGGAAGGCAAGGGCCGCGCCCGCAATGTTATCATCCGTTTTGCTGACTGGGAGACAGCCAAAGCCTTTTATAACGGCCCCGAGTATCAGGAAGCGTTGCGCTATGGTCTGCCGGCGGCAGCGCGGGAATACACCTTTGTCGAGGGCGTTTAAAGGGAAGCACTCGTTGAAAAGAGGTGAATAACCAGCACCCCGGCAATAATCAGCCCGAGGCCGATAACGGCAGCGGGATCAAGACTTTGACGAAACCAAAACACCCCGATGAGGGCAATAAAGAATATGCCCAGCCCCGACCATATTGCGTAAACTATGGAAACGGGCATGAATTTAAGCGCGAATGTCATGAAATAAAACGAGGCCGAATAGGCGGCTATCACCAACAATGAAGGCCAAAGGCGGGTAAATTGTGCCGATGCCTGCAAGGCCGAGGTGCCGACGACTTCGGCGACAATTGCCAGAAATAGATAGATATATTGGATGGGCATCGCCGCCTCGCAAAAAAAGGCACCCGGTTTGGGTGCCCTTCAGCCTAATCTGCCAAGAAGGGGCTAGGCCAGCGCTTTTTGCAGGTTTTCGTCGATTTTTTCGAGAAAACCTTCGGTAGTGAGCCACTTTTGCTCGGGCCCGACCAGCAATGCCAGATCTTTGGTCATCATCCCGGATTCGACCGTATCAACGATTACCCGTTCCAGCGTTTCGGCAAAATTCATCAGCTCTTTATTGCTATCCAGCGTGGCGCGGTGTTTTAGACCGCCTGTCCAGGCATAGATAGAGGCGATCGAGTTGGTGGAGGTTGCTTCGCCTTTTTGGTGTTGGCGATAGTGGCGGGTCACGGTGCCGTGGGCGGCTTCGGCCTCTACTGTCTTGCCGTCCGGGGTCATCAGAATGGAGGTCATCAACCCGAGCGAGCCAAAGCCCTGCGCAACGGTATCGGACTGCACATCGCCGTCATAGTTTTTGCAGGCCCAGACAAACTTGCCAGACCATTTCATGGCCGAGGCCACCATATCGTCGATCAGGCGGTGCTCATAGGTGATATTTGCTTTTGCAAACCGGTCGGCAAATTCGGTGTCGAAAACCTCCTGAAACAGGTCTTTGAAGCGGCCGTCATAGGCCTTGAGAATGGTGTTTTTGGTGGAAAGATACAGCGGCCAGCCCATTTTGAGGGCATAATTCATTGAAGCTCGAGCGAAATCGCGGATACTGTCATCGCGGTTATACATGCCCATAAAAACCCCGGCGGAGGGAGAATTATAAACCTCCTCCTCGATCACCGTGCCATCTTCGCCGACAAATTTCATGCTGAGCCTGCCCGCGCCCGGAAAGTGAAAATCGGTGGCTTTATACTGGTCGCCAAAGGCGTGGCGGCCAATGACGATCGGGTCTGTCCAGCCGGGCACGAGGCGCGGCACGTTTTGGCAAATGATCGGTGCGCGAAATACCACACCGCCAAGAATATTGCGAATGGTGCCATTGGGCGATTTCCACATTTTTTTCAGACCGAACTCCTCGACACGGGCTTCATCCGGTGTGATGGTGGCGCATTTTACCCCGACACCGTATTTTTTGATCGCATTGGCGGCATCGATGGTGATCTGGTCATCGGTTTTATCGCGCATTTCCATGCCGAGGTCATAATATTTCAGGTCAATATCAAGGTAGGGCAGGATCAGCTTGTCTTTGATAAATTTCCAGATGATCCGGGTCATTTCGTCGCCGTCAAGCTCGACTACCGGGTTTTCGACGTTGATTTTGGCCATATTTGCCCCCTGAGAGTGAAAGATTCGTTTTTTCATACGCTATATCGCTTGGGAAGGAAAGAAGTGTATACATTAGTATACACCTATTTTGGCGGCATCTGCCCGACAAACTGGTCCGCAAGGGCCAAAAGCGCGGCTAAAGCGGCTTCGTCGGCCAGTGTCTCGGCAGAAATATCGACCATGCCACCCATTTTACGGCCGGTAAAGCTGAGCGGGCCAACCCCGTTGACCTGTCGCGCCGCAGATTCGTTTTCCTTGCCGACCCGAAACATGCCGCCATCTTTGTGCACGCCGCAAAGCATATTGCCGTTTTGCATAAAACACAGCCCGCCAAACATTTTGCGCTCGGTAATGCCATCGGAATTTGCGAGCAGGTCGCGCAATATCTGGGCGTGCCCCTCGTCATAAGCCATTGTGATCTCCAATTGCATCCTTGCGCGCATCATCGTATCACGCATGAAAGAAATTTGGGATCAAAAATGTCGGGCACAGATCACGCACAGGATGCAGGTTGGCAGGGGCCAACGCCAACCGTTATTCTGGTTAAGCCGCAAATGGGTGAAAACATCGGCGCGGCGGCGCGGGCAATGTGGAATTTCGGGCTGGACAGGATGCGGCTGGTGGCCCCGCGTGATGGCTGGCCAAACCCCAAGGCGGTGGCCTTGGCTTCGGGGGCGGGCAGGGTGCTGGATGGTATCCAGACTACCAAAACCACGGCTGATGCCATATCGGACCTCAATTTCACCTTTGCCACCACGGCGCGCAAGCGCGACCTGACCAAAGAGGTGATGACCCCCGAACAAGCCATGGCCCGCGCGCATAGCCTGATCGCCGCTGGCCAGCGGGTTGGCATTTTGTTTGGGCCCGAGCGCGCCGGGCTGGCGAATGAGGATATCGTGCAGGCCAATGCCTTTATTTCTGTGCCGGTCAACCCGGCTTTTGCCTCGCTCAACCTTGCGCAATCTGTGTTGTTGCTTGCCTATGAATGGCGGCGGCTGGCGGGGCAGGGCAATGTGGAAAAAGCCGCCGCCAAATCCCGCTTTGCCAGAGCGGGCGAGGTGCAGGCATTTGTAACCCATTTGCAAACGCGGCTGGATGATGTCGGGTTTTTCTTTCCGGAAAACAAGCGGGTTTCGATGCTGGAGAACCTGAATAATATGTTTAGCCGCCTGCCGTTGACAGACGCAGACGTGCGCACCCTGCACGGGGTAATAAAAGCGATTGCCGAGCGCCGCCACGGGCGGCTGGGCGAAGGAGAATGATATGACTGAAAAACGCAATGTGTTTGCCGAGGTTGGCGAAAAAAAGCCGGAAACCGCGAGGGTAATAAAACCCAAAGCGCAGGGCCGCGGCGCAATTAATTTTTGGCTTGGGCTGATATTTGTGTTGTTGGTGGTGTTGATCGCTGTGGGTGGCCTGACCCGGCTTACCGATAGCGGCCTTTCCATCACCGAATGGAAGCCGATCACCGGCGCTATCCCGCCACTGAGCGCGGCGGACTGGGCGACAGAATTTGGCAAATATCAGGCTTCTCCCGAGTTTTTGCTGCAAAATAGCGCCATGACATTGGCTGAGTTCAAAGGCATTTTCTGGTGGGAATGGGGGCACCGGTTTTTGGGGCGTTTCATCGGGCTGGTCTGGGCTGTCGGGTTTTTCTGGTTTTTGCTGCGGCGGCAAATCCCTGCCGGATACAAGGGCCGCTTTCTTGGCCTTGGTGTGCTTGGCGGGCTGCAGGGGGCGCTTGGCTGGTGGATGGTTTCTTCGGGCCTGACCGGCCGCATGGTCGATGTGGCCAGCTATCGGCTTGCCATGCATCTCGGGCTTGCCTTTATTATTTTGGGCCTGATCGCGTGGTATATTTTCAGCCTGCGCAAAAGTAGTGCCGAGATCCTACAGGCAAGGCGGCGCCGCGAAGCCGGGCTGATGCGCCTGACAACGGTATTGGTTGCCGTGTTGTTTGTGCAGGTGTTGCTGGGCGGGCTGGTGGCCGGCATTGACGCGGGCCGCAGCTTTCCGAGCTGGCCCGATATGGCGGGGGAGTTTCTGCCTTCTGAAAGTTTTGGCTATACGCCGCTCTGGAGCAACTTTTTCGAAAACCCGGCGCTGGTGCAATTTAACCACCGGATGATGGGGTATATTGCGTTTTTCATTGGTGCTTATGCATGGTGGAAAAGCCGCAAAAGCCCGGTGGCGGCCACACGCGGCGCATTTGGCGTGATGATGGTGGCGCTGCTGGCGCAAGTGGTTTTGGGCATTTTCACCGTGCTTTATCTGGCGCGGCTGGATATTGCGCTCACCCACCAGATTGGCGCGGTTGTGCTTTTTGTGCTGGCCCTGCGGGCGCGCTTTGCCGCCGCATACCCGGGCGAGCAAAAAATCGCGCGCGGCTAGGGGTTATTGCTCCCACTCGGGATTGCGCTTTTCCAAAAATGCCGCCACGCCTTTTTCTGTTTCGCGAAAAAGCATGTTTTCGGCCATGGCGGCACCGGTAAAGGCATAGGCCTCTTCCAGCCCCATTTCGAGCTGCTTGTAAAAGGATTCCTTGCCGATTTTGACCGCGACCCCGAGCTTGGCAGCCAGCTTTTCAGCCAGCGCGGCGGTTTCCGGCACCAGCGCCTCGGGCGGCACGGCGCGGTTGATCAAGCCAAGCTCGGCAGCGCGGTCGGCTTCGATAAAATCTCCGGTGGTCAGCATTTCAAAGGCCTGTTTGCGGGCAATATTGCGCGAAAGCGCCACCATCGGCGTGGAGCAAAACAGCCCGATATTGATCCCGTTCACGCCAAAGCGGGTGCCCTTGGCGGCAATGGCCAGATCGCAGCTCGCGACCAGTTGGCAGCCCGCTGCCGTGGCAATACCATGCACCTGGGCGATAACCGGTTGCGGCAGTTTGGTGATGCTTGTCATCACCTTGCCGCATTGGGCAAACAAGGCGCCGAAATAGGCGCGGCCACCATCTTCGGCCTGCCGCGCCGCTGTCATCTGCTTCAGGTCATGCCCGGCGCAAAAGGCTTTGCCCGCCCCTTTGAGCACCACCACCCTGATGCTGCGGTCAAGCGCGAGGTCATCCAGCGTGGATTGCAGGGCTGTCAGCATTTCTTCCGAAAGCGCATTCAGCGCGTTTGGCCGGTTGAGCGTCAGCGTTGCAACCGCGTTTTCATCGTGGCGTAAAAGAAAGTGGTCCATGGTCTTGATCCTTTGCATTTTCATCGGCAATGTGGGGCAAATTTCGGGTGCGGGGAAGCAAAATGCAACCAGTAATGACAGTTTCGGATATGCGGGCCTTTTTGGCGGCCGATTTTCCGCAGGTGAGTGCTCACTATGAAATTCGCGATCTGCCGAGTATGGGGGCGATTGTCGGCAAGCCGTTTGATGCGCAAAATATCCGGCCCGGCGGCACGCTTTCGGGGCCCTCGATATTTGAGCTGGCCGATATTGCTTTTTATGTGGCAACATTGGCGATGATCGGCCCGAAGGCGCTGACGGTGACCACCAATGCCTCGATCAACTTTATGCGCAAGCCCGAGGCAACGGGGATGTGGGCGGAGGCGCGGATACTCAAACTGGGCAAAACACTGGTTGTGGGCGATGTGCTGATGTATTCCGACGCGCTCGCAAAACCGGTGGCGCATGCAAATATAACCTATTCGATTCCGCCGGAAGGGAAATGACGGCGAAAATGCATGCCAATAAATGGGGTATTATTATACCCAATTCTCAACGCATTGATATTGCTGAATAATAACATATTTATTGCTATTGACTGTGCAATTGAAACCGTTAAAACCCCCCTATCATAATTTGCGCGGGGTGAGCCTGTGCGCCATTGATCCGAAAACGGAAAACGAGACCATGAAAACTTATTCAGCCAAACCGGCCGATATTGAAAAAAAATGGATCCTGATCGACGCTGAAGGCGTGGTTCTGGGCCGTTTGGCAAC
>Ga0316205_10001897_pt1 | contig 23771 bp, 26 predicted proteins | sample 3monthpyrite_MG_FD_204941 | JGI IMG/M metagenome (GOLD analysis project Ga0316205, IMG submission 204941) | Microbial mat bacterial communities from mineral coupon in-situ incubated in ocean water Damariscotta River, Maine, United States -... | ecosystem: Environmental > Aquatic > Marine >... | reverse complement strand
GCTACGCCGCGCAAATGTTTGGATTACCGAACACCGGCGGAAGTCTTCGAGACCAAACTCATGGAAATCCAGAACCGATTGGAATAGAACGACATATCAGGAACTGCACTTCACCGTGAGTTCACAAAGGACTAGTCGATGATGCCGCCGATGCATCCCCCGCGACCGCACGTGTTCCCCCCGAAACCGGTTCCCAGTGTCAAGGCCGGCTTTTGTCGTAAGTTGTTGTTCTGAAACGTGTAAGTTAATGTGATGGTACCAGAGAGAGAAAAATCGCCCGCTTTGATATGAAGCGGCTTGCCAACCTGGTCGGAATACAGAATTGAGCGCATCCTGATGCGAAGGACCTGTTCATCGGCAATGACCTTCAACGCCGGATACAGTGTGATTTCGTACGTCCCCGTTGTAACGGCCTTGGTCCCGAAATCGGCCCTGGGCGCGACGTCTATGTCCTGACCGTCCAGTGTCCGTGTCATGGACCCCGGTATGTGTTTGCGCAGGGAAAACACTTGATGGTCAAGGTGGTCAAGTCGCGCAAGACTGATCTGGGCCTTGGAGATATTCCTGAAGCCGCAGGTTTCGGTGGACCTCGTCTTGCACGCAATAGTGCCCTTTATCCTGTGCAATACCTTGTATTGGACGACAAAACCGATCAGTTCCTTTCCCAGAATGCGCTGGTCTTCCAGAGGAATGTCCACGGTGTTCTCGACAATCGACTTTGAGATGACTTCGAAAGATGTGCTTTCGAAATGTTTTTCCACCACAACGGTCTGCGCTGACGCACTGGCGGCAAGCGCGATGATGCCGGGAAGGGCTGTTACCCATCCTGTCATGATCCGTGTCCAATTGGACATTCTGGCGCTCCCGACCGGTGACTGTGTCGACGTCCCAAGGAAACCACACCCTGCCAAATCGGTCAACGCATCCTACGGACAACCCGTTCGCGCCACAACGTATAAAGCCCCGATGCGATAATGATCGTCGCCCCCCACAGCGTCAGGGCGCCGGGGTTTTCGTCAAAAAACGCCAGTCCTATGATCAGCGCAAATACCATGCGCGAATAACGGAACGGGGTGACAAAGCTGATCTCGCCGATGCGCATCGCATAGGTGATCCCGAAATAGGCCAGCGCCCCGATCAGAACCGACGCGCCGATCAGCCCGGTCTGAGCCAGCGTTGGCGCAACCGGCGCGATGCCCCCCGCGACCAGCAAAATGGCCGAGGCCGGGATCAGCATCAAGAACGCCATGAAACTCAGTTGCATCGAACTGACCGTAATGGCCACGCGCCGGGTGGCGAGATCGCGGATGGCAAGGCCCACAACGCCCTGCACGGCAAACAGCGACAGCCAGTCGAAATCGCTGGTGCCGGGTCGGATGATCATCAAGACGCCGCAGAACCCCACCAGAATGGCCGCCCAGCGGCGCCAGCCAACCTGTTCCTGCAGGAACAGGGCCGCGCCCAGCGTGACCAGCAATGGCGCGGCTTGCAGGATAGCCGACGCGGTGGACAGCGGAATAAGCGCAATGGCCGTCACGAACCCCAATGTTCCGACCAGTTCCGCCAGATTGCGCAGCATGACGATCGGGGCAAGAAACCCGGCATCCCACAGTGTTTCACCGCGCACCCGGCACAGAACGGCAAAGACGATTGCCCCGCCAAGCCCAAGCAACCCGATGATCTGCCCCACCGGCAAGGCCCCCGCGAGCAGTTTGATCAGCCCGTCCTCGATGGCAAAGCCGAGCATGGCCAGCACCATGATGCCAGCGCCGCGCAAATTGTCCATGAAAGGCCCTTACCGCTTGAGCCGCATCATCAATTGGTTGCCCTGCTTGCGGGTTTCGACGCCCTTGAGGGATTCGACCAGCGCCGACAGCTTGCGGTGCCCATAGGTGCGGGTGTCGAAATCGGGGTGCGCGTTCTGGATCGCCTGGCCGATCTGGCCCAGTGCATACCAGTCGTCGTCCTGCTGGATCTTGTCCATGGCGCTTTCGATCAGGGGCATGGCGGATTTGGGGGCCTCGCGGCTGGTGGTGGCCTGCGGCTCGTCCAGCAGGTTTTCGATCAGGATGAACCGGTTGCACACATTGCGCAGCGCCTCGGGGGCCTTGGCCTCGCCGATGCCGATCACGGTCAGCCCGTCCTCGCGCAGCCGGTTGGCCAGCGCGGTAAAGTCGCTGTCCGAGGACACGATGACAAAGCCGTCAAAGCGCCCGCCGTGCAGGATATCCATCGCGTCGATCACAAGGCCGATGTCGGAGGCGTTCTTGCCGGTGGTGTTGGAGGTGTCCTGATGCGCCACCAGCCCCAGTTCCAGAATCCGCGCCGACCATGCATTGAGCCGCCCCGACGTCCAGTCGCCATAGACGCGGCGCAGGGCGGGTTCGCCGATTGCCGTCACCTCGCGCAGGATCGCATCTGCGAATTTGGCGGGCACGTTGTCGGCGTCGATCAGAACGGCCAGCAGGGGGCGGTCGCGGTCGGTCACGGCATTTTCCTTTTTTGGTGCGCGCAGCGATTTGTCGTCACACAGCCGCGTTCTGCGCAAGTCCGGCGCCATTGGCAATCCGGTTTCTCGGGCGGTTTTGCAGCAGCGCATTGATGTCTGTGTCGACGAACCTGTTCCCCTCGCCCCTACGCATGTCGATGGGGTATCCGTGGTGTTTGGTCCGCCGCTGGCTGCGTGAGGTGTAGCGAAGGTTTGCCGCTTGTACAATTCGCGCGGGCCAATTGCGGTTGACGCCATGGTGGGATGGGTCCACTGGGGGCCATGAGTGATTTTGACATGATGAACCTGCCCGACGGCTTGCGCGCGCGCGTGGCACAGATGGGTCTGACCAATCCGACCCCGATTCAGGCACAGGCCATCCCCCACGCGATGAACGGGCGGGATGTGATGGGCCTTGCCCAGACCGGCACCGGCAAGACGGCGGCCTTTGGCATTCCGCTGATTGCCCGTCTGATGGACGAGGGCGGCAAGGCGGCGCCCAAAACGGCGCGCGGCCTGATTCTTGCGCCCACGCGTGAACTTGCCGGACAGATCGCGACCATGTTGCGCGATCTGACGGACATGAAGGTTCAGATTGTCGTGGGCGGGGTTTCGATCAACCCGCAGATACAGCGCCTATCCAAGGGCGTCGATATCCTGGTGGCCACACCGGGGCGTCTTCTCGATCTGGTGGACCGGCGCGCCGTGCGGCTGGATCAGACCGGGTTTCTGGTGCTGGACGAGGCCGATCAGATGCTCGACCTCGGGTTTGTGCATGATCTGCGCAAGATTGCCGCCATGATGGGCGAGAATCGCCAGACCATGCTGTTTTCGGCCACGATGCCCAAGCAGATGGCCGAGATTGCAGGCAGCTACCTGCGCAGTCCCATCCGGGTCGAGGTGTCGCCCCCGGGCAAGGCGGCCGACAAGGTGACGCAGTCCATCCATTTTATCGCCAAGGCCGAAAAGACAAGCCTGCTGATCGAATTGATGGGCGAACACAAGGCAGACCGTGCCCTGGTGTTCACCCGCACGAAACACGGGGCGGACCGTCTGGCGCGCGCTGTCGAGAAAAAGGGCTTTTCGGTTGCCGCCATCCACGGCAACAAGCGGCAGGGCCAGCGCGACCGCGCCCTTGCCGCATTCAAGGCCAGCGAGATCAAAGTGCTGGTGGCCACCGACGTGGCCGCGCGTGGTCTGGACATCCCGGATGTCGAACACGTCTACAATTTCGACCTTCCCAATGTGCCCGAGGCCTATGTGCACCGGATCGGGCGCACCGCGCGCGCAGGCAAAGACGGGTTGGCGATTTCATTTTGTGCGCCTGACGAGATGGACCTGTTGAAGGACATCCAGAAGGTGTTGAAGACTGCCATTCCGGTCGCTTCAGGGCGACCTTGGGAGCCTGTGGATGATCCCACTGCGAAAAAGCCGGGCGGCGGTGGCCGGGGCAGGGGCCGGGGCCGTCCCGGTGGTGGTCGTCCGGGTGGCGCACCGGGTGGGGCGAAACCTTCCAACCGGCGGCGGCACAAGCCGAGGCCAAAGAGCGGGCAACAATAACCCCAAAGCCCCCAAGGATATGTCGGGATGCGCCACAGGTGGTCCGACAGAAACGAAACCGTCATCGGCGTTGCGCGGGGCTGTGGCGCTTTCGACATAACCTGACTGACCTGAGCGCCGCCTGATTTCGTGGATTTCAACGCGTCACGTGACCCGTGATTGTCAGGTATTCCGGGCGGCGTTTTGTTATTTCAGCGCGATGTTGCCTTGCTGAAATTCCGCCGTCGCATTGGTATGCGGATAATCCTGATCCGGCACCGGAACGCCCAGAAAGGCGCAGAGCGGCTGCCAGCCCGATCCCAGTTCGTAAACGAGCAGCCTGTCGGCCGGGATGACCGATTTCACCTCGGCGATATTCGCCTCGAAATCCGCGATCGCACGTTCCTTGGTATCAAGGCGATCACCGAGGAACACATCGACGAACTCCTGTATCTGCTTCATATGCGGCGCATCGGGCGGCATTTCAGCTTCACGAAAGACCTTGATCGTTTTGGAATATGACGCATACCAGCCCTCGGGATCACGTACCGACAGGATGACTTTCGCGTCCGGAAAATGCCTGGCGGACTCGCGCCACAGATGAGCGCCGGGCCAATCGACCTGAGACCGGTAGCCCTCGAACAACAGATCAAGATCAAGAGGTGCCGCGCCGCAGAAATAGTCGTGCCAAGGCCCGGCTTTATCGGGGTTGTCACGGATCTCGTACATGTGATGGCACGGTCCGAAGCCAAGAATTGTCAAAGCCGTCCGAAGAGAGTCCGTGCCCGTGCGGCCAAAGCCTGCGCCGATAATTTCCAATGCCATGTGACAATTTCCAATCACGTGAATGTCTTTCAACAGCTAAGCGCATCATACCTGATTCCGCAATTGTCCGTTGTGGCGCATTTCCCCCCAAGGGCGCGCTCCGTGACATCCACCTGCCTTGTCGCCGCAAGGCGGCACATAGCACTGGTCCAGTCCGTCACGCAGACAAATCCCTGTGGCCGCCTTCGTCATTTGAAGCGGCCCGGCAAAGCCCACCCTCAGGTATAAAGCGACGGCACCCCGAGTTGCGCATGCACATCATTGACCGATGCGGCATCCATACCCAGACCTTGCGCCAGTGAATGCAGATATTGCGCCTCGGTCTGGGAATCGAGATCAATGGCCAGCAGCGACATCGCGTAAACCTGAGGGCCCAGCCCGCGCGGCACGTCGGCCACCAGTGCATTCACATCCACCGGGCGCTGCATTTCGGTGCGCAGGAATGCCGCTTCCTCGGCGTCCACATCACCGCCAAGCTGGCCCATCAGCTTTTCCTGTTCGCCGTCATCCAGCTTGCCATCGGATTTCGCGGCCTGGATCATCGCGCGCAGCATCAGGGCGGCGGCGGCCTCCTGATCGGCGGTGGGTTCGATGGGATCTTGCGGGGTCTGGTCAAAGGAAGAATTCAAAACCTCGCCAAAGCTTGCATTGTTGGATGCGGGGCGCTTGCCCATGGCCCCGCCAAGCGCGCCCAGCAAGCCGCCCGCTCCGGCGCTGCCTGCAAGGCCGCCCAGCATATCCTGCAAGCCGCCACCCGCGCCGCGCGCCCCGCCCAGGTTTTCAAGCAAGCCCCCAAGGCCACCCGTACCGCTGCCCTGCGCGCCGCCCATGAGACCGCCCAGCATGTCCTGCAAACCACCCGAACCGCCGCCCAGACCGCCAAGCATGTCCTGAAGACCGCCCGCGCCACCTGTCTGACCGCCTCCGGCAAGGCCGCCAAGCAGGCCGCCAAGGCCGCCACCGGCCCCGACCGTCTGTGCGCCTGAACGGTTTTTCATAATCGAACTGGCGCCCTTGGCCACAGCCACGCCAATGGCCACTTTGGCCAGTGTTTTCATCAAGCTCACGGGTTTCCCTTTCGTCTATCTCAAGAATCATTGCGTCCCAAGCCTTGCACAAATTGGCCGTGCCGCGACGGGGAATGTTTGCAAGGAATTGACATCGCGCGCAAAGCCCGGGCCAAGTGCGCCGATGATCCGCAAACCCCACATTGATCTGATCGGCGCTGTCGCGCTGACCGCCTTTGCCCTCAACCTTGCGCTGAACCAGGTGGTGGTGAAGGTGTCGAATGGCGGGTTTCAGCCTGTGTTCATGGCCGCGCTGCGATCCGTCGGGGCGGGGGTGGTGCTGGTGATATGGATGCGGGCGCGGGGCATTCCATTGCGCCTGCCGCACGCGAGTGTGCCGGGCGGTGTGCTGGCAGGTATCCTCTTTGCCGTTGAATTCCTTCTGCTTTTCAATGCGCTTGACCTCACCACCGTGTCACGCGCGTCGATCCTGTTTTACGCGATGCCGATCTGGCTGGCGCTGGCCTCGCATGTGCTGCTGCCGGGCGAACGGCTGTCGGCGATGCGTCTTGCCGGCATGGCGCTGGCCATGGGCGGTGTGGTTCTGGCCGTGGCGGATCGCGGGTCCGGACAGGGAAACCTTTTGGGCGATTTGTTTGCGCTCGCGGCGGGCATGTGTTGGGCCGGGATCGCGCTTTGCGTGCGCGTAACCCCGCTGAGTGACGTACCGGCAGCGCAGCAACTGGTGTGGCAGGTGTTGATATCCGCCCCGCTCTTGCTGGTTGCGTCGCTGTTTTTCGGAGATCTGATCCGCGACCTTGAACCGGTCCATATCGTTGGCCTGATCTATCAGATACTCGCGATTGCCAGCTTTGGGTTTCTGTTCTGGTTCTGGTTGCTCAAGATTTACCCGGCCTCGGGCGTCGCCTCGTTCAGCTTTCTGTCGCCGGTGTTTTCGGTGCTGCTGGGCTGGCTGATCCTTGGCGAACAGATCGGGCTGAGCATCTGGGTGGCCCTGGCGCTGGTCGCCGCGGGGCTTGTTCTGATCAATCGCCGTTAGGTGCCGCAAAAGGTGGCGGGCACGATTTCCTGTTGCGTGGGCGGGCGGTGCAGATCGGTGTCAGTCGCCGTGCGGGGTTGTGAAAGTGCCGCCATGAGGCGTTCGAACGGCGCCATGTCGCCCGCCACGGCGGCGGCGATCATCGCCTCGATCCGGTGGTTGCGCGGGATGATCCGGGGGTTTGTGGCGGCCATCAGGTCGGTGTCGGGTTTGCGCGCCTTCCAGCGTGCGGCCCACTGGTCAAAGGCGCCCCTGTCGGTGAACTGATCGCGCGCACTGTCCGTGCCAAGGGCTGCAAAACTGTTCGTGAAATCCGCGCCTTGCGTCTGCATCATGGCAAGCAGGTCTTCGATCAGGGGCTGATCGTCGGGCGTGGGCGATGCCAGCCCGATCTTGGCCCCGAACCGGCGCAACCACGCGGTTTGCAACCGGCCCGGCATGGCGTGCACGATTGCCGTCGCCTCCTTGACCGCCTTGTCCTTGTCCTCGAACAACTGGATCAACGCGGTGGCCAGTTGCGCCATATTCCAAACGGCGATGCGGGGCTGGTTGCCATAGGCATAGCGCCCGGTCTGGTCAATCGAGGAAAACACCCGCCCCTCGGCAAAGGCGTCCATAAAGGCGCACGGCCCATAGTCGATGGTTTCGCCCGAGATGGTGCAATTGTCGGTGTTCATCACCCCGTGGATGAAACCATGCGCCATCCACCCCGCCACCAGGTCGGCCTGTGCCGCACAGACCGCCGCCAGCAGGCCCATGGGGCCATCGGCATCCGGCCAGTGGCGCGCGATGGCATAGTCGGTCAGTGTGCGCAACTCGTCCACGTGGCCGCGATGGGCGAATATCTGAAACGTGCCGACGCGCAGATGGCTGGCGGCCACCCGGGTCAGCACGGCCCCCGGCAACGCGCCCTGTTCGCGGTACACCGGATCGCCCGTGGCCACAGCCGCCAGTGCGCGCGTGGTGGGAATGCCAAGGGCGTGCATTGCCTCGCTCACCACATATTCGCGCAAAACAGGGCCCAGCCATGCGCGCCCGTCGCCCATTCGGCTGTAGGGCGTCGGCCCGGAACCTTTGAGCTGGATATCGCGGCGCACGCCACCCCGGTCGATCACTTCGCCCAGCAGGATCGCGCGCCCGTCGCCCAGTTGCGGGTTGTAGCTGCCGAACTGGTGCCCGGCATAAAGCTGGGCCAGGGGCGCGGCGCCGTCGGGCACGGTGTTGCCTGCAAACACATCCGCATCCGCCGTGCCGATCCCCAGGTCGGACGCAAGCCCGTCGTTCCATGCCAGCATCCGGGGTGACGAAACCGGTGTGGGGTCAAGCCGGGTATAGAACGCGCCCGGCAGGGTGGCATAGCTGTTGTCAAAGGGGATGTGCATGCTCATGCGCCCTACATAGGCCGCGTGGCGCGGATTTCCTAGAAGGTGCGCGTCATCAGGTGATAACCCTCGCGCAAGGCAAACCCGGCGCGTTTGTAGAGCCGCTGCGCGCCACTGTTGTCGGTGCCGACCTCAAGATGCAGCGCCTTCAGGCCGACGCCGGACAGGGCACGGGGCAGGGCGATCAGCACTTCGCTGGCAATGCCGCGTCCGCGTACGCCGGGGCGCACGAAAAGCTCGTCCACGAACCCGTCCATGCCGCCGAATTCCACCGCCCACCCGAATGATACAATGATATAACCGATGGGCGCGCGTGGCGGGCCGATCAGATAGGCCGCGCCATGCGGACTGCCTTCCAGCAGCGGGGCAATCGCGGCGGCGCGCTGCGCATCTGTCAGGGTGATCCCGGCCTCGGCATGAAAGGCGGTGACAAGCGGCAACAAGCGGTCGTAGTGATCAATCGTCGCAAGGGTCAGGACGGCACTCATCGTTCACGCTCCAATGCTTTGGCCCCGGTCTTGACGATCCATGCGGATTTGCAGGTGCCATAGGTGTCACCGCCTCCGGGATGACGGGCCGCACAGGCGCCTTTGACAGCAGAGTTCGCGACCCGCAAGGCCGTGTTGGCGCGCAAGGCATCGCGAAAGGCCAGATGACGGCGGATATCTGCGTGCCCCTGCACGTAACGATGGGCATGAACCAGCCGTTTTCCGCACTCCGGATCAGATCGGCGGCAAGAGCGCCGCCCCGTAAACCCCGACGCGGCCATCCATTCGTAGCCCATGGCCTCGACATCTGCACCTGCGGCGGCGGCGTCGCTTTCGAATACGGGGATCAGGTCAAGAATGGGTTTGGCGGGCAAGCCGGGGATGGTCGTCGATCCGATATGATGGACGGTGACATACCCCCGGACACGGGGTTGCAAGCGCTGTGCTTGCCTCGTTGCCAGTGCAGGCGGCCAGATGTCATCATAGGCGACAGGACGGCTCACAACCGCCCCAGACGCTCGGTCAGCAGGGCAAAGAACCCCGCCGCATCCAGATCACCGATGAACAGGGCGTTGGGCGCGCGGTCCGTCACGCCCCACCAGTCGGCCACCGTCATGCCAAGGGTCAGTTCGGACTGTGTTTCAATTTCCACGTTCACGCGCCGACCCGTGAACAGGTCAGGGCGGATCAGATAGGCGGTGACGCAGGGGTCATGCAGCGGGGCACCCGCCGAGCCATATTTTTCCTTGTCGAAGCGTTCGAAAAAGTCGGTCATTTGCGCCACGGCAATGCCCACCGGGGTGTCCAGCGCCCGAAACGCGTCATTGCGGGCCTTGGTGACCAGCGCCTTGTGCGTGACGTCCAGCGGCATCACCACGATATCGACGCCGCTTTTGAACACGATCTCAGCGGCTTGCGGGTCGACATAGATGTTGAATTCTGCCGCCGGGGTGATGTTGCCCACCTCGAAATACGCCCCGCCCATCAGCACGATCCGGTGAATGCGTTCGGCGATATCGGGGGCCTTTTCAAGGGCCATGGCGATGTTGGTGAGCGGACCCAGCGGGCACAGGGTGATCGTGCCGGGCTCGGCACTGCGCAAGGTGTCAATGATATAATCCACCGCATGGCCGTCCTGCAGCGGCATGGTCGGGTCGGGCAGGTTCGGGCCATCAAGGCCGGTCTTGCCGTGCACATGTTCGGCCGTTACCAGATCGCGCCCAAGGGGGCGGTCGCATCCGGCAAAGACAGGGACATCAACCTTGCCCGCCAACTCACAGATAATGCGCGCATTTTTTGCTGTAAGATCAAGCGGAACATTGCCCGCAACCGCCGTGATGCCAAGCACCTCGATCTCTTCCGGACTGGCCAGCGCGAGCAGGATGGCAACCGCGTCGTCCTGACCGGGATCCGTGTCGATGATGATTTTTCGGGGTGCCATGGGGTCTCCTGCTCGGGTGATGGCAAGGTGACGGCTGCGCCGTTGCTTGTCCAGATTTGCCGGTGAGGATTGTCAGGTTTCGGGCAGTTTTTCTGCCGCCTTCACGTCATTCCACAGCGCATCCATTTCTTCGAGCGTGCTGTCCTCGGGGCGTTTGCCACGGGTCGCAAGGGCGGCCTCGATGGCACCGAAACGGCGGGTGAACTTGGCGTTGGTGCGCCGCAGGGCTTCTTCGGGGTCAATGTCGAGATGGCGGGCAAGGTTGGCCATGACGAACAGCAGATCGCCCATTTCATCCACCATCTCGTCGTGATCCAGGCGCGCGCGCGCCTCGACCAGTTCGCCCGCTTCCTCGACGATCTTGTCGAGCACATGGGACACGTCAGGCCAGTCAAAGCCGACGCGCGCGGCGCGTTTTTGCAGCTTGAGCGCACGCAGCAGGGCCGGAAGGTTCATCGCGATCCCTTCCAGCGTGCCTTTTTGCGCCTTTGCGCCACGCTCGGCTGCCTTGATCGCCTCCCAGTCGCGGGTTTGCTGTTCGGCGGATTTGTCGCGCGATTCCTCGCCAAAGACGTGCGGATGGCGCGCCACCATCTTGTCCGAGATGTTGCGCACCACGGACTGGAACGAGAAATGCCCGGCCTCTTCGCCGATGGCGGTGTGATAGACCGATTGCAGCAGCAAATCGCCCAATTCGCCCTCAAGCTCGGGCCAGTCCTGCCGCTCAATCGCGTCCGCGACTTCATAGGCTTCCTCGATGGTGTAGGGCGCGATGGTCCGGAAGGTCTGTTCGATATCCCAGGGACAGCCCGATTCCGGGTCACGCAGGCGGCGCATGATCTCCAGCAACCGCTCAATCCCGGCACTTTGGTCATGGATCAGATCGTCAGCCATTGCAGCCCCTTGCCGTTTCAGGTTTGGTGCCATGTGACGCATCGCACCGACAGGAGTCCAGACATGGCAATCATCAACCGCATCGGCGACCTGGGCCCCGAAATGACCGCGTGGCGCCGGCATCTGCACACGATTCCCGAACTGTCGTTCGATTGCCCCAAGACTTCCTCCTTTATCAAGGAACGGCTGGAAGAGATCGGGGTGGATGCAATCCATGATCGCATTGCCCAGACCGGCATCGTTGCGATCATCGACGGGCAGGGGGACGGGCCCACGATTGGACTGCGCGCGGATTTCGATGCGCTGCCGATCACCGAGGATACCGGGGTCGAATACGCCTCGACCCATCCGGGGCAAATGCATGCCTGTGGTCATGACGGGCATACGGCGATGTTGCTGGGTGCGGCGAAATACCTGGCCGAGACACGGAATTTCACCGGCCGGGTGGCGCTGATCTTTCAACCCGCCGAAGAGGCGGGGGGCGGCGGTGAAGTCATGGTGCAGGAGGGCATCATGGAGCGGTTCGACATCCGCGAAGTCTATGCCATCCACAACGCGCCCGGCAAGGATTTCGGCAAGTTTCACACGCGCGCAGGGCCGATCATGGCGGCGGCGGATACATTCCACATCCATGTGACAGGCAAGGGCGGTCACGGCGCACGACCCTATGACTGCGTGGACCCGGTGGTGGCCGCCTGCGGCATTGTCAGCGCATTGCAGACAATTGCCAGCCGCAATCACAACACCGCTGGCAGCCTCGTGATTTCGGCCACGCAGATCCACGCCGGCACAACCGACAACGTGATCCCGGAAACCGCCTATATCAACGGCACCATCCGCACCTTTGACAAGGAGGTGCAGGCGATGGCCGTGTCGCGGATGGAGGCGATCGTGGCGGGACAGGCGGCGTCCTTTGGCTGCGAGGCCACGCTGGAGATCGAATACGGCTATCCCCCCACGGTCAACGATGCGGCCAAGGCGGCCTTTGCCGCTGAGGTAGCGGCCGGTGTCGCGGGCGATGCAGGCGTCGAGGATGCGGTGACGCCCGTGATGGGGGCAGAGGATTTTTCCTATATGCTTGAGGCGCGCCCCGGTGCTTACCTGATGCTGGGGCAGGGCGAGGGCGCCGGAGTGCACCACCCGAAATACAACTTCAACGACGAGATTGCGCCCATCGGAGCGTCGTTTCTGGCGCGTCTGGTCGAGACGGCCCAGCCTGTGCGATAGGGGGCTCTGCCCCCGTCCCTTGCGGGGCTCCCCCGGGATTTTTTTGAATCAGAGAAGATGAGGACGCCTGAGCGATGGCCCTTGAAGATGCCAAGACACAGATGGATCATGCCTTTACCCGCGAGGAATTGCGGGGTCCTTCTTTTGAGTTGACCTTTGGCGGGGCCACGTCGTTCCTGCGCCGCCGATACACCAAGGATCTGGCGGGTGTCGAAATTGCCGTGACGGGTATTCCCTTTGATCAGGCGGTGACGAACCGCCCCGGCACGCGATTGGGGCCACGGGCGATCCGTGAGGCGTCGGCATTGCAGGCGCCGGATGCGCCCTATGGCTGGCCCTTTGACGTCATCAGCGAGCGGGTGATTGTCGATTATGGCGACATGGCCTTTGATTATGCCGACATTCCGTCTTTTCCGGGCAAGGTGACCGGCCATATCGCGGGCATTCTGGATGCCGGTGCGGCCAGCGTTGTGCTGGGGGGAGATCATTACATTTCTTTTCCGATTCTAAGGGCTTATGCGGAGAAGTTCGGGCCTATTTCCCTGATCCAGATTGACGCGCACACCGACACTTGGGCCGATGATGACATGGATCGCGTCGATCATGGCACCATGTTCTACAAGGCGGTGAAATCGGGGCTGGTCGATCCGGCCACATCCGTGCAGATCGGCATTCGCACCACCAACGCCGACACGCTGGGTATGCACATCATCGACGCGCCCGAGTTTCATCGCATCGGGCCCGAAGCGGCGGCGGCGCGGGCGCGCGCGATCGTCGGGGACCGGCCCTGTTACCTCAGCTTTGATATTGACGGGCTGGACCCGGCCTTTGCCCCCGGCACCGGCACGCCCGTCTGGGGGGGGCTGTCATCGGCGCAGGCGGCGGCCCTGATGCGCGGGCTGGCGGGCATCAACATTCAGGGCGGTGATGTGGTCGAGGTCTCGCCCCCTATTGACACCACCGGTGCCACGGCCATCGCCGGAGCCCATGTGGCTGTCGAGATTTGCCAGCTTTTGGGATGGAGGATGCGCGGTGGCGCCTAGGAACCAGCCTATCGGCGGCAACGATCTGGCCCGTTTTTCGGGGCCCAACACCTTTATGCGTCTGCCCGCGGGCGACGCGTTGCACAAACTGGACGTGGCGGTGCTGGGCGTGCCGATGGACATCGGGACATCGTGGCGGTCGGGCACACGGTTCGGCCCCAAACAGGTGCGCAGCGAATCCGCGATGATCAGGCCCTACAACCTCGCCACGGGCGCGGCCCCATTTGACAGTCTGCAAGTGGCCGACATCGGCGATCTGGCCATCAACACGTTTTCGCTGGCGGACAGTTTGCGTATCATTGCAGAGAGTTACGACGATATCCTGCAATATGATGCCGTGCCTTTGGCAATTGGCGGTGATCATTCGATCACCCTGCCGATTCTGCGCAGTATTGCCAGGCGTCACGGCCCCGTTGCGCTGATCCATGTGGATGCGCATGCGGACGTGAACGATGAAATGTTCGGGATGCGCGAGACCCATGGCACCGTGTTCCGCCGCGCCTATGAGGAAGGGCTGATCCAGCCTGCCAAGACCTATCAGGTGGGTCTGCGCGGGTCGGGCTATTCCGCCGAGGATTTCACCGAAGCCGCCGGGTGGGGGTTTCAGCAGTTTCCCGCGCATGAATTCTGGGGGCGCGATCTGAGCATGCTGGGGGGAGAGATCAGGCGCGATATTGGCGACGTACCCACCTATATCAGCTATGATATCGACAGCCTGGACCCCGCCTTTGCCCCCGGCACGGGAACGCCCGAAATCGGCGGACTGAGCACGCCGCAGGCGCTGCAGTTGATCCGTGCCCTGCAGGGGCTAAATGTGGTGGGCTGTGATCTGGTCGAGGTGTCGCCGCCCTATGACACCTCGGGCAACACGGCGCTGACCGGGGCCAATATTCTGTTCGAGATGTTGTGCATCCTGCCCGGAGTCGCCTACCGATAGGAGCAGACATGAGGATCGCCATGTATCTCTTTGTCTTTGTGGTACTTATTGTCGTTGCGCTGCTGGCTTACGTGCGGCTGGCCCCGACGGATGTCGCGCGCTGGCATCAGCCTGTCGCGGCCGACAGCAGTGCGGATCTGACCGGTGGGGCGATCCGGGTGACACAAACCGACCCCGCGGCGCTGGAACGGGTGGACGCAGCGGCGCGCGCGTTGCCGCGCACCCGTGTTCTGGCCGGATCGGTAGAGGGGGGGCGCATCACCTATGTGACACGCTCCGCCGCCTTCGGGTTTCCGGACTACACGACAATCGAATACAGCGACGGTGTGTTGAAAATGTATGCCCGCCTGCGCTTTGGCGGCTCAGATCTTGGCGTCAACCGAGAACGACTGGAGCGGTTGCTGCGCGCCGTCGAGGGATGAGCTTGCACAGCCTTCCTTCACTTCGCGCCACATGGGCACGTTCAGCGACATCTGGCACTGCGCCATGAACATGCGCCCGTCGACCTGCAGGCATACGGTTTCACCCAGTTCGACCCGGTTGCGTTGCTTGTCGGTGCAATAGCAATCAATCGTCTTGCCGGACGGCGCGGTGACATCTGCCAGCGCAGGGCTGCTCACGAGCAGGGAAAGAAGGATCGCGCGTTTCATTCCCGCAGTCTAGCACAGCGTGCCTCTTGACCAAAGTGCAACCTTGCCGCACACCCGCCCCCATGATCCCGCAGGACCGACTTTTTCAGATACGACACCGCTTTCAGTTCCTTGAGGCGTCCATGTCCGATGGATCGGGCGACATCGCGGCCCTGGCCAAGGAATATTCCGACCTCAAGCCGGTCGTTGATCAGATCGAGGATTACCTGGGCCTTGTCCATGGCATCGACGAGGCAAGGGCGATGCTTGGGGATGCCGATATGGCGGAACTGGCACAGGAAGAGATGCAGCGCCTGATATCGGCACTGCCTGCGGCAGAGGCCGCGCTTCAAATCGCCCTGCTGCCCAAGGATGCCGCCGATTCCCGCCCCGCGATGCTGGAGATACGCCCCGGTACGGGTGGCGACGAGGCCGCATTGTTCGCCGGGGATCTGCTCCGCATGTATATGCGCTACGCCGAGGCCCATGGCTGGAGCGTGGACATCATAGAAGAGCAGGCGACCGAACTGGGCGGCATCAAGGAAGTTGTCGCCCATATCACTGGCAGGGATGTATTCGCGCGGCTCAAATACGAATCCGGTGTGCACCGGGTGCAACGTGTGCCCAGCACCGAAAGCGGCGGGCGCATCCATACCTCTGCCGCCACCGTCGCCGTGCTGCCCGAGGCCGAAGAGGTCGATATCGCGATCAATCCGGGCGATATCCGCATTGATACCATGCGGTCCTCCGGGGCGGGGGGGCAGCACGTCAATACCACCGATTCTGCCGTGCGCATCACGCACCTGCCCACGGGCCTTGTCGTCACCAGCAGCGAAAAATCGCAGCATCGCAACCGCGACAAGGCGATGCAGGTGCTGCGCGCGCGCCTTTACGATCTGGAACGCGGTCGGGTCGACAGCGAACGCAGTGCCGACCGCGCCGCGCAGGTTGGCTCGGGCGATCGCTCGGAACGCATTCGCACCTACAACTTTCCGCAGGGGCGGATGACCGATCACCGCATCAACCTCACGCTCTACAAGCTGGATCAGGTGATGCAGGGCGATCTGGACGAAGTGATTGATGCGCTGACCGCAGATGCGCAGGCCCGCCAGATGGCGGAGATGGGCACATGACGGCGGCCGAGGCGATGGTGGCCGCAACGGCCCGTTTGCGCGCCGCCGGCGTGCCGGACCCGGCGCGGGACGCGCGCGTTCTGCTGGCCCATGCCGCACAGGTCGATGCGGCCCGCATTACCCTGATCGCGCCCGAAGACATCGCACCCGACATTGCCGAACGCTATGACAACCTGATCGCCCTGCGCGCGGTGCGCGTGCCGGTCAGCCACCTGATCGGCCAGCGCGGGTTTTATGGCCGCGCGTTCCGGGTCAGCGCGGACGTGCTGGACCCGCGTCCCGAAAGCGAAACCGTGATCGAGGCCGCGCTGACCGAGGGTTTCAAACGGGTACTGGACCTCGGGACCGGGTCCGGGTGCCTGCTGGTCACGCTGCTGGCCGAGCGGTCTGACGCGCACGGAGTGGGTGTGGACCTGAGCGAGGCGGCCTGCCTGCAGGCCAGTGCGAATGCCGTCATGCACGGGGTTGCCGCGCGCGCCGAGATTGTGAACGGCAGCTGGTTTGATCCGGTCGAGGGGCGCTTTGATCTGATCGTGGCCAACCCGCCCTATCTTGCGGCCTTCGAGATGGACGAGGTCGCGCCGGAATTGCGCGATCACGAACCACGCATGGCGCTGACGGACGAGGGGGACGGCCTGTCGGCCTATCGCGAGATTGCAGCCCTGGCAGGCAGTTACCTGACATCGCAGGGCCGCGTGATCTGCGAATTCGGGGCCACGCAGGGGGGCGATGTGCGGGCGATCTTCGAGGACGAAGGCTGGGGCGATGTGCACATTTTGCCCGATCTGGACGGGCGACCCCGTGTCATCGTTGCGCGGAATCCGGCGTGAGCCGTTCAAAAATGCCGAAAATCTGCCTTTTGCCCTTGTCGTGGCCCGATTCCCGTGCTTATTCATGTCACAGACGCCTTGGCCCCTGGCCGCGCATTGTGCGGGCGTCCCATCCACAAGATCGCCGAGACATTGTGAACTGGTGCTGACACGCACTGCGGCTGATCCACAAAACACACGCCAAGAGCGGAATATAACTCCATGAAATCTTCGAGATCACGGTCACGGTCCAAGAACAGTCGCAACCGCAACAACAACAGCGGTGGCGGTAACGTCGTCAACCGCGTCTTCGACAGTTCGGGTCCAGAGGGCAAAGTGCGTGGCACGCCCCAGCAGATCATCGACAAGTACAATCAGCTTGCGCGCGATGCGCAGGTGTCAGGCGACCGGGTCGCCACCGAAAATTTCCAGCAACACGCCGAACATTATCTGCGTCTGCTGAGCGAGGCGCAGCGCGAGATCGACGCCCGCCGCGAAGAGCAGGAGCGCCAGAACCGCGAACGTCAGGCCGATCGCGACCGCCAGGCCGAACGCGACCGCGAGCGCAATGCGAACCGGCAGGACAACGCGGGCGACACCCCGTCCGATCCGGCCCACGCACCGCAACCCGATGTCGTGGACGCCGGGGCAGACAGCAATCTGGTTGAGACACCCGAGAGCCAGCCCAAGCCGAAACCCCCGCGCAGCCGCAAGCCGCGCAACAAGCCCAACCCGAACGCGGATGCCCCGCAGGCAGCGCCTGACGATGGTGACAAAGGGCCAGCCCCGGAAGCCGCGGAATAGAACCGCCTAGCGCGCCGCGACGGCCCTTGCGAGGGCACAGAACCCTTCCAGCGACACCTGTTCGGCCCGTTCGGTCGGCTTGATGCCGGACGACATCAACCTGTCTTCGATATCCGGCCCCAAGCCCTTCAGCGCGGCGCGCAGCATCTTGCGCCGCTGGTTGAACGCCATCGCCACCACCCGGCTCAGCACCTCCGGGTCGGCCTCGAATTTGGGCGCGGGCAGGGCGGTCAGATGCACCACCGCGCTCGACACTTTGGGCGTCGGCGTGAATGCCTCGGGGGGCAGGGACATCGCAATGCGCGCCTCGCAGCGCCACTGCGCCAGCACCGCCAGCCGCCCATAGGCCTTGGAGCCGGGCCGGGCCACGATCCGTTCGGCCACTTCGCGCTGGAACATCAGGGTAAGGGATTGCCAGTAGGGCGGCCATACCGGCGGCGTCAGCCAGCGCACCAGCAATTCGGTGCCGACGTTATAGGGCAGATTGGCGGCCACCCGGATGGGGGGGGTCAGATGCGCCAGCGGGTCGATGTCCAGCGCATCCCCCTCGATCACCTGCAACCGTCCCGGATAGCGCGCCGCGATGTCCGCCAGCGCGGGCAGACAGCGTGCGTCCTTTTCGATGGCCAGCACCTTGCGCGCCCCTTGCGCCAGCAGCCCACGGGTAAGGCCACCGGGGCCGGGGCCGATTTCCAGCACGTCCGTGCCGCTCAGATCACCTGCCTGCCGCGCGATCTTGGCGGTAAGGTTGAGATCGAGCAGAAAGTTCTGCCCCAGTGACTTGCGCGCGCTCAGCCCGTGATCGGCGATCACCTGACGCAACGGGGGCAGGTCGTCGATGGTGCTCATGAGGCGGCCATGCGGGCGGCAAGGCGGATCGCTTCGATCATGCTGGTGGGATTGGCGCGCCCCTGGCCTGCGATGTCAAAGGCGGTGCCGTGATCGGGCGAGGTGCGGATGATCGGCAGGCCCAGCGTCACGTTCACACCGCGGTCGAAATCCAGCGTCTTGATCGGGATCAGGGCCTGATCGTGATACATGCAGATGGCGGCGTCATAGCGGGCGCGGGCCGCACTGTGAAACAGGGTGTCACCGGGCCATGGTCCGGTGATGTTCATCCCTTGGGCCGCCATCGCGCTGACCAGCGGTCCTATCCAGTCCATTTCCTGATGGCCCATGGCGCCGCCTTCTCCGGCGTGCGGGTTCAGGCCGGCGACAACCAGACGAGGCGCGGGGATACCAAACTGTGTCCTGAGGCCATGTGCCGTGATCTCGATCGTGTGGCGCAGCAAGTCAGGGGTGAGGGCGCGCGGGACATCCTCGAGCGCGATATGGATGGTGGCCGGTACGACGCGCAGCGCCTCTGATGCCAGCATCATCACCGCGCGCGGTGCGCCCGTCAGTGCCTCAAGGTATTCCGTGTGTCCGGGATAGGCGAACCTGGCCCCGTCGATCAGCACCTTTTTGTGGATCGGGGCGGTGCAGATGGCCGAGACTTTGCCCGATTGGGCAAGGGAGACGGCGCGGGCAATCACGTCAATGACGCCTTGCGCGTTTTGCAGATCGGGCGCACCGGGACGGGCAGGTGCGGCAAAGTCGTGGCGCAGGACGGGCAGGGCATCGCGACAGTGGCGCACGGCGTGCGATGTATCCTCGATGTCCGCGACGGGCGTTCCAGCGGGCAAATGCCGTGGATCACCGATCCACACCATCGCCACCTCATCGCGCAGCGCGGCCCACGCCGCGGCGGCGATTTCGGGGCCGACCCCGGCCGGTTCGCCACAACTGATGGCGATCAGTGGACCCTTCATTCGAAGACGGTGATCGTCGCTTCTGCTGCGAGTTGTTCCAGCAGGTTCTCTGAAAAGGCATTCAGACGCTGGTTGCGCAACTGGGCAGAGATCGAATCGCGGTCGATCTCCTGATCCTCTTGCAGCACCGGTGTGCGTCCGCACAGCATCAACAGCACAAGCGTCTGCCCGTTCGAGCGTGTCAGGGCCGTCGATGTCTCGCCCGGGTCCAGCTTGGCCAGTTCCATCGCGATATCGGTCGGGATCTCTTCGGGAGGCAGGCTGCCGCGATCAAGGCTGGATTCGGGCTGGCCCTGGGCTATGCCGTAAAGGTCGTCACACTGATCCACGCGCGCGGCGATGGCGCGTGCGCGGCTCAACGCTTCGGGGCTGCGCCCACCGGCGATGTAGTAGGCGGCGTATTCGATGGCGGCATACTGACGCTGCGGTGCGTCGGTTTCCCGGATATCGCGCAGCTGGAACAGCGCCACGGCATTGGGAATCGGCAAGGGTGCGGTGACTTCGTTCAGTCCAAGTGCCAGCAGAAGCGGGCGCAGAACCGGGGGAAGATCACTCAGCGGGGTCCAGGGCAACCTGCCACCGGCATCGCGCGTGGCGGTGGCCGAAAACCGGCGGGCAAAGCCGGAGAATTCGGCCTGGGATGACGACTGGGCGATCTGTTCCGCCTGTGCCAACACCTGCTGTGCGCTTTCGGGGGGGGCCGGAATGATGATTTCGGAAAGCAGCACCTCGATGCCGCTGTTGGCGGTTGCCCCGGCAACGGCACGGTCGATCTCGCGGTCGCTGATCTGCACCCGTGCGCCGAACCGCGCGCGGATATAGTCGCGCCAGATCAGTTGGGTCGCGATAAAGTCGCGCAAAGTCTCGCGAGCGATCCCTGCCTGTTCGAGGCCGGCCACGAATTCTTCCGACGACACGTTTGCCCGCGCCGCAAACTCTGACAGTCCTTCCTGCAACTGGTCTTCAGTAAAGGTGATGCCGACCTGCTGGGTGGCAGATACGCGCAAGCGTTCACGGATCAGTTCTTCGATCACTTCGTTGCGGGTGCCGCCGCGTGCGCCCAGCACCTGCAGGAACCGGATGCGTTGCTGGACCTCGAATTCCGTGATCAGGGAATCGTCGACCTGCGCGACGGGGGCAAACGGGTTTTGTGCCTGTGCCGTCCCCAGCAGGGTCGCCAGCGCAAGTGCGCCCGCAGCGCAGGTCAGCGCGATTGTCTTTGCTCGTTTCATACTGCTCATTTCGCCTGCTTTCCGCATGCCCGTACCTCGGTGCGCTCGCCGGTATTGGCCGAGAACCCGAGCAGGGACACTGTTAACCCCAGACTGGTGGAGGGCTCAATAGTTGTCGAGTCTGCCAGGCTGCGATTGATCGACACCCCGATCCGCACACACTCGTTTTCATAAGTAAGACCGGCGGCGGCCGTCGCGGCCCGCTTTTCCTCGATGTCGTAGCGCATATCGAGGCTGGCCGTCCAGAACCGGTCTATCCGGTAGGCCCCGTCCAGGGTGATCTCGCCGATGGGGGCCAACTGATTGATGGCCGGATCCTCGTCGATCCAGACATAGCTGCCACCGATATCGACCCGGTTGTTGCTCCAGTCGCCGCGCAGCTCTGCCTTGGTGATGTCGAATTGTTCGTCAAACAACGTGCGGGCCGACACGGCAAGACCACCCGAAAGGCGCATCTGACCGGCCAGCAGAAAATCGGAATTCGAGCCGGACAGACCGGAACTGACGGTAAAGTCGGGTTCGGCGTCCCTCCGCAGTATCTGCGCGCCCGTCAGGCTGAGGGACCAACCATCGGGATCGCTTCGCGACCATGTTGCGCCCAGGGCCGCGCTCCAGCCGCGTTCGCGTCGGTCGGTCGAGGGAAACCGCGACAGGCTCAGCAGGTTTCCCTCGTCGAATTCGGCGCGTGTGCTTTCCTCGTTCGGGATGTTCAGGGAATCGCCGCCGATCCATGCCAGTTGCGCAATCGGTTCCAGTACGTGACGCACCCGCCCGTTGCCGCGTTTGACCAGCGGATAGCGAAATGTCACGGCGGCGGTCGGGACCAGTTCGCTGTCATTGTCCGGCGTCGTGGCGTCATCGGTGATCTGGTAGGCGCCGCCGATGATGCCCAGCCGTGTCTGCATCTGCAATCCGCCCATCTGGAAGGCCCGCAGCCATTCGGCCTCGACGTTCAGGCGCAGCACGTCGCGCCCGTCCACGACACCGTCCAGGTTGGCATCAAAGTCCAGGCTGGACTTTCGTTGATGGACGTGGGCCTCGCTCGACAACCGGATTTCGCCACCCAGGGCGCGCGGAAAGAACCGGCGTTCGTACAGCGCCTCGACAACGTCCGTGGGCAATACATCGTCGTCTTCGTCATCCCGCAGGGATTTGTAGTTGATGTAGGACAGGCGAATGAATTCGTCCCGACGCGCCCGGCTGATCTGGATCTGGCTGTCGAGGCGGTCACGGTCGAAATAGTCGTAATCGGCAAGATATGCGTCATCCGACACGGCTTCGATATCAAATTGCAAACGAAAGTCGCGGTTGAGGTCAAAGCGCCCGCCGGCAAACAGGTATCCCCGGCTGTCATCGGGCTGAAGATCATCATCCGAGATCGCGCCCTCGATGGCAATCCGCCCCCGCCCGAAGGCCTCGCGATAGCGGAATTCCAGTGTGCGGGTGTTGTTGGACAGATACGGCGCCAGCGTCAGGTCGCGCCGTGCGCCAAGGCGGATAAAGTAAGGCACCTTGATGCCGGTGCCGAGGCGCGAATCCGAGTGGAGTTCGGGGATCAGAAACCCCGTTGCGCGGTCTTGTGTCGGATCGGGCAGGCGCAGGCGGGGCAGGTACAGGACAGGCACGTTGCGGATGCGCAGTTGCGCTTCGTCAAAGTAGAGTTGCCGGGCTTCCTTGTCGTGCACAACGCGCTTGGCCCTGATTTGCCACAGGGGCGGGCGCGGATCATTTGCGCAGACTTTGCACGAGGACACGACCGTCTTGTAAAGCTGCGTGTAGCGCCCGTTCACGCGGTTTATCTGCGCGGCTGCCAGTTGCAGCTGTTCATTCAGAACCAGACGTGCCCCCAGCAACAACCCGTTTTGCATGTCGCGACCAAGTTCCGCCTGATCCGCCAGAATTCTGACGCCGTCACCGTCGTCGATGGTGATCGGGCCGGTCAGCGTCAGGCTGCCGGTGTTCGGATCATAGGTGATGGACCCCGCGGTCAGACGCGTCTGGCCCTGGAATGCCTCGACATTGCCTGTCGCGATCAGGCGGCGGTCGCTGGTGATCTGGATGTCGTCCGCCACCAGCACAGCCGGTCCGGGGGCGGTTGCCCTCTGGGCCTGGACAGGGGGCGCACCAATCCACAGCGTCAGCACCATCGCCAGCAGAGCGCACAGGTGACGAACAAGGGGAGGTGCGTTATCCATCTTCGGTCCGCAGCAAGAGGCCAACGCCCAGAAGGACCGCCGCCAGAGGTGCCGCCCATGCTGAAAGCAGCACGGGAATTTGCCCGTTTTCACCCAGAATTGTCGCAAAGCTGCGAATGAAATACAAACTGAACCCCAACAACACTGCTGCCAGAACCGCCGTACCGGTCCCCCCGAAACGGGTATGGCGCATCGTGAACGCTGCGGCAACAAGAACCATGGCCATCAGGAACACGGGACGCGCCAGCTGGGACTGCATCCAGACCTCGTGCCTGCGGGCTGAAAATCCGGCCTGTTCAAGCTGGGCGATGAATTCGTTCATGTCCCAGATGGACACGCCTGACGGGGTGCCCAGGCTTTCCCGTATCCGGTCGAGGGTGAGCGTGGATTCGACGGTGAGCAATTCGTGCACGACGGCGTTGGCCTCGGGGTTCAGGCCTGCAACCAGCGGCCAGACCTTGGCCTGCCGCAGCGACCATGCGCCGTCGCGCAGGGCGGCGCTGCGTGCTTCTATCCGACGGGCCGGTCCTCCGTCGCGGGCATATGCGACAAAGGTGACATCATAAAGCACGGATGCATCCGCATTCGAACGTGCGGCCCGGATCACCGTCTGCCCCGTCGCGCCACCCTGACGCAGCCACAGACCGTCCTCGGACACAGACAGCGCCGAAATGCCGCCCGAGCGGTAGTTGTTTGCCAGCGTGGCGTAGCGTTTGGAGGTCGCCGCCACAATCGGGCCCAGCATGGTCGTGGCAAACACACCGATGATCAGCGCGACACCCACCGGTGCCGCCAGCGCACGCATGGCCGATCTCCCCGCCGCCCGC
>Ga0316205_10001895_pt1 | contig 23795 bp, 19 predicted proteins | sample 3monthpyrite_MG_FD_204941 | JGI IMG/M metagenome (GOLD analysis project Ga0316205, IMG submission 204941) | Microbial mat bacterial communities from mineral coupon in-situ incubated in ocean water Damariscotta River, Maine, United States -... | ecosystem: Environmental > Aquatic > Marine >... | reverse complement strand
AAATGGCCATTCCTGGCATTTCTGGTCGGCATCACGCAATCGAACATATCGACACCACGCCGCACCGCCTCGACCAGGTCCTCCGGCGTGCCCACGCCCATAAGATAACGCGGCTTATCGCCAGGCATGTCTGGTGTCAGGTGCTCCAGGACATTGAGCATCTCATCCTTGGGCTCACCGACAGACAAACCACCGATGGCATAACCATCAAAACCTATGTCCACCAACCCCTGAAGCGACCTTTTGCGCAAATGAGGAAACATGCCGCCCTGAACAATTCCGAACAAGGCAGCAGGATTTTGCTCATGGGCTTGTTTGCTGCGTTCCGCCCATCGGAGTGACAATTCCATCGACTGTTCGGCCTCGGCTTCCGTCGCAGGATATGGCGTGCACTCATCAAAGATCATCACAATATCTGCACCCAGGTCTCGCTGAACCTGCATCGAGATCTCAGGGGTCAACTCAACTTGTGCACCGTCAATGGGAGAGGCAAAGGTCACACCCTGTTCGGTGATCTTTCTAAGATCGCCCAAACTCCAGACCTGAAAGCCACCCGAGTCGGTCAGGATGGGGCCTTGCCAGTGCATAAAATTATGTAGGTCACCATGCTTTCGAACTATCTTCGTACCGGGACGTAACATAAGGTGAAAGGTATTGCCCAGAATGATCTGCGCCCCACTCGCCTCGAGTTCTTCCGGGGTCATGGCCTTGACCGTGCCATAGGTGCCCACTGGCATAAATGCAGGTGTATCCACAACACCACGTTCAAATTCAAGTTGGCCTCGCCGTGCCTGGCCATCAGTTGTCTTTAGAGTAAATTTCATAGTTTTTAAAGTGTAATAGAAACCAGTACTTACAAACAGTGATCAACCCCATAGATAAACATGGCATCACCGTAACTGAAAAAGCGATATTCTTTCTCGACTGCATGTTGATAAGCCTTCATCATCAACTCATAACCCGCAAAGGCAGAGACCAGCATCAGCAAGGTTGATTCGGGTAAATGAAAATTGGTAAGGAGTCCATCGACCACCTTAAATTCAAAACCGGGGGTAATAAAAATATCCGTCTCTGCTTCCAGTGGTTGTAGAGAGCCGCTTAACGCAGCTGACTCAAGGCTACGTACCGTAGTAGTACCGACAGCAATGACTCGACCACCTGCTTGTTTGGTTTTCTCAATCTGTTTCACGACCTCATCGCTGACACTTACCCACTCTGCATGCATTTTATGATCAGTGATGTTTTCAACCCGAACTGGTTGATAAGTGCCCGCGCCCACGTGCAGCGTTACATAGGCAAACTCCACCCCTTTGTTTTTTAATCGTGCTAGTAAAGCTTCATCGAAGTGCAGTCCTGCCGTGGGCGCCGCTACCGCACCCGGTTGCTCGGCATAAACGGTTTGGTAACGCTCAATGTCTTGCGCCTCATCACCCCGCTCAATATAAGGCGGTAAGGGAATGTGACCGATACGATCTAATATATCCAGGACAGATTCTTCACCCTCAAAACGCAGTTGAAAAAAAGAGTCCACACGAGCAATAACTTCCGCGTTAATATTGTCACCAAGCTCAATAGTTGAACCCGGTTTCGGTGATTTACTGGCACGTACCTGTGCCAACACTTCGTGCTCATTTAAAATACGCTCAACCAACACCTCCAGTTTACCGCCACTTTGTTTATGTCCGAATAAACGTGCCGGGATTACCCGAGTGTTATTCATGACCAACAGGTCACCGGGATTAATGAGTGACTCAATATCAGTAAACTGCTTATCCGCTATTTCATTTGTTTTGGAATTGACCACGAGTAAACGACTCGCACTACGCTGTTCAGTGGGAAACTGCGCGATTAGATCTTTTGGGAGGTGGTAATGGAAGTCCTTGAGTTTCATTTTTGCATATTATCATTAAATAATATGGTTTTCGCTCTCGACGAGGAGACCTTGTCATTCCCCTGGCACCCTCTATTTAGTTTTTTAAGGGGCACTAAGAAAAGGGGAATCGATTCTTTTTTCAATTTATTTCTATTTCGCTTCGCTGAAGCGAGTCCCTTTCTTTTTGCTTGCCCAAAAAGAAAGAGACGAAAGAAAAAGGGCCCTCCGTCGCTGGCTAGCCACTCGAATAAATTGGCAGTACTCAGTAAGGCTGCGCGATTCGGCCTCATGCCTCAACGCGCAGGCTCGGCTTCCCTGCCTCGCCCTTTCAGGCCTTACTTGCGTTGCAGCCAATTTCTTCTCGCAGCCAGCGCATGGAGGCTTTTCCACTGAGCCAGTACAGTGAAATAAACACTTCCTTATCTCTAATCTTGTTGTGAGCAGTACATCCCCCATGTGCGGGTGTGTGAGTTTTAGTGTTTTTTGGGAAATTAAAAATAGAGCGAGCCATGGACGGCGAGCCCGGTTTTGCTGAGCATGGATGCGAATCAAAACCGGACAGGGTAAAAAACATTAAAACTCACAGGTTACACCCGCAACGGGGGTGTCGTTTCTTTTGGATACTTTTCTTTGGACAAGCAAAGAAAAGTATCTCGTCCCAGTGGGACGAAAGAAAAATATATTAATAAAACAGATTCTTCTCGTCAGAGGAATGACGAGCCCACTCTCGGTAAGAGCGAAAAAATACTAACCTGTATTCCGCATACCCGCTGCAATAGCATTAATGCTTCGCAGTAATGGATCCAACCAGACCTCTCGTTCTTCTTCACTCACAGACTCATCACGATAACGTTGCAACAGCATGAGTTGGATCTGGTTAAGCGGATCAAGGTATGGATTGCGTCGACTGAGTGATAACGCAAGTTGGGGTGTCTCAGCCATAAGATAAGGCAGTTTTGAAATGGTTAAGACATTCTGCACGGTGCGCTCGTGTTCGTTGTGCATCATTCTGTAGACATCCGTGCCTGTCTTTTGATCCAGACACAGACTGACATAGGTCTGGGCAATGTGCATTTGTGCTTTAAACAGGGCCATCTGTGAATTACTCAATAGTGCCCTGAAAAACGGCCACTGTTGGTACATCTCTTGTAATTTATGCAAGCGCTCCTGGCTGTTGTTAGCCCACTTATGTAGAGCACTACCAATGCCATACCAGGCAGGCATGGTGTGGCGTGACTGCGCCCAGCCAAACACCCAACCAATGGCGCGCACAGAACCTTTAGAGCGATCACTCTTCTTGCGATGCGATGGACGCGAACCAATATTCATTAATGCGATTTCTGAGACCGGTGTCGCTTCATAGAAGTAATCCAGAAAACCAGGCGTACGATCTGTTAGTTCACGGTATGTTTGCTCACCCGTGTCGGCCAGTTCTTTCATGATCTGACAGTATTCTTCATTCTGATCTGATTCTGGCTTGATCAAGTTCTGGCTAGCTTTCAACAGGCCAGTCAATCCGACGGTCAGCTCATAGATCGCTGTTTCCTGGTTACTGTATTTATAGGACAGTACTTCACCCTGCTCAGTGAATTTGATCTCACCATGTACCGTGCCCTCAGGTTGCGACAAAATAGCTTCGTGGGTAGGGCCACCGCCACGACCGATAGTACCGCCACGACCATGGAACAAACGACATTTAATCCCACGTGATTTAGTTAATGCAGTAATTTTTTGTTGCGCTTGATAAAGACTCCAGGCCGAAGACAATATGCCACCGTCTTTACAGGAATCTGAATAACCCAGCATGACTTCCTGTCGATTACCTGATGCCTTAAGCAAGTCTGCATAAACAGCATTATCCAATAACTGAGTCATGACCGGTTCGATGTGGGCCAGATCATCGATGGTTTCAAATAACGGCGATATACGTACATGGCAGTACCAGTCTTTACCGTTATAACCGGCTAGGCCTGATAGCCAGGCAAGGAACATGACTTCCATAACATGACTGGCTTCATGGGTCATGGAAATAACATAGTTACCAAATGCGTTCGGACTAACGACCTGACGCATACTCGCGATGACGCCAAAGATCTCAACGGTTTCTTTAGACATGTCGGATAGTTGTTCTATGTCTAAGTCTGCTTTTGGAGCAGATAGAAACTTTGTCAGTGTGCTAAGGCGATCTTCTTCTGAAAGTGATAAATAATCTTCAACGCCTAATTGCTTGAGGACTTCAGAGACAGTCTGCGAATGAATCGTTGATTCTTGGCGAACATCCAATTGCGTCAGGAAGAAACCAAAGGTCTCTGCCAGTCTAATCAGATCCTTAAGTTCACCATCGGCAACAATCGCATCGCCATGGCTGTTTAGTGAATCACGAATCAAATACAGATCATGTAAGAGGCCATGTTCATTTTCATATCCACAGCCAGCTTTAGCGGGCGTTTCACCAGTCATGAGAAGATCAATGTTCTCTAGCGAACACGCCAGGCGACTCATCATGATATAAAGCTTGCGGCGGTATGGCTCCTGTTTAAAACGTTCAGGTTTTTTCGCGAAGGTCTCAGGCACTTCTTTTTCATCTTTAGCCAGACTCTGAGCAAAGGCCTCACTTGGCTGACACAGTTTACTGGACTGAGTCAGTATGTGTGACAGCTTCAGTAAGCGCTTCTCATATTCATTCAAGATTTCACGTGCCTGCAGACAAAGCGCCATAACAGTAGTCTGGGGTTTAACAAATGGATTACCGTCTCGGTCGCCACCTATCCAGGAACCAAAACGAATAAAGCTTGGTACATTAACCGGCTCAGGGCTATCTGAATAAATACGCTCTACAGAGCGCTCCATGTTGCGATAAACCTGAGGCACAGCCTTGAACAGGCTTTCCTTAAAATAGTGCAGACCATTCTTAACTTCATCAAGCACTTCGAGGCGACGCTCACGTACTTCGTTGGTCTTATATAGAATCTGAACTTCTCTTTCGAGTTCAGAAACAGTTTGTTCTCGCTCAATACGCGTGAGTCGGGTATTAAGCTTTTCACTGATTAAGAAAATACGGCGAACATTATCCATCACTGTGCGACGCTTAGACTCTGTTGGATGGGCCGTAATGACAGGTATATAGGCCATTTGATCAAATAGACTTTGTATTTGATCCTGAGTAACGTTCTGTTCTTTTAACTCACGCAGAGTTTTAACAAATGAACCGTTCCAGGTTGGACCAAAACGATCCACATCATTACGACGTTGCTTGAGACTATAAGATTCTTCCGCAATATTGACCAGACTAAAATAAATACTGAATGCACGCACAACATGGCTCAGTGATTCAGGGTCCAACGACTCGATCAATCGGGCCAGCTTGCGGCGCTTGGCAGGGTCTTCCCCTTTACGCAGATTAATGTGCCCCTTGCGCAGTGCCTCGACTGCTGCAAACACCCGTTGCCCTGCCTGCTCGCTTAAAATTTTACCCAGAGTGTTACCAAACAGTTTTACCTGTTGGCGTAGTGGCTTATCATTGACTGACGATGCGGGAATCTCAGTCTTGCTAGAGGGAAAAGTTTTAATTTCAGCGGTCATGATTTTCAATATATGGTCAAATAGAAGGCGTATTATACAGAAATCAACATCGCTGTACCTCTTGACATCTATGAAATGATTAGGGATTTTGCTTGATATAACAGCATGTTATTATTTCGAAAAGGATATAAATAAGCTATGTCGAAACTAACACAATCAACTGCCTGGCAGGCCCTACAGTCCCATTTTGAGGAGATTCGTGATCTCCATATGCGTGATCTGTTTGCCGAGGATCCCGAGCGATTTAGTCGCTTTTCGCTGCAGTTAGATGACTTGCTATTAGATTTCTCTAAAAACCGAATTACTGATAAAACCGTAAAGCTACTCTGTCAGCTTGCGGAGGACTGTCAGGTCCCCGCCTGGATAGAAAAGATGTTTGCCGGCGATTCCATCAACCACACAGAACAACGTGCGGTGTTACACATTGCCTTACGCAACCGCAACAACCAGGCAATCAAGACCGATGGCCAAGACGTTATGCCCGATGTCAGAGCCATGCTCGGCAAAATGCGTCAGTTCAGCGAGCAGATCCGCTCTCGTCAGTGGCGTGGGTACACCGAACAACCCATCACAGACATCGTCAATATTGGTGTAGGAGGATCTGATCTCGGGCCGCTGATGGCCACCGAGGCATTGCGTCCCTACGCAATCCATGACTTGAACATGCACTTCGTCTCTAATGTCGATGAAAACCACATCAGCGATACTTTGGAGACACTCAAACCCGAAACCACGCTATTCATTCTCGCATCAAAGAGTTTCACCACCAGTGATACACTGGTAAATGCACATACAGCACGCAAATGGTTTTTGAAAACGGCTGCCGATAATGCCGCCATCGGCAAACACTTCGTGGCCGTTTCCAACAACACCAGCGCGGCTATCGATTTCGGTATTCAACCTGACAATATCTTTAAGATGTGGGATTGGGTTGGTGGCCGCTACTCGATGTGGTCTGCGGTCGGGCTACCAATTGCTATTTCCATTGGCATGGATCACTTCGAGCAACTCCTGCAAGGCGCACATGAAATGGATGAGCACTTCCGCACTGCGCCGTTAGAGAAAAATATGCCGGTCATACTAGCCCTGTTAGGTATCTGGTATAGCAACTTTTTCAAATCCCAGGCCTATGCCCTTCTCCCCTATGACCAACACCTAAGATACCTGCCAGATTATTTACGACAGGCCGATATGGAAAGTAACGGTAAGCGCATTGATCGCGATGGTAACGTGGTTGACTATGACACCGGCCCTATTGTATTTGGCCAGTTAGGCATTACCGGTCAGCACGCCTTTTACCAGCTGATGCATCAGGGCACAAAACTTATCCCGGCAGACATCATTGCACCGATCAGCAATATGCAGTGCATCCGTGGCCACCACCGCTTGCTAATGGCCAATGTCTTTGCACAAGCCGAGGCCTTTATGCGTGGTAAAACTGAGGATGAAGCACGGGCCGAACTCGAAGCCGAGGGTCTAACTAAAGACCTGATCGAAATACTCTTGCCTAACAAGATCTTCCCGGGCAATAAGCCCACCAACACGCTATTGTTTAAGACCTTGAATCCGCTTTCACTGGGCCGCTTGATTGCTCTTTATGAACACAAAATTTTTGTCCAGGGCATCATCTGGAACATTAATTCATATGATCAATGGGGGGTTGAACTGGGTAAGCAATTGGCTAGTAATGTACTCGCAGAACTCGAGGACCATAATGAAGTGACTTCCCATGACAGCTCAACCAATGGACTAATCAATTACTATAAACGTTCCCGCCCCCGTAACGACTAGTCGTTATCTATAGGAAATCAGTGCGTTAAATTGAGGGAATCTGGATATTTAAAGTGGTAGCCGAGGACGGAGTCGAACCGTCACTTCCGAAGAAACAGCATTTTGAGTGCTGCGTGTCTACCAGTTCCACCACTCGGCCAATGCGGCACGGATTATAGCAGTTAAGCTACCACCCATGACAAGGGAACCTTAGTTAGATTTTTAAGCGACCTGTACGGGAATCGTGTTTCGCGTATGCGAAATCCGGTTCTCTTCATCAAGATAAACCAGGGTAGGTTTAAAACTGGCTAGTTCGCGTTGATCAAGCTGAATATAGGCGGCGATGATGATGACATCTTCAGGCTCAGCCTTATGCGCGGCGGCACCGTTGATTGAAATAATGCCGGAATTATCTTCTGCACGAATCGCGTAGGTCGTAAAACGCTCGCCATTGGTAATGTTGTAGATCTCGATCTGCTGGTATTCCCGAATCCCCGAGGTATCCAGCAAATGGCCATCAATGGCACACGAGCCCTCATATTCCAGTTCTGAGTGCGTAACATGGGCGCGATGTAACTTTGTCTGAAGCATTGTTGCTAACATTACCAATCCTGCTTATTTATTGTTCAATCAGTGCTCTAATCCCGTAATTTTACCATGCCAGCCGAGCTGTGCCAGTTCATACGCGTAAATTATCGATTAATCGGGTCTTTCCAAGCCGCGCTGCTGCCAAAATAACCAGTGAATCTGTAGGATTTTCAGGTTCTTGCAGCGTCTCGCTCTGCCGGATGGCGACATAATCGGGGGCAAAACCCTGCTGCTCAAGCTGCATAATAGCCGCCTGTTCCAAATCGGCTATCGCCATATTTTGTAACAAGATACGCTCTCGCAGTTCGGACAAAACTGCGTACAAACGTGCCGCTTGTTGCCGCTCCTGCTTAGTAAGGTGTTGATTGCGGGAACTCAAGGCCAGGCCATCCCCTTCTCGAATGGTTGGCTCGCCGATAATCTCGATTGGAAGATTCAAATCATGCACCAACTGACGGATCACCAGGAGTTGTTGGAAGTCCTTCTCACCGAAGACAGCTAGATCGGGCTGCACGATATTAAATAGCTTGGTGACGATAGTTGCCACACCACGAAAGTGCCCAGGTCGGTGAGCGCCCTCCAGCTGAGTGGAGAGCCAGCTTGGTACCTCGACGTAACTGCTCTGTTCAATTCCATCGGGGTACATGGATTCATCATCCGGCGTGAACACCAGATCAACTCCCAATTTCTCGAGTTTCTGCAAATCCTGCTTCAGGGTGCGTGGGTAGTTAGTGAAATCATCACTTTCGCCAAATTGCATGGGATTCACATAAATGCTGACCGCGACACGATCTGTATTTCGCTGTGCGGCCTTAACCAGACGTAAATGGCCTTCATGCAAATTTCCCATGGTGGGCACAAAACCGATCCGATCTGAATTACGCTGCCAATCACGAACAACCGGCGTTACATCCCAACTTGAGTTAAGCACTTGCATGATCGAGTATGAACGCTATTCGAAGATGTGTTGATCAGCGGGAAACTGTTTTTGTTTAACCGCCTGCACATATGCACGCACCGCGGCCTCGATACTGATCTCACCTTTAAGATCAGCGATAAAATCTTTTGAGAATTTAGGCCGGTGCCCCATGGAAATCCCCAACAAGTCATAAAGCACTAGCACCTGTGAATCACAGTCACGGCCTGCGCCGATACCAACGGTCGGAATTGAAAGTGTCTCTGTTATAGTTTTTGCCAGTGAAGCAGGAACACATTCTAGTAAGAGTAAATCAGCCCCTGCATCTTGCATCGCTTTCGCATCATCCAACATAGTTTGCGCTGCTTCTTTTTCACGACCCTGGACACGATAACCACCCAGCTTGTGGACGGATTGAGGTTGTAAACCCAGGTGTCCACAGACAGGTACACCATGCTTGGCCAGGTTTTCAACAACACCAATCGTATCACCACCGCCTTCGAGTTTTACGATTTGTGCGCCGCCTTCCTGCATGAGACGCGTGGCATTATCTAAGGCTCGGCCCGGATCTGAAAAGCTCATAAAGGGCATGTCTGACATCAGCAGTGCATTGTTGCGTGCCCGAGCAACTAACGAGGTGTGATAGACCATATGATCGATGGTAACAGGCACAGTCGTTTCGTGCCCCTGCACGACCATACCAAGTGAGTCTCCGGTAAACAGAACTTCCACACCCGCGTTTTCCAACACGGCTGCAAAACTGGCATCATAAACGGTCAGCACCACAAACTTCTCACCCGCCTGCTTCATCTTTTTCAGGGTATTGATCGTGATCGTCTGCTTAGAATTGTCTGAACCGTAGCTAGGCTTACTCATTTTAAATTCCTAATGATGCGGGATTGAAATAACGTCGACCGCTTTGTGTCTTATTTATCTGTTCTAGTAATAGTTGATAGTCTGACTCGTTATTTACCAGATCCAGTTCAGCCGCATTCACAATGAGTAATGGCGCAGCCGTATAGTCATAGAAAAAACGTGTATAAGACTCATTTATTCGATCCAGGTAATCAGCATCAATATGTCGCTCATAATCACGACCCCGTTTCGAGACACGTTTTACCAGCACATCTACAGGAGCTTGAAGGTATACGACTAAATCAGGCGTCGGCGCATCGATCGTGACATGCTCATAAACCTGCTCATATAGTTTGTATTCTTCATCGTCCAGTGTCATTTGCGCAAACAAGCGATCTTTTTCCATGATAAAGTCAGCAACATGCACTGGGCGAAACATATCTGCCTGGCGTAACTCCTGTAGTTGGCGCGCACGTTGAAATAAAAAAAACAATTGTGTTTGTAGAGCTGCGCTCTTCGGGTCCTGGTAAAACCGCTCAATGAACGGATTCTCATCAGCCCCCTCAAGTAAGAGGTCTGAGCCATAACTCTCAGCCAGACGCTTGGCCAGGGTCGTCTTACCCACGCCAATCGGTCCTTCAACAACAATAAAATCCAACTCTGAGTTCATGCGTCGTGTAGTCGCTCCAGTCCTTCATCATCACAGCGCGTAATTAACTCCTGCAAAGAAACACTCTTTTGGGAATCGTGATCTGGGATAGACAGATCGGGCGCAATCTCCTGTAAAGGATACAGGACGAAGCTACGTTCATGTAGCCCCGGATGCGGAATGATCAACCTTGCATGATTGATTATTTTATCATCAATTAATAAAACATCCAGATCAAGTGGTCGCGGTCCCCAACGCTCACCATCTCTGACTCGCCCGTGCTCGCGTTCAATTGCCTGTAATTCATCCAACAGGCTCAGGGCATCGCGTTCTGTTTCGATAGCAACAACGGCATTGATGTAATCAGGCTGAGACGGAGGGGCCAATGGTGATGTCAGCGGAGAAGTAAGTGGCGGACTCTTATATAGACCGGATGCCGCCAGAAAACGGCATTCACTGAGTTTTCCAAGTTCGGCGATGGTTTGTCTGACATGCTGCAGTGGGTTATCAAGATTACTCCCGACACCTATATATATAGTCGCCATGATGCTCAGGTATCGCTGGAGGGCTGGGCAGGCTTATGTCTCGTCTTTTTCTTTTTCGGCTGTCGGGATTGTTGGCCCTGACGCGCCTGATGCAATGCCTGGCACATCGCTTTCTTTTGTTTATCATCGGCAACCTGAAATTCAGTCCACCAATCACATAATGACTGTAAATCGGGTTGGTAAGACTGACAACGCAATAACAGAAAGTCATAAGCTGCTCGAAAACGGGGTTGCCCTAACAAGGCATAGGGTCGTCGCCCGCGTCGGTTTTGCAGCCGCGCCTGACTGGTCCATATTTCACGAATAGGCAATCGAAAACGTTTCGGAATCGAGATCTGTCCAGATTCCTGATTGAGTACAGCACGACCTGCTTCCTGTAGAGCCTGAATCGGTGACATATTATTCGATTCGAATTCCATAGCGCGCGTAAATGTCGGTCCCCACAACATAAAGGCAAACAAGAAGGCAGGTGTTACTGGTTTTCCATCGGCAATACGTTGATCCGTGTTTTTACAGGCCTGGGCAATAAAGTTATGCATTTGCGCATGCTCCGACAGGTGCTTCGCGGTCGCTGGAAACAATTGCACCAGTAGATCATATTCATTAAGTAATTCAAACGTGGAATGGGCATGGCCACTCATGAATAACTTCAATACTTCATCGAATAGTCGCGCTGGTGGCACTGCTTCGATTCTGTGCCCCTGGTTTTCAATCGCCTGCCGCATGTATTGATCGGGTTTAAAACCAAGTTTGGCAGCAAAGCGGATGGCACGCAGCATACGCACCGGATCTTCCTGACAACGTACATCAGCATCACCGATCATCCTTAAGCATTTAGCCTTAAGGTCTGCCATGCCACCGGTATAATCCACTACGGTAAAATCTGCGATATTGTAGTACAGCGCATTCACACTAAAGTCACGTCGCCAGGCATCTTCAGCCAGCGTACCAAATACATTATCACGCACAATCATGCCATCACGGGTTGAACCTTCACTTTCATTCTCAGCCTGTTCGTGGTGGCCACGAAAGGTGGCGACTTCGACGATCTCACGCCCAAAGTGAATATGTGCGAGTCGAAAACGTCGACCAATGAGACGACAATTTTTAAAAAGATCTTTAACTTGCTCCGGAGTAGCATCAGTAGCCACATCATAATCTTTCGGGTGACCGCCCAGAATAAGATCACGTACCGCACCACCAACCAGGAAGGCCTGATAACCCGCCTTATGCAAGCGATAAAGTACTTTCAGAGCAGAGTCATCAATATTGTCACGTGAAACATTGTGATCTGCACGACCATAAATAACAGGTTCATCTGAAGGGATGTGCCCGGAATTCACCGCTGTGCTTTTGTTGTCTTGTTCTGTATTGTTTTCAGACATGTTTCATGTTCGAGATAGTGACAGTTAGAATGAGCATTATATGGAAATAACGGGTGTGAGCCTATTATTACTTACGCAAATACGGTGCAAATGCGATCGCGGCAACCTTCAGCACAATGGACAATAACACTAACCAAATACTCAGGGTAAACATCATGTTGGCAGTGGCATTACTGGCTTTAAGAATTTTAAACTCATTCACAAAAACAACCTCACAGGCACGCTTGCCCGTATCTTTTCGGGTGATGCTGGAGCTTCGTTTCCAGTTCGGTTGTGATGCCCAGGCATAATTTACCAACATCCCCTTAAAATGTACCTGATCACCAATTTGCACATCTCGAATAGTTTCTCGGACCTGCTGACTATCCGATAACAGGTGATTGTTTGAGAGTTTGTCATGATAAAAACGGATTTGCCGGCCGTAAGAAAAAAAGCAGGTAAAATCACCACTGCTATAACTCACATCGCGGTAATCATTACTCTTGATGTTATTGCCCCAGACAACACAAATATCTTTGATGTCGACCGAGTCCTCGGTGTGAGTGATATCAGTCATACCAGTGATATCGTTGTGGGTCACCACCACACCCCACAGCTCATAATCGGCCACAGGCTCGACCAGATATTTTTCACCCCGGTAATCAAAATCAAACGGCTGAGTACGCGTCGGTTTTTGAATGGGCTCATTCACCATTTCATCAACAATCGCATCGACTTTCGGTAATTGTTTTGAGGCCCAGAATGAAACCGTCAAACTGATCAAACAGGCGAAAAAGAAAATCGTTAATGCCCAATCAAGTCCAGTACGTTTGCCGAACTGGTTTTTGATCTTGTGGTCCGGTCGCCCCGATGTTTTTAAGCGCTGATTAACGCCCATTGCCTTCGCGTAGGCAACACCACATGCCGGACACTGCCAGTCCGGAGCATTATCTGTTTCTTTACGAATATATTGGCAATTGGGGCAGGGTTGAGAAAAGGCCATCGTCCATTAAAACCGAGAATTATTCCTACTTATTATATAGCGACAGGGAAAGCGAGAAGTTTAGATGAGTACAGCTAGGCCGAATAAGGCTTGGCCTTATAATTGATGATATCGCGCTTACCCTCTTCCAGCGCCTCTTTATCGTTTGCGAGTTCGATAAAAACACGGCGTGTCTCATTCACCAGTTCGCCTGCACGGGTCATGAATTCTGGATTATTTATGCTCATCGCTTTTTGCCTGGCTTCCGTCGCCTTCATTAAATTAAAGGCGGCTTGCGCCAATACACCCTGCGAACCTGCCTGCGCTGCTCCGGCAAGCAAATTAATAATCGACATAACATCTTCTTCTTTATCCATGAATCTATAGTAGGCATATTTAGTTGCTTCTACCAGCCTAAACCTGAGCATTTTCCATAGCTATTTACCAATTCATAATTTATTTGTGTGCAGATATTTAATTTTCTAATTTGTTCCTATCAGGCAACTTAGTTGATCTATATCAGTGAATCCTAATGTCATTCCATGTCCAATGTGCCTGGCAAGATTGGTTTCAAAAAACTATGAATCTTGCAATTTGATGTATTAATTCAGGAGTAGATCATGATGTTAAGTAAGAAAAAATATTTTCGTGTGTTATTGGGCGCTATTGTTATTGGTCTTTCGTCTCAAACCCTTGCGGTGAGCAAAGGTGACTGGTTACTCCGCTTTGGTGGCGCAAGCGTCAACCCAAACGATAGCAGTGGCACATTATCGGGAGCACCCACCGTCGGGGTAGCCGTTGATAGCGGTGTAGCCGCATTTGTTAACGTCAGCTATATGATACGTGACAACATCGGGCTGGAATTACTTGCCGCCACACCATTTTCTCATGATATCAGTGCGACAGGTGCCTTATCTGGCAAAATCGCAGAAGTGAAACATCTACCACCCACCTTCAGCGTGCAATACCACTTTGCTCCAAAGAGCAATGTTCGACCTTATGTCGGTGGTGGCATTAACTACACCACGTTCTTCAGCGAAAAAGCGACTGCTGTAATCACCAGTATCAGTCTTGATGACTCATGGGGTCTGGCCGCGCAGGCAGGAGTTGATGTCGATATTAATCAAAACTGGTTCTTCAATGCTGACTTGCGTTATATCGATATTGAAACAACTGCGACAACAGACCTGGGCACAGTCGATGTAACTATTGACCCCTGGGTATTAAGTGTGGGTGTCGGCACAACATTTTAAGATATTGCAAACGGGGTCGAGTCAATTTGACCCCGTTTGATTCTGTTACTGAATCGCCAGGTACTCCGCAAGAAATTTAATTGTTGCAGTCCGGATATCCCTTTCGTAGATAAATGTATCCTGGGTTTTATTTTCGATTTTATATGTGCGTCGCACATATGTGTTTGTAGAACAATCTTTCATCACAAACTCAATATCTTCAAAGGTGTCGGTCATATCAAAATCATTTCTGATCGCCAGCAAATAATCGACGTGATGTTGATCGCATAGTTGACGACCACCGCTCTCCTTGTGAACATCATAGTAACGCCATTTCGCGCTGGCATCGTACAGCGAATAAGCAATCTTTAGACGCTCGCGCTCATTTCTTTTGATATGCTGCTCGATTAGTTTAGCCGTGTTTTTTGAATACACGTCAGTGTCATCATGATCAAAATCTTTATCGTACTCGCCTCTCTCCATGAAAGTAAACATTGCCAGAGTTTTAGCTGACCCTGAAGCAGGTAAAGAGGGTTTTTCATCGATTTGAATAAATTCGATATTTCGCCTTTGTTCTGTGGCCGGCAAAAACTCACCGACAAACTTAATAAATGCAGCACGAATATCTGTCTCAAAGTAAAACTTCTCACCTGTTTTGTCTTCTATTTGATAGCCTCTTTGTACATAATCACTTTTAGTGCAATCTTTCAGTACAAACTCAACTTCCTCAAAATGATTTGTTAGATCGAAGTCATTCTTTATTGCCAACAAATAATCGACACCATATTTTTTACAAAGACCTTGTGCTTCGTTAACCTTGTGGACATCATAGTAGCGCCACTTTGCATTTGAATCATGCTGTTGGTACTGAACCTGCAAGCTGTCATGCAAATATTTTTTAATATACTTTTCTACCAGAGTTGCTGTGTTTTTAGAATAAACTTCGGTTGAGTCCATGTCGCCCTGGTAATCATAATCACCCCGCTCCATATAGGTAAAAATTGCGACTTTTTTTACATTGCCCGGTTCAGGTTTTTTCTCACGTTTATCCTTTTTCTTCATCGAGCTTTGCCGACTCATTGTTGTAATCTCACCAGATTGGATTAAAACAATGGAGTCCTGGATTTGTTGTGAAAGGTTCACTAACGTATTTTGGGTGGCAGGCAATATAGGCAATGGGGTTTGTCGCGAGTGATGAGTCGAATCAATCAGCGCACGCAGGTAATTGATCTTTACTGCGTAGTTAACATTTTGCGGTATATCACCCGTCCATTCGAACATTTTCGCGGCATTGAGTTTCGAAGTTACAATGCCCACCACTTCACCTTTCATATTGAGCAATGGCCCACCACTGTTACCCGCTTGCAGCGGTGTGGAGATCTGAAAAGTGCGTGGGTCATTGGCCATGCCGGTAAGGGAATTAATAATACCCACCGTTAACTTTGGGTTGGTGCCCATCACGTCCGGGTGCGGATAACCAATCGTAAATACCTGTTCACCCATCAGTGGTGTGTGTTTCACTAATGGCAGCGCGGGGGGGAGTTGGCCGGTATCTGTGACTTTCAGTAAAGCAAGGTCGTTGGCGACATCACGCACGACCACTTGTGCATTTAATTTTGAGCGGTCGGTTTTAATTAGAACGGCATCATCACTTCCGGCTACCACATGATTGTTGGTTACCACGAAATGCGGCGCAACCACCCAACCCGTCCCCATTTGGATAGCCGTTGTAGGCTGTGTTTGATCCGCTAAGGTAGTCGTAGATCCCAGCAATATGAAAGGGATGAGGTATAGAATCAGTTTATTCATGGGTATTAATCTTAACCTAGATCCGACCATCAGTCTAAGCATCTAGTTCTCAAGGATTTTTTGACACGGGTTTTGCGCCACCGTCTTAGCTTTTGCGATTAAACATTCGCTGCGCTCGCAACAAACTTTTTCATTCGCTCAAGGGCATCATCGATGGTGTTGGAGTCTATATTCAATCTGCGTGCAGCTAAACTATCGGCGAGGTCTTCATTATCATCCTCGATTAAACTAAAGCCATGCTTGCGAGTCATTAAATTGGCAAGGGACACGATCAACAGTTCTTGTGAAACCTCTGCCTCTTCGTCTATTGAGTGGTGATGTTGTGCAATACTGACAAACTCGTCAGAGAATCCCCACTTCTTCAATAGCGCTGCACCAAATTCCATGTGCTGTGCATTTAGGATGTCGAGGATGCTGGTTTCATCCATCTCGCGCCCATCCTGCTTTAATTCCAGCAACACCTGAATCAATAAAAGCTTACCCATATCGTGCAACATACCCAAAGTAAAAAGATGATTCAGATCTTTATATTTAACGGCCTTACCAATTAGACGTGCAGCCTCCGCCGTTGCCAGAGAATGTTCCCATAGATCATTCAACAAATGGTTAAATGGCGGCGAATCAACTTCAAACAGCGCACGATTTGTAAAGAGTAAGAGATAATTCTGTGTTTCCCTCATACCTAAGCGAAGAATGGCATCTTCAATTGTTTTTATTTCTATTGAGCTTCTGTAATAACTACTATTCGATATACTGATCAAACGCATAGTCAGTGTTGGATCTGGTTTAATGATCTCGCATATCTCTTCAGGCGTAACATCATCCTTTTCTTTAAGTAATGTATTAACCTTAACTGCTACATCAGGCATGACGGGGAATTTTATTTTGTCATTCTTCAGTCTTTGCACCAGACTTATAACAATATCCTGTGGCTTTGAGGGTGAGGCTTTACCTTTGACATTACCTCTCTCATCGACGATCAGACATGATTGAATACGTGTGTTTAATAGCACGGTATTAAAAGGTTTCATAACATAATCATCCGCTCCCGCCGCTAAACACTTGTCGATAGTAGCGGGGCGATCATCCGCAGATACCATGATGACGGGTATATGCCGACTCTTTTCATTTTCTTTTATCTTTTGCAGCGTTTGAAAACCATCAAGCTCAGGCATCATCACGTCTAGTAAAATAAGATCGAAATCCGACTCTTCCAATGCCGCCAGGGCATCGGCACCACTTTTTGCCTGTTGCACAATATGATCATTTTCAACCAGCCGATAATGTAGAATCGCTCTTAGCATTTCATCATCATCAACCATCAGGATCCGTGCCCTACCCTGGCTTTTGGTGCTCTTAGTCGGCCCGCTACCTTTTAGTCCTTTATGCTTTTGTAAGCATCGCCAAACCCGTGATCGTAGTAACTCAGAGTCTGCCGGCTTTTTAATATAGTCCGCCGCCCCCATGCTGATGCATTTCAATACCGTTTCATTATCATGTTCAGCGGATAACATCATCACTGGAAGATCAGTGAGTTCATCTTGTGATTTAATATACTCAAGGACTTGCACACCATTGACCTTAGGCATATTGATATCGAGTAGTAACAAATCAAACTTTTCGACTTTCAGTATATCGATAGCCCTTTGCCCGCTCGCAACCGTGCGCGTTACATAGCCCGCTTTTGTCAGGACATGACTAAACACATCGAGAAGAAGTTGCTCGTCGTCAACGAGGAGAATTGAGCTAGTGGTTACGTCCATGGGTTCCGTTATAAGGGCTGGTTTGAAATTTCCGTCACTACTCTATCGACCTAAGTTATAGATAACTATAGCTTATTTTGTATTTCCGACCGGTTAAGACAGGGTCTACGAGCTAAAACGCGTAAAATTTAATCAGCAACAATAACGCCTTCCTACCAGGCCCTGCCAAAAGAAATCCAGCCATATATTAACAAATCACATTTTTTTCACACCCGATGAGGGAATTTACGTGTCTTTGTCGCCTTAGTGAGTAGGCAGCCGTAATTAGCTGCAAAACTGAACATCAATCAGGGGACGAAACATGAAAAATCAATACAAGCCAAAAATCAAACCGGTAAAGGTGAAATATATCGGACTGATTGCATTTCTAATTGCCCTCGGAGGTTAATGGGGGGAGTTAAAAAATAATAATGATTTGGGGGGTAAGGCCTTTGTCACTCCACCGCCCACACCACTCAGCACTGGTGCGACATAGGCAATATAAACTAAATCAGTTTCAGGTTAGGTAAACCGCTTTCTCCCGTTTCTCCAGTTGCACGCGACGGGAATTTTTTTATTCTATGCCATTATTTGTAGTAAGCTTGACTATACTTGTAGCTTAGCAAATAAGATCAATACACATGAGTGGATCATCCCAAATCACCCAGTTACTGCTAGACTGGCGCGCCGGTGAAAAAAAGGCGCTCAATGATTTGTTGCCGCTGGTACAGGATAACCTGCGCCAACTGGCCGCCAAATATATGCGTGGTGAAAATGCTGGGCATACCTTGCAAGCTACTGCCCTGGTCAATGAGGCCTTCATAAAACTGGTCGACGCCAAGCTAACCTGGCAGAACCGTGCCCACTTTATGGCGATAGCCGCTAACACCATGCGCCACATCTTAGTTGATCATGCCCGTGCCAAACGTAGAGAAAAACGTGGCGGTGATGCGGTGCAAGTTACCTTGCATGAAACAAAAATTGGCGGCCACAATGAGCCTGATGTACTGGACCTGGAAGATGTGCTCGAAAAGTTACACCAATTCGATGAACGTAAAGCCAAAGTCATTGAGCTAAGTTTTTACGGCGGACTCACCTATGATGAAATCGCAGAGGTGTTAGAAATTTCAGCCGCCACCGTCGATCGAGAATTACGTTTTGCCAAGGCCTGGTTATACCGTGAGCTAAACGATGAAAATAACTAGCGCTGAAAAACCGCTTCCTCGATCAACTAGTCATCAATCATCTTCATCGCATTTATTAGACTGCGACGCATACGATTAAACGATCGCGATAAAGATGCCACTTCATCTTTACCATTCAGTTCATATTCGGGCATGTCCATCTTGCCCATGCTCACATCATGTGCGATCGCTGACATTTTCTTCACCGGTGAAATAACAATTTTATATAAAAGTATATTCAGCAACCCTATAATCAATAGCAAAACGACCCCGGTTGCGATCAGGAACGTAGAAAGCGTCTTTTTGGCCCGGTTTAGTGCAACATCCATCGGCACACTCACAATCTGACTGCCAACCACCTCATTCAACTTCCAGCCAAACCCATTTGACTCACCATAACGTGCCAGCATTGATTCAGGTGCATCCTTGACCTGACCATGACAAGTCAGACAACTTTCCTTTTTAATGCGAATCGGTCTTGCGATATATAAACTCTGCCCAGTCGGCGTGTTATGTTCACCAACAAGCTCCAGTTGTTTTTCATTATTGCGGAAATGTTCAACCAGCTCTGTTTCCCACTCGGTTGCGCGTGAAGCTGGGTTAGTCGGATTCAACGTGGCTTCTTTATAAGAGTAATCAGGATAGAGTTTGCGTAAACGTGCGATGTTACTGGTGGCCGCATAAGCAGGAACGCTCTGAGGTAAAAAATTACGTTTGATCTGCACTTCTAACAAAGGGCGAATTTCATCAATCGTGTAACTACGCACAGACATCGCACCTTGCATAATAATACCCGCAGTATGTAAGACTTCTTCGCGCGCATTTTTCTGTAACACTTGATAGGAAATAGAACCAATGGCAGTGAGACCAATAACGAAGGCTACAAAAAAGACCAGATTAAATTTTACCCAAAGTTTCATTATCTTCACCTGTGTGAATATGTGACGCCAAAACAATCTATCCCAGCAGCTAGTTAAGATAGTTCGTTAAGGCAGCTTGCCATTTTTCTGACATTTTATTAATTGGCGGTAAGCCTTAGTATACCCTACTAAATCAAACTCAATGACACGTGTTATCGTCTTTGGCCACGTCGGCCAAAATCCCAGTGAAAGTTTAGCAGTGCGTCCAGCAACAAACTGTTTATGTATTAATTTGTTGTTGGCGAATACTGCGGTATTTTTGTTGTGCAGTCGCTCAATCTTGTTCACCGGGTCTGTACCGACTTGTAGGCCCACGTTGGGGTAGCTCAAGTCGATACGTGAATTTGTCACGGCATAGAATGCTGAACCAGAATAAATCAGTTTCACAGGTGTCCTGGTCTGGCCATCTTCGATGACATGAGTAGTCGATTCTAATAAGCACGTTGAAGAATTGCTAACAGGATCATGATCAATCACCGCTTTCCAGTTCTCCAGCACAGGACTCTCTTGTGCAAAAACCGAGAAACTTAATAAAAAACTAATGAAACTAATACTGCCCCGGTACACCCTATTCATTAATAATATCCTTGATCCGACTCATGACGGTGGTTTTATCATCAGGATTATTCAAGCTATCGACCAGGATCTGACAGACAGTTTCCCTCTCGCCTGAAGTCGCGAGTGCACGCCGAATCATTGAACCTGCGATCGGGCCAACGTATGGTAATAAGCATGATTCCAGCTTAGCCAGCTGTACAGGAGAGAGATCCAGTTGCGCACTTGGATTACTGACCTTGATGGGATTGGGTGCTGGTGGTGTTGTATTCATCGCAGCCTTAAGTTTCATTTTCTCGGTAAAGACCTGCCTGGCTGCGTCATCGGGTAACAACTCACACAGCGCCGCACACAGCTCCTCCACATTACTGGCATGCTTAGCCTGACGATGCACCAGCTTTGAGGTAATCGGTCCGACCACAGGGGTGAGAATATCAATAATCGCATCGAGAAATGCCGGCTCCCACTCAAATGCGGTTTTGCCATTATCACGCTGAGGGGCACGTCGCGTGACACTGGTTTCACTGGTCACTATCTTCTGAACTTCCATGCACTCATGCAACATGCTCGGCATATCGGGATAACGCGCATCACGATTACGTTGCATCGATTTCTTTAAAATAGAATGCAGTGCATTGGGAATCGCATTGGATAGTTCAGCTGCCAGGTCACCGTCAGAGTTAAGTACAGCATCGACAACCTGACTGGTACCCTCACCTTCAAATGCGGTTTGACCAGTTAGCATTTCATAAAGCGTGACCCCTAGCGCCCAGATATCAGCGCGCGCATCCACGTCCTGTCCATGCATTTGCTCGGGCGCCATGTAGGCCAGCGTCCCTACTCCCATACCAGTTTGGGTCAGGTGTACATCGGCGACCTTGGCGATACCGAAATCGAGAATCTTGACCGTGCCTTCCTGGGTCAACATGATATTGGCGGGTTTAACATCACGATGCACTATGTCCTGTGCATGAGCCGCCGCCAGTCCATCCGCCACTTGCACAGTAATCAGCAGGGCATCGCCTACTTTTACACTGCCACGTTTCAAACGCGCTGCCAGGGTCTCGCCCTCGTAATGAGGCATGGTGATATACATATGGCCCTCAGGGGTTTCATTGATATCGTGAATTACGCAAATGTTGGGGTGATCCAGTTTCGAAGCCGCACGCGCCTCGGCCATAAAACGCTGGCGGGAAGATTCATCGCTGTGCATAAACGCAGGCAGGAACTTGAGCGCCACATTGCGCTCCAGGCGGGAATCGAAGGCCTGATACACCACGCCCATACCACCGACCCCGATCTGTTCAATAATTTTATGGTGGCCGATTTCATGACCATTTTGATAGGGGGCAGAAATACCGACTTGAGGTGAAGTCGGTGGCGCGACCTGGCTCCAGTTTTCAGAATCGACATGGGCGTCTAACAACCCCATGACATCCTCATGCAGCCCAGCATCACCTTCACAGGCCTCAGCCAGGAAATTCTCCCGTCGAGCAGCCTCCAGGCCCAGGGCCTCATCAAATATCGACTGCAGTTTTTGCCAGTATGCTCCGTCCATAAGTCATTGAATCATAGCTTGTTATTAAATAGAAGGCTGATGAAATGCAAGTTATTGTTTTTTCTACAAGAAATTCCTGCTTGATGCTCAATATACACAGTTTCCTGGCTGTATATCCACTCTTTATTTAATGACTTGGACTGTTTTGGGCCAAGCAAAACACCTTTTTCGACTTTTTTTGATATCGCTGGATTTTCGGTGAGGGAATATCAGCCCCGTTGGCGCTTACCCCTATGAGAGACAACAAAACCAAAAAATTAAGCTAAGGAGAATCGCCATGAAAACAAAAACAATTACATTCCCCGTCATCTGCATGCTTGCTGCAACCGTCATGTTTACCCCTGGGGTCAGCCAAGCTGGTTGGTTCGACAAAAAGCCAGTCAAAGCAAAAGTAAAACAGATAAAAACCAACGCTAGTACTAAAGCCAAAGCGGGTGGGAATAAGCTTCAGGCAAAAGTTGAAGACATTTCGAATAAACTTGATGAAGTCTATGCACAACTCGAAAAAGGCCGTCCGTTAAAAGACGCGTTAGAAAATAGCAATATGATCGAAACTGTTAAAGAGGTGATGGTGTATATCGGCGAGTCCAAACAGGACTACCAACAGTTTGCCAACTCAGGGGTGTATGTATTTGAGGATGAGGTCAACGATTTGTTTTACGATTTGACAGATATCATCGATACCATGCAGCTTGACGCAAATCTCAAGAAACAAATCAATAAAATACGTGACCTGATTGCAAAAATGCCTACTCAGTTTTTATATGTCATGAAACAGGCGGTCGGCGATCGCATCACAGAAATCCGTCAGCGAGTTCAACAAATCAAACTAAATCTGGTATTTGTCGCAGAATTACCTAATAAACATGAGATGTTTACCAATCCAACGCATCATAAAGACAGTATTTGCCCTATCGTGAAAAATCCTGACAAAAAAGTATCATACGCAATCATTATGGGCAGGTTAAAAGAGCTGGAACTGATTGCCGGCACCCTGAATGACTTATCACCTGACGATTTGTATGCATCAGGTACTGCCGTCGCCGGTGGTGGCACCACCGTAGGTAAGTTCCCTACAAAACTGATCACCATTTTGATCAAACACATAGTTGGTAACATTATCGTCGACTTAGATAACACTAAAAATATCGCCGAGGCAGTATGTAACTAAGACTAAAATAAATTTTCCAACCACCGGGGAGCTTTGCTCCCCTTTTTTATTCATAGTGAAGTGCTTCTAGCTCAACACAGTTAACACTAATAACGGATCTGTATCACAATACTCTAAAATAGGTGTGTAAATGTGTTGTAGTTCACAGGCAAAACTCCAACTGTTTAACTCGACCCCACAAGATAGTCTGTTATGTTTTGCGTGCACAATGTGTGTCGCAAGGGAATCGCGATGATTCCCAAGGAGCAGGACGATGTGGATAGATAAAAATATAGGACAAAAGAAGCGTTTATTATCAGGTTGTATTAAAAAGCCAATGCTGAAACTGGTTCGGCACTGTTCAAGCCATTGGGGTAACCCCGAGCAGTTAACGAAAATTCTACACCAGCAGATCGAATCGATCCCAAACTGCCAGTTACTTTATTGTTTTGATGTCATGGGTAAGCAATTTAGTGGCAGCGTTTTTAAACACGGGATAGATATGTCTGTGTTGGGGCAAT
>Ga0316205_10001893_pt1 | contig 23816 bp, 17 predicted proteins | sample 3monthpyrite_MG_FD_204941 | JGI IMG/M metagenome (GOLD analysis project Ga0316205, IMG submission 204941) | Microbial mat bacterial communities from mineral coupon in-situ incubated in ocean water Damariscotta River, Maine, United States -... | ecosystem: Environmental > Aquatic > Marine >... | reverse complement strand
CCAGATATCTTTCAAAAAATGACCGATACTTTTTTAATAAATTGATTTCCTTATCTGTAAAATACAATAGATCTTTTCGCCGTGTGATCTCCCTGTCATTTACCTGCATCTGTTCAGCAAGTGTCTTTTCTATGTTTTTCATATAATTCTATCTAAAAGTAATAAGTTATGAGTTATATCGGCAGGTATGCCGTTTATTGAAGATAAATTCATATAAAACATAACTTTATTTACTTAAAGCATTAAAAATTAACAATTATTTTTTATCCATTCTATGATTTATCATTTTCATCAACCGCTTTATGTAAGCTTTCATCCAGATCAAATTAAGACACCTAAACTCCAAAAAACACTCAAGTATTAACTATAATTACCGTCATAAAACACTTCAGACGCGAGCCTTATGGCCTTACACAAAGAAAGCAAAATTGTTTAATTTTTGCTGTGCATTAACCCGTCTTGTTGAATAAACGCAAATAATGATGATTTTAATTCATTGTTTTTATTATGAAAAATTTGATTCTATTAGTTTAATTTAATTCTATTAGTTTAATTTAATTCTATATTAGAATATGCTTATTTTATGGTATTCTTAATTTTATTGATTGGTGCTATAGGCACCGAACAAGTACAGTACACCGACTATTTTACTAGGTTAAAATTATATGAGCTCACCCACACCCGTTCATGACCCAATCAAGCAACCTGATAGTGACCGCATCGAGGTTAAAAACACAACTTGCTACATGTGCGCCTGTCGGTGTGGCATACGCGTTACGCTACGTGATGGTGAGGTACGCTACATACAAGGAAACCCAGATCATCCACTAAACAAAGGTGTTATCTGCGCAAAAGGCTCATCTGGCATTATGAAACAGTATTCGCCTGCTCGCCTGACCAAACCTTTGCGCCGCAAACCTGGGTCTGACCGAGGTGATAATGAATTTGAAGAAATTAGCTGGAGTGAAGCTTTTACACTATTAGAAGACCGACTCAGTCATATTCGCAAAACTGATCCTAAGCAATTTGCATTATTTACCGGCCGTGATCAGATGCAAGCCCTGACGGGGCTTTTTGCCAAACAATTCGGCACGCCTAACTATGCAGCGCATGGTGGTTTCTGCTCAGTCAATATGGCTGCTGGCATGATTTACACCATTGGTGGATCATTCTGGGAATTTGGTGGCCCGGATCTGGAGCGTTCAAAATTATTTGTCATGATTGGTACGGCTGAAGACCACCACTCAAACCCGATGAAGATGGCCTTGTCTAAATTTAAGCGCCAGGGTGGTAAGTTTATTTCAATTAATCCCGTAAGAACGGGTTATTCGGCCATTGCAGACGAGTGGATTCCGATCAAGCCCGGTACTGATGGCGCTTTACTCATGGCCCTGAATCACGAAATTATTAAAACTGGTCTTTATGATCGCGAGTTTCTGATTGATTACAGTAATTCAGCTGAACTCATTAATATGGATGAAAACAGCAGTGAATTCGGCATGTTTGTGCGTGCAGAAGTACCTAAGGAAGAAGGTTGTTTTGACCCACAAAACAAACTTTGGCTCGATCGTAATACAGGCGAAGCCATAATTGCTCAACGTGAAATTGATCATGATCCTTTTCTGTTTGCTGAACACACACTTAAGGATGGAACACCTGTTAAAAGTTCGTTTCAGTTATTAAATGAACGCCTGGAAAAATACACGCCGGAATGGGCTGCAGATATTACTGGCATACCTGCCGATATCATTCGTCGCCTGGCTCATGAAATGGGCATTACTGCACGCGATGAAAAAATTGAATTACCCATAGCCTGGACAGATGTTTGGGGACGAGAACACAATACCGTTACAGGCAATCCTGTTTCATTCCATGCGATGCGAGGCCTGGCTGCACACTCAAATGGCTTTCATTCCATTCGTGCACTCTCTATATTAATGACTTTACTTGGCACGATTGATCGCCCTGGTGGGTTCAGACATAAAGCCCCTTTCCCTCGCCCTATTCCACCTTGTGCAAAAACACCAACGGGGCCTGAAGCGGTGCAACCAGAAACACCTTTAGCTGGCATGCCACTCGGTTGGCCTGCGGATCCAGATGATCTTTTCGTTGATGATAAAGGTGAACCCGTTCGTTTAGATAAAGCATTTTCATGGGAGTTTCCTTTATCTGTTCATGGTTTGATGCAAAACGCGATCACCAACGCATGGCGCGGTGACCCATACCCAATTGATACTTTAATGATATTCATGTCCAACATGGCATGGAACTCAACCATGAATACTGAAAAAGTACGTGAGATGTTAAATGACAAAGATGAAAGCGGTGAATACAAAATTCCGTATCTTGTCGTCTGTGATGCATTTCAATCTGAAATGGTAGCTTATGCTGACCTGGTATTACCAGATACAACTTACCTTGAGCGTCATGATGTCATGTCTATGCTTGACCGTCCTATTTCTGAATTTGATGGCCCGGCTGATTCTGTACGTATCCCTGTTTTACCGCCGACTGGCGAGTGCAAACCTTTTCAGGAAGTATTAATTGAAATCGGTTCACGCCTTAAATTACCTGCCTTTACTAAAGAGGATGGTAGCCGCAAGTTCCGCGATTACCCTGACTTTATTATTAATTTTGAAACTGAGCCAGGCTCTGGTATTGGTTTTCTTTCTGGCTGGCGCGGCAAAGGTGGCGAACAATTCATGAAGGGTGAGCCTAATCCAAACCAGTGGGAAATGTACGAGAAAAATAATTGCGTTTACCATTATGAACTCCCTCGTTCATTTCAGTATATGCGCAACTGGAATAAAGGTTATCTGGAATGGGCACAGGAACACCGCCTGACTCGTTATGCAGAACCTATTAACATCCATGTGTATTCTGAAGTGTTGCAGAAATTTCGTTTAGCCGCACAAGGTAAGTCTGACGGTAAGCAACCGCCAGCACATTTACGAAAACGTGTTGAAACTTATTTTGATCCACTACCGTTCTATTATGAACCACTGGAATCACAATTAACCGACAAACATAAGTACCCACTCAATGCTGTAACGCAGCGTCCTATGGCTATGTATCACTCATGGGATTCACAAAATGCATGGCTTCGCCAGATTCACACCTATAACCATCTTTACGTTAATCCAAAAACAGCAAAAGTACAGGGCATTAACGATGGCGACTGGCTTTGGGTTGAATCGCAATGGGGTAAAGTCCGTTGCATGTGCCGCTTCTCTGAAGCGCTAGAGCCCGGAACAGTCTGGACCTGGAATGCAATCGGTAAAGCCAGTGGCGCATGGAATCTAACACCCGATGCAAATGAATCCAAACAGGGCTTCCTGCTTAATCATGTTATATCCGAAGAACTACCAGAACATGATGCCGGCAAGCATGTTTCTAATTCTGATCCGATCACAGGCCAGGCTGGTTGGTACGATGTTCGAGTAAGAATCTATAAGACTGAAGAAGGTGAACCGGAAGTTACGTCACCTCAGTTTAAAACGGTACAACCGGCACCGGGGCAGCCAGTGCGCAAGAAATGGTTGAAATTCTTCGCTGGAAAAAAACAGTAAAATCTAATGAGTAACGTTTTATGACACAACTAGCACTTATAATAGATCTCAACGTATGCGTGGGTTGCCATGCTTGCGTAACCAGTTGTAAACAATGGAACACTTCAGGGCCAGCAGGGGCTATGTCTGATGACAACCCTTATGGTAAAGACCCGACAGGTACATTTTTTAACCGCGTCCAGTCTTTTGAAATTGGCACCTATCCGAATACCGAATTAGTTCATTTCCCAAAAAGCTGTTTACACTGTGAAGAACCACCTTGTGTACCTGTTTGCCCTACAGGCGCTAGTTACAAACGTGAAGAAGATGGCATTGTTCTGGTCGATTATGACAAATGCATCGGCTGCAAATATTGTTCATGGGCTTGCCCCTATGGTGCACGTGAACTCGATGAACATCAAAAGGTCATGAAAAAATGCACGTTATGCGTTGATCGAATTTATGATGAAGCATTACCTGAAGAAGAACGTAAACCTTCATGTGTTTTGGCTTGCCCTACTAATGCGCGTTTATTTGGTGACGTGCACGATTCGGAATCTGATGTTTCAGTGACGATACGTGAAGAAGGCGGTTATCAATTAATGCCTGAGTGGGGAACCAAACCCGCGAATCATTATTTGCCGCGCCGCAAGACCAAGATCAAGATACACGAAGATGAATTAATTCGCGCAGACAATCCGCTGAAGAAAGAAGGATTGAAACCAAAGACAGTTGTCGACGATCAGACACTCGACGACGTCACCAGTTGGTAATCCATTATTTCAATGCAAAAGCACCAACGGTATTTTTAGGAGTTACAACATGCATCCAGCATTCTCGGTTATATTTTTAACGACGCTCATAGGCGCGGGTCAAGGTCTGTTTCTGGCTCTGTTTACCGCACAAAGTTATGCGTCTGTCGGATTTGTAAATATAGAAAATCCACATCAATTCTATGCTTACGGTAGCGTTATCGTTTTGGCTTTACTGGCAGGTGGACTGGTCGCTTCTTTTTTTCATCTTGGACATCCTGAACGAGCATGGCGGTCTGCTGCTCGCTGGCGTACATCATGGCTATCACGTGAAGTTATTGTGTTACCCGGTTTTATGCTTATCGTCTTTATCTATGCTGCGATGCATTATTTCAACTGGGACCCGATGATTATCGTCACTCAAGAACCATTACAAGGTCAGCTCTCACTCTATGTTGGTATTATTGGGGCACTAATGAGTTTTGCGTTATTTATTTGTACGGCAATGATTTACGCTTGCATTAAATTTCTTCAGGAATGGCATAACCCTTTAACCGTCATCAATTATATTTTACTTGGTACAGCTTCCGGCTTTACGTTAGCAACGGCCTACTCAACTTTTATGGCGCCAAACCTAGTTACTTTATTTGGAACATGGGCAACTATTATTACACTGACTGCATTTATCAGTCGAACTGCTTCACTTATTCGTAATTCACGCATTAAGTACAAATCAACATTACAGACCGCGATTGGTGTTCGTCACGCCACCATTGAACAGAAATCAATGGGCGCCATGGGCGGTTCATACAATACTCGTGAATATTTCCATAATGCAAAAATGAGTGTTTTTAAATCCATGAAGTGGATTTTCTTAACGTTGGTATTTTTAGTGCCTGTTATCTTATTAACTGCGGGGGTCAAACAAGAAAACACTGGAGCGTTAATCAGTGCATTTATTATTCAGTATTTAGGGTTAATAGCAGAGCGGTGGTTCTTTTTTGCACAAGCTAACCATCCACAGAACTTGTATTACCAGACAGTTTAAAGCATAGCGCTATTTATCATTGACTTTTTTTGATAGTACGGTCTATTCTTTACATGTACTAATAAAAATAACAAGGCGCATATCATGAAAACTATAATAACATCTGTCTTACTAGGTGCATTCTTCACTTTATTTACCTTTATCCCAGTGGGAACATTCACAGTAAGCTCAGCAGAGGCTTACAATCACCAAAAAATGAAATGTCTTTCAAAAGGAAACCACTGGAAAAATGGGGTTTGCTATAAACGAAAACGCAAATCGTCTAACACACCAGCCAGTAAGCAAATAAATGGCAGTTCAGATGAATATTTCTACAAAAGAAGCACAGCCATTGATCTTGCTCAAACTGAAATTATGAATAAAACATCTGAATATTGTGGTACTAGTTATAAATCAAGAATCACATGGCACGATCGAAACACCTCATGCAAAAAAAGAAATAGTCAATATAAGTGTAAAGTGTATGCGACAGTAAAATGCTTAAGTGAGTCATGCGGCAAGCGTTTTTGTGGCACAAGGAGATAATATTTTAAAAGGGAGTCGGGAGATCATCATGTAATCCACCACTCCCTTTGCACTTTCCAAAAAAATCAAACCCCATTCCCATTTAGACTAGAATCCATATCTGTAATCACGACTGACTAACGCTCCCACTAAATATTACTTATCGTTATCTAATGCAGCTTTCTCCATCTGTTCCAGACTAATATGCCTCACGTCTTTTCCTTTAACCAGATAAATGACATATTCACAAATATTACCCGCATGATCTCCAATACGTTCAAGTGCTCGTGATGCCCACATAACATCCAGTGAACGTGTTATTGAACGAGGGTCTTCCATCATATGTGTAATACGCTGACGCATGATAGATTCATACTGATTATCTACAGTCAGATCCTTATGCGCAACCTTGATAGCCGTTTCGACATCCATTCTGGCAAATGCATCTAATGCATGATTTAACATTTCCTGCACTAACTTACCCATGTTTTGCAGCTCAAGATAATTATCTTTTGGGCGTTCTTCTTCTGCCAGACGTAAACTGATACGTGCTACTTTTTCAGCCTGATCACCAATACGTTCAAGATCAGTAATTGTTTTAATAACTGCAACGATAAGCCTGAGATCACTGGCAGCTGGTTGGCGACGCGCCAGAATTTGCGTACATTCTTCATCGATGTTGACTTCCATTGCATTGACTTGATAATCAGTTTTAATTACATGATTTGCCAGGTCCTGGTCAGCATCTGCCAATGCTGTTACCGCATCAGCAATTTGTTTTTCTATCAACCCACCCATAGCGAGCACACGATTACGTAAACCATCCAGCTCGGTATTAAATTGTTTTGAAATATGGTGTCCGATATCGCCCTTTTCCATTTTTTTCTCCTCTGCCAAACTATTAACCGTATCGACCAGTAATATAATCTTCAGTTTGCTTCTTCGATGGGTTAGTAAAAATAGTATTGGTATCACTGTACTCAATCATATCACCCATGTACATAAAAGCTGTGTAATCCGAGACACGCGCAGCCTGTTGCATATTATGCGTAACAATAACAATGGTGTAATCTGATTTAAGTTCGTAGATCAACTCTTCTATCTTTAAAGTTGAAATCGGGTCGAGCGCTGAAGCAGGTTCATCTAATAATAATACCTCCGGCTCAATAGCGATTGATCGTGCTATAACCAGTCGTTGTTGCTGACCACCTGACATACCCATTGCATTTTCATGTAATCGATCTTTTACTTCATCCCAGATCGCCGCTCCCTTAAGCGCTTTTTCAACCGCCTCATCCAGCACACGGCGATTATTCACACCCTGTATACGCAAACCATAAGCAACATTTTCATAGATACTTTTCGGGAATGGATTAGGTTTTTGAAATACCATACCGATACGGCGACGTAAATCTGATACATTCACTGACTTGTCGAAAATATTTTCGTCATAAAGATTAATTTTACCTTCGATACGTACACTATCAATCAAATCATTCATACGATTAAAACAACGTAATAAAGTAGATTTACCGCAACCACTTGGCCCGATAAAAGCAGTTACTCTGTTTTTAGGGATTTTTATCGAAATATTTTTCAATGCCTGACTCTCTCCATAATAGAGACTCAAGTCATTGACGGTTAGCGCAATCTCTTCTGATTCCAGATCCAAACGTGTTCGATCACGCTGCAGCTGATCAAGTTTTATTGCATGTGTTATTCCACTATCTGAATTCATATCTCACCTAATTAATGTTCCAAACTACGGTATTTTTCACGCAGATGATTACGTATCGCGATCGCTGCCAGATTTAATACAATAATAACCAGCACCAGTAACAACGCCGTCGCATAAACCAGTGGCCTTGCGGCTTCCACATTAGGGCTCTGAAAACCCACATCATAAATATGAAAACCTAAATGCATAAATTTACGTTCCAGATGAAGGAAAGGTGCATTCATATCCAATGGCATGGATGGTGCCAGTTTCACCACGCCTACCAGCATCAGCGGTGCTACCTCGCCTGCTGCACGTGCAACAGCCAGAATTAAACCTGTCATCATGGCCGGACTTGCCATGGGTAATACGGTACGCCAGAGCGTTTCAGCTTTGGTAGCGCCCAGTGCCAAGCTGCCTTCACGCACAGCTCGTGGTACACGAGAAAGACCTTCCTCAGTAGAAACAATTACCACAGGTAGCGTCATTAATGCCAAAGTTAATGATGCCCACATAACACCGCCTGTACCAAATGTAGGGGCCGGAAGTGCTTCTGGGTAGAATAACTGATCCAGACTACCACCCAGAAAATAAACAAAAAAACCAAGCCCGAAAATACCGTAAACAATGGATGGCACACCCGCCAGATTATTAACCGCTATTCGAATCGTCCGTGTCAATGGGCCTTGCTTGGCATATTCACGCAAATAAACGGCTGCGATAACACCCAGCGGTGTTACCAGAACAGCCATGATCATAACCATCAATATAGTGCCAAATATAGTTGGGAAAATACCCCCTTCAGTATTTGCCTCACGCGGATCATCCGAGACAAACTCCCATACTTTCTCAAAATAATGTCCTAATTTATCCAGAGTCGACATCGCGTTTGGCTGAAATGCCCTGACAACTTTTGCCATTGACTGTTCAACTGTTTTCCCACCCATCACCTCGATGACATAGGTATCGCGTTGTAATCTTGTATAAAGATCAGCCAGACTGTCTTCTAAAATTTTATATCTTGCATCTAGTGCTATTCTTTCCTGATCTAGCTTGTTTTGTGTCTGAGGATCTGCCTGACCAGATAATTCTATACGTCGTTCTGCCAAGCGTAATTTTTCCAGTTCATAATTAACTTCACCAATTTCATTTTTTTCTAGCGACCTCATTTGAGAAAACAAATTTTCAACCCGTTGCATGCGCTGCTGAAAAACAGCCCAAACATTGTCCTCTTCTGCTACCAGCTTACCTTTTTCAGAAACCGATTTAAGTCGACCATATAAATTACCCCATTCTCGACGCTCTATCACCGTCAGCTCTTCTGACTTCTTCTGCTCCAGCATCTTAGGTACGAGCAACCAACGAAAATCACTGCCCAAGATATCTCTGTTGCCTGTTTTAAACAGCACTCGCTCTACAAACTCAGTATCTACATCCAGTTCTTCACCAGCATCACGCAAGCGTTGTAATGGCACTAACTCATCATCATAAATCTCCCCAATCACATGGGTTTGAGCGCCATCTTTCATTTGATACTGCGCAGAAACCACATCACTCGGCCAGAAATAAACCATGCCTTTTACGGTAACCAGGCCTAATACTCCAAACACCATCAACAAACTGACACTAACCGCACCAGCCGTCATCCAGATCCAGGGGTCACCACTCTTGAACCATTTACTGATCATCTCATCAGCCTCTATAAATTACTGTATTTCTGTCGCAGACGCTGACGAATCAATTCAGCAATCGTATTGACGAAAAAGGTGAACATAAACAACACTAAACCTGCCAGGAACAATACCCTATAATGCGTGCCATCTACTTCTGATTCTGGTAGTTCTACCGCAATATTTGCTGACATGGTGCGCAGACCTTCAAACATACTGAAATCCATGACCGGTGTATTACCGGTTGCCATCAGTACGATCATCGTTTCACCTACAGCTCGGCCCAAACCAATCATAACGCCAGAAAAAATACCTGGGCTGGCACTCGGTAACACAATTCTAATCAATGTTTGCCAGTTAGTTGCACCCATAGCTAATGAGCCATTCGTCAGGTGTTTCGGCACACCAAAAATCGCATCTTCCGCAATTGAATAAATAGTAGGAATAACTGCAAAACCCATCGCCAAACCAACAACAATCGCGTTACGCTGGTCAAAACCTACACCCATTTCATTGGTTAGCCATGCCCGCATATCATTATTAAACCACCACCCTTCCATTACAGGACTCATTGCAAACGACGCCCACAACACAAAGGCGACAACAGGTAATAATAATGCTGCTTCCAATCCTTCCGGTACCTGGTGACGGATCGATGCCGGCAACCTCTGCCATGCAAATGAAGTTGTTAAAATACTCAAAGGCAACACAATCAACATGGAAAAAATACCAGGTAAATTGGTCTCTATAAAAGGTGCCAACCAGAGGCCTGCAAGAAATCCTAGAATAACAGTCGGCAATGCCTCCATTATTTCAATGCTGGGCTTAACGACTTTACGCATATTGGGACGCATAAATTGCGCTGTATATAACGCACCAAATATAGCAAGAGGAATGGCTATTAACATGGCATAAAATGCCGCCTTCATAGTTCCAAATGCGATGGGCGTCAGACTGAATTTAGGCTCAAAGTCATCTGAGGCTGATGATGATTGCCAAATGTACTCAGGCTTTTCATAACTTTCATACCAGACCTTGCCCCACAAAGCCTGCCATGAAACTTCAGGATGCTCGTTATCAATTTTCAGAAATTGCATACGACCATCCTGGTCGGTCACCAATATTGCATTGGCTCGCGGCGCCATACTTAGATGGCTAATCGGTTTATCTGATAACTTTTCTACCAGCAGGTTACGATGTGCTGTTGTATGAAAAATACCCACGTAACCTTGGTCATCACTGGCAACAAAACCTTTTCTGGCACGTTCAATGGAAATAGCTGTAATTGGTCCGTGCATGTAATCATTAAATTCTCTGATCTTTCGCAGACGAATTTGATGATGTTTATCTGGTGTCATAGTCCACTGACTAATATTGCCTGTACTGTCTCCAATCAGAATGGAAAGATCCCCTGTTAGAAATCGACTAACGGTTACCTTGACCCCGTTAGGGACTAAACGGGTTTCTTGCACCTTATGTACAGCGCTTTTGTCAGTAATATCATAAAAACTCAATTCACCTTGTCGAGAAATAAGGTAAAGATTACGCTGATTATTATCCATCAGAATAAAATCAACTTTATGACCGGGAATGGGTAAGGTATGAATCACTTTAGTTTGCGTAATACTATCATCAAGAAATGAACTCTCCTTGGCGATATGCATCATTAATAATCGTTTATCCGCTGTCTGCGCAACGATTGTCGCTTCTTCTTCTGAGCTTTGATATGCCAATTGGGTTAATGCAAAACCCATTTCATCGAGTATAAAAGGCTTATCTCCCAAAGGGGCTTCCACTCCAGGCGTAATCAGTCGTTTATTATCAGGGTAACTAATTTTATAGACGTCTTTGGCCGCATACACCTGGCCATTAGAAAAACCAAACAACACGGAAGACTGATTAGCATTCGTATTGGCAAAACTACTAACGCTGGTTTTTTCAGGCATAGGAATTGAGAAACGATTTACATCTTTACCATTTTCAGTAGACCAGAAACGGATAACTCCTTCACGGGAAAACCCTACTGCAACTTCAGCCTGCTCTTCCATCGACATAGTCAACAAGGAATGCTGATCTACGTGTGAATATTCAGCCACTTTTTCCTGTCCTGCCGATTCGAACATCGGCACTACCACGTAAACGAAATAGAAGAAAATAAGCGCTATTGCAAAAATAACTGAAACACCACCAAAGCCAACCAAATAACGAGCTAAATGATCTTTTATCATGCGCTTACGATGAAGCTGTTTGTTCTGGGAACTTAATTTAGTCATGTCATTAAAAGCCAATATAGGACAGCCATTATTCTAGGCTAGAAATATGAAGGTTTTATTACAATACTGTAATAATTAAATGGCATATAAACTTAAAGAACAAAGATTATTTTAGTAACCATTTGATTTTAATTGAAAATATTATATTTACATATTATGCCATCCATGGCGCAATATGATCTAATAAAAAGTCATTAGAATTTATATACCAGACCTAAAGACAGAGCTGATGGTGTACCACCTGAAACTGTCTTCACTTCGTCGCCATGCCCACCATCTACACCTTGATAGTTAGCATTAGTATCGTTATCTGTCTGACCGTATGCGACATACATGCTAGTTTGCTTGTCCAGTTTCTTGAACATGCCCAGACTAATTCGGGTTGCTCCGGTATCTGAACCTGCCTCCGAATCATTTGCAACCAGTATCTGTCCACGCAGATCCAGTCCACCACCCAGTTTGACCACACCGTTCAGACCATAAACAGCGCGATCAAGTGCAGCAGAGCTACTAGAGATGTCTTCATAGATAAAACCGACTTTACCAAACTTGGCTTTATAACCAGCCATTAAACGATAACCATCAGTAGCATTACCTTTTAAACTATCCCAGTCTTCATAGGCTGCACCAAAATAAAATGGTGTATCCTTCCCTTTATACAGTACACCTACACTAAGCATAGCATTATCATTATCATCCAATGCTGTTGGAGCACTATCTGCTCCATCCGTAGAATACATAGCCATGGCTTTAATATTTCCAAATTTATTAGACCACATTAAGGCATTTTTCCCGCGCTGGTTCATGGTATTTCCACCACTGGATTTAGCCCCTAATACCGAACGTCGCTCACCAACGCTATCGCCAAAAACACCCCACTTACTACCTATTATTTTGAATGGAGTATCGTGATGGCCCGCTATAACCTGACCAAAATTACCTTTAAGACCAGCATAACTATTGCGTGTTGTGAACGTCGCCGCGCTACCACTACCTACACTAACTTCCTGTTCCAGCTTATAGATAACAGTTAAGTCACTAGCAGCAATTTTATGTTTACCTTTGAAACCTAACCGACTTGAGTTACTGGATACACTAAGGTCTTCTTTGTTAGTATTCAGGCCACCAGTATCACTGGCATCAATTGACAAATGCAATTTTCCATAGACCTCTAATTTATCACCCATAACTTTGGCAGCATTTGCCGTTAATGGCATTATCAACGCGGCAGCTGCGGCAGTAGTAATCATACTTTTTTTCATTAACATGTCTCCTCAGACTTTTTATAAAAAACCGACTATAAGGAAACTCATGTCGGCTCAATAAATACAGTGGGAAGAATAGTTTTCAAGTATGAAATTAAGATGACGATTGCGTTAAGGAAATATTAAATTTATAAACAGCTATAGAATTGAAAGCCACAAAAATATACAACGTTAAAGTTCTTGAGACTTATTTAGATTTTTATTATCTTCATCTCTCCCCAATTCTTTTATAAGCAACTCAAAATAAACTGCAATACATTCTGTACGATATCGCTACGCGCATCCCTGAGCAAAAAAAAGCCCCGCATAAGCGGGGCTACATATCATTTACCTGAACTACTGCCAGATCATTTACTTAATTTAGAAAGATACTTATTTACAACCTTAGCCGGCAACGGGATGTAACCATCCTTAACTACAATTTCTTGACCCGCTTTTGACATTACCAGCTTGATAAATTCCAACTCTAATGGCTCTAAAGGTTTATTAGGGGCCTTATTTACATAAACATACAAAAAACGAGATAAGGGATACTTGCCCGTTAATGCATTTTCTGTTGTTGCGCCGACCATCTTGCCACCAGACTTTTTAGCCAATGGGATAGCGCGTACGCTAGAAGTTTTATAACCAATGCCTGAATAACCAATTCCATTAATCGATGTACCAACAGACTGTACAACTGAAGCAGAACCAGGCTGTTCATTTACATTGTTTTTGAAATCACCTTTACATAAAGCATTTTTTTTAAAGTAACCATAAGTACCAGAAACTGAATTGCGGCCAAAGATCTGGATATCTCGATTAGCCCATGCTCCAGAAAGCCCTGTCTTACCCCACTTGGCAATATCTGTTTTATAACCGCACTTACGGTTTACTGAAAATATTGCGTCAACCTGAGGGATACTCATTCCTTTAATTGGGTTATCTTTATGTACGTAGACTGCAAGCGCATCAATCGCGACTGGAATAGCCGTCGCTTTGTACCCATGTCTCTTTTCAAAGGAGGCTGACTCTTTACTTTTCATCTTACGGCTCATAGGGCCAACATTTGATGTGCCTTCAGTTAATGCCGGAGGCGCCGTAGAAGATCCTGCTGCTTGTATTTGAATATTAACATTAGGGTATTGACGTTTAAACTCTTCAGCCCATAATGTCATTAGATTTGCCAACGTATCAGAACCGATGCTTGACAGGTTACCTGATACGCCACTCACTTTCTTATAATCAGCCAGTGATGCATCAACGCCTGTAGCCTGAACATTCCCTGACAACCCTATTGAAGCAACTAAACCAGCTGCTACAAGTGCTTTTTTAAATTTCATTTTTACATCTCCAAACATCAGTTAATTAATTTTGCGATGGTGCTATTGTCATTAATATTCATGACAATAATATGAAAAGAATATGACAGTTATATGACAGGTAAAAACAAAAAAAATAACGATGTATTCAGGCTATTTCACGCCTGACTGCTGCGTCAGAAGGGAACACACAAGTGAAAGTACTGCCGACGCCCAGTTTACTTTCTATTTTCAGGGTGGCTTCATGCCTGTTCAATATGTGTTTAACAATAGCTAAACCCAAACCTGTACCTCCGCTGGCACGTGAGCGCCCTGCATCGATTCGATAAAAACGTTCGGTCAGTCGAGGTAAATGCTGAGGTGCTATACCGGGGCCATTATCTTTAATCTCGAAATGTACACCAAGGCCATTTTCATACCAACGGATTATTATGTCTCCGCCTTCAGGTGTGTACTTAACTGCATTGTAGGCAAGGTTGGAAAAGGCACTGATAATTTCTTCGCGGTTAGCATGTAAATACAAATTACGGTCATAATCCAGATTAATTTTATGTTTACCCTGGCTCAAAGCTGAAATATCAGAACTTATCATCTCCAGAATGGCCGGCACATCAACCTCTTGACGCTGTTGACTCTTTTGCTCGGTTTCCAGCCTTGATAATAGTAACAAATCACTAACAATGTTCTGCATACGTTCAGTCTGCTTCAACATTGACTTCATTGAACCGCCGTTCTTAACCACCCATTCATCTGAATCATCCAACATTGTTTCAAGATAACCGGCGACAACTGTTAACGGGGTTCGTAATTCATGTGAAACATTGGCAATAAAATCCTGCCGCATTTGTTCCAAGCGATGAAGATGAGTGATATTACGTACCATCAAAAGGCGTTGCTTGTTGCCATAAGGTACAATTTGCAGTGATAAGAAAACATGTTCACTATGCGGGGATTGCATACGCAAGACTTTACTGAAATCTTCCTGACTCAGGTAGCTGATAAAATCAGGATGCCGAATCAGATTAGTAATGGGTTGATGCATATCCTGCGGGTTTTTCAGTTTAAGTAACTTCTCGGCTGTTTTATTCCAGTTTTCAATATTACCCATCGGGTCCAGGATCACTGCTGCATCTGGCAGGGCATTAGTTGACTCACGAAAACGGTTAACCATTGTCGCAAGGCGCTTTTTACGTCGTCGATTGCGTTGCTGCATTCGATATAGATGATAATAAACGTTTGCCCAGGCTCCTTCAGTCGTTTCCGGAATACCCCGACGCTTTCCTTGCAACCATTGATCCAGTCTATATAGATTACGTAAATGCCAGGCCAGATATAAAGCAGTGAACACAAATAATGTCCAGGCAAGATGGTCTATAGCAAGACCTAACAGTAGAGCTATTATGGATAGCCCTACCATTTTCCAAATCTCGCTCGACCAGGAATCTCTCATAGTTTACTCGACCCAGGCAAGCGCCTGAGTTTTTCATGTTACTTGTTTTGAAAAACGATAACCTGAACCACGAACAGTCTGGATCATTTTATCGTAACCATATTCAGAAAGTTCTTTACGTAACCGTCGAATATGTACATCAACCGTTCGCTCTTCAATATAAACATTCTGACCCCAAACCCGGTCTAATAACTGCTCTCGACTATAGACTCGCTCAGGATGTGTCATAAAGAATTGTAGCAGACGAAACTCGGTTGGCCCAAGCTCAACAACACTACCATTTGCATTCACACGGTGTGTAATCGGATCCAGATTCAGACCATCCATTTCAATATCCTGTCTTGCCTGTTCAGGTGTTACCCGACGTAATACTGCATTAATTCTTGCTATCAACTCACGAGGGGAAAATGGCTTGGTTACATAATCATCTACGCCAACATCAAAGCCACGCAGTTTGTCACCTTCTTCAGCACGAGCCGTTATCATGATAATTGGTATTGATCTTGTCAGATCGTCTCGTTTCATTCGACGAGCAAGATCAACACCGCTGACATCAGGCAACATCCAATCAAGCAATATTAGATCTGGTTTGTGTTCAGCAATAGATGTCATAGCCTGCATAGCATCTTCAGCTAATTTAATCTTGAAGTCTTGGCGCTTCAGTGCAAACTCAATCATATCAAGAATGGCGGGCTCATCATCAACCACCAGAATATATTTTTCGTCAACCATTTCTATTTCAATTTAGTGACTATCAATGTACTTATTATATCTATATTTATTACAGGAATATGACAGAAAAATAAAAACAATCGACGAGATCAGGTTTTATTCACTAGATATAAGAAAATAATGTAGTAAATGAAGCATTTACCTCGTTATTTTCTGCTTCGGATTTAGGTATTTCTTTCAGGTATAACTCATAACTGATCAAATCGTCATGTTTTTTTATTAAGCATCACTCATGATACTGTTCATAAACTATCGAGGGCACCTTGATAATAAAGGTGCAGTTAACACCATAGCCAACGTTGAACCACATCGATTGCACTATGGCATTATGTATGAAATTCACTGCCAATAATAAATATAAACGAAATAATTACATTAATACTATCGTCTTTACGACAAATATATTTACAAAAAATAGTTTTATTATGTAGAATAAAATTGATGCACAACCTGCCTAAGATAACTGTAAGTTTTTGCATCCATCTCTGGATGTTGTCATGCTCAGTGGTTATTGCGAGCACCCCGTTGCAATTGAATGATCAAGAACACGCATGGATAAAAGCTAACCCCCTCGTTACTGTCGCCAATGAAATGGATTGGCCTCCGTTTGATTATATGGATCAGGGAAAACCTGCTGGCTATTCGATCGATATTGTGCGCCTGATTAAACAAAAAACTGGTCTGCAAATTAAATTCATCAATGGCTTAACCTGGCAAGAACTTTTTGATCAATTCCGGTCTGGTAAAATCGACATTATGCCGGCTATTTACCTCACTCAGCAACGGCAGCAATACGCGTTATTTACACGTAGTTATTACTCCCAACCTTCGGTCATGGTCGTGCATGAGAATACTCAGGATATTAGTGGCATAGATAGCCTGGCAGGAAAACGGGTTGCCGGCATCAATGCTTTCGCTATTACCCGTACATTGCAAAAAAATGTACCTGATATCAAGATCATCCCGGTAAACAATATTATCGAAGGCCTGAAAGCTGTTTCACTCGGTGAGGCTGATGCCTTCATCGATAGTATTGGTACAATCTCCTATCACCTCGAACATAATTACATACCTAACTTGAAGATTATAGGAAAGTTCGATAACGATTTTCTAGGTAACCCCTCTTTACATTTTGGTGTCCACAAAAACAAAATTATATTACGTAACATATTAGACAAAGCCCTCGCTTCAATCAGCAAGGAAGAGAAAAAAACCCTTGAAAAACGCTGGATCCGTATTCCAGAATCTATCAACAAACAAGACATCTCTCAAAAAATAGTCCTTACACCAGAACAACAAGAATGGATAGCCGAGCACCCTGTCATCCGGATTGGTTTTGATGCCGGTTATGCTCCCTATAGCTTCCTCGACAAGGACGGGACATTTATCGGCGTGGCGCCAGATTACGTAACCTTATTAAGTGAAAAATTAGGCATCACTTTTGAGGCTATTCCAGATATAAGCTGGCCACAAATACTAAAGGGGGCACGTGATCACAGCATAGATGTTATTGCCACTGCCGTGGCAACCGATGAACGGAGGTCATTCCTGAACTTTACCCAAAAATATATACCCACACCCTTGGTGATCATGTCACGCATTAATGATGACAGAATTAAGAATGTGTCAGACCTAGACAAAATGACCGTAGCACTTGTCACAGGTTATTCTTCCAGTAAACGAATAATCAAAGAGCACCCAACAATAAAAACTCACATGGTAATTACGCCGACCGAAGGACTGCATGCAGTTTCAAGCGGCAATGCTGATGCCTATATAGGCGTTGTCGGCATTAATATTTACCAGGCACAAAAACAAGGCATTACCAACCTGAAGATCGCCGGCAACTATGATGTCGTTAGTAATGGTCAGCGCTTTGCCGTCAGAAGTGATTGGACAACGCTAACTCAGATTCTTGAACGAGCCATTGACTCCATAAATGAAGAGCAACGCAAAGCTATATATGATAAATGGATAAACGTCCCTTATGTCGAACAGACCGACTACACTCTGCTATGGAATACAATAGCAGCATTTCTGATAATCGTTTGTCTGATGTATCTCTATAATCGTCGATTATCCAAAGAAATCAATCGATGGCAGACAGCCGAACATAATTTACATCACCTTAATGAAGAGCTTATTATTGCAAGAGATGGTGCAAATAAAGCTAATCAAGCCAAATCGGAGTTCCTTTCCAACATGAGCCATGAACTTCGCACTCCATTGCATGCCATTTTGGGTTTCTCACAGCTATTGGAAACAGAATTTGAAAATAAACGTCATAAGGAATGTATCCATGACATTCATACAGCAGGCGAAGATTTATTAGAATTAATAGACGAGGTGTTAGATCTTTCACGAATCGAGGTTGACAAGCTAAAGCTTCACTCATCTCAATTTAATCTAACTCAGGTTATCAATGAATGTCTTTCCAAAATCTCGGCGCATGCCGAGAAAAGAAACGTACAGATTATTAACAACATGAATGCCGCTTCAGACATAATTCTCAACGTAGATTATATTCGTCTTAAGCAGATCATTCACAACCTGTTATCGAATGCTGTTAAATACAATAAAGAAAACGGACAACTGACGCTGGACATCAGCCAATCAGCCAAGAATTATCTACATATAACCATATCCGACACAGGAAAAGGCCTAACCGATGAAGAACAGAGTAGATTATTCCAACCATTTGAACGAATTGGAGCAGAAAATACATCTGTTAAAGGAGCAGGTATTGGATTAGCTATCAGTAAACAACTCATCGAAAAAATGGGTGGAAGCATCGGTGTTAAAAGCCTACCAGGCCATGGCACAAGTTTCTGGATAGACATACCTCTTTCAAATTAAGTAAGGTTGCTCATCTCCACGCTATACCTTTATGACAATCGTTACAAGAGCGTCTGGTATATTCAACCTTATCTGCAACCCACCATTCTTACCAAAGTCAACTGGCAGCCTATATGCTATACCCATATTACAGCAGGCAGCCGATCATGTACCCAATATATCAGAAGACATTATTTTTCTGATGTCTGCGACATATTTCGACATGGAAGCACAATATAATCACCTCTGATTCAATTATTGCTGATCTTGATCTTGCCATTTATCATAACAATCCAGACCACAAAAATGCACTACGTAGTCATTTACTTCGACATTTTTTGCTTCTGATTGAGGAACCTCTTTCAAGCATAGTTCACAGCTAATCAGATCATCATTTTTTTGTTCAACATCATTCATAATGCCACCTCCTATCTCCATACTAAGTATAGACCATAGTTACGTTAGCTAATTTTGTTTTCATTGACCAGGATCATACTCTACCCTGGCATTAAGACAGATAATAATGTCGCTAAATTATTGGAAATAACATGCCATGATTCAAACTGATCTGCCATTGATTAATATAAAGGACCACACGTTACTACCCATTATTCAAGGTGGTATGGGGGTAGGTATATCTGCACACAAGCTAGCATCTACTGTCGCCAATGAAGGCGCTGTTGGCACTATCGCCAGTGTTGAACTACGTCGACTACATCATGACATCATGCAGGAAACACATCGCTGTCGTGATCACGACACATTATTTGAGGGTAACCTAAAAGCTCTGGACCGTGAAATATCAGTCGCGAGAAATATTAGTCAAAAAGGTTTTATTGCTGTCAACGTCATGCAGGCTGTTAAACATCATGCTGACTTGGTAACACAGGCATGCAAGAGTGGTGCTAATGCCATTATTATGGGGGCGGGTCTACCACTCAACTTACCCGAATTAACTAATGGATTTAATAAAGTGGCACTCATTCCCATCCTTTCGGAAATCCGTGGAATCCGCGCCGTATTAAAACGCTGGGCGCGACAAAAAAGACTACCCGATGCCATTATTATAGAAAACCCCAGTTTTGCGGGTGGCCATTTAGGCGCGACAAAAATTGAAGATATTAATGATGCCCGCTTTGAGTATGACAATGTACTACATGAAACCCGTGAGTTATTCACGAAAATGGGCATTGAACAGGATCAGATTCCACTCATTGCCGCAGGCGGTATTAGCTCACACACTCAACTTCAGTCGTTAATTGAAAATGGTGCAAACGGGGCACAAATAGGCACGCCATTTGCCGTCACCAAAGAAGGCGATGCTGACACTAAATTCAAACAAGTATTACTTAATGCGCTACCTGAGGACATTGTGACTTTTATGAGTTGCGCTGGTCTACCTGCGCGTGCCGTACTCACCCCTTGGCTTGAACGATACCTGAAAAAAGAATCATCACTACGTGAAACTGCGGGAATCAGAAAAGCCTGCTGCCCAAGAAATCTCGAATGCCTGAGTCATTGTGGTTTTAAGGATGGCAACCCTGATGCTGGGCAATTTTGTATCGAAACACAGTTAGCCGCTGCACAACGTGGCGATGTTAAACGAGGTCTTTTTTTTCGTGGCACTGAACCATTACCTTTTGGCAAAGAAATTCGTTCAGTACACGACTTATTACTTTTGTTATTAACAGGGCAGAAAACACCTATCATTGGCTGAGCTACACATACACAGTACCCGTTCAATTTTAAAGCCATGACACATTAATCAGAATTTGCCGCCTCTTCAATGACTTTTATCAATGCTTTAATATCAAACGGCTTGGTTAGATAAGCATATGCACCAGCAGCATTAACATTGGTCATCTGTTCTTTTGTGGCATCAGCACTGACAACAATAACAGGAATAGACTTCGCATCCTGATGCGCTTTTAATTTAATCAAAATTTCATAACCGGATATATCAGGCAGATTTAAATCCAGTAAAATTATATTTGGCTGATGTTTAATAGCTAACGCATAACCAGACTCACCCAAATCTGCAGTCAGCAGTCTAATATTTTCTTTATCTTTAAGAACGGCTTCAACCAATCGAAGATTCGCCTTGTTATCCTCGATATATAAGACGGTCATTTGATTATCCATAACAACCTCTTGCGTATTATCTAACTCGGTTTTTATTTCAAGACTATCAGATTCAACTTTATTTTCACATAACGGCAATTCAACCCAAAAAGTACTACCAACACCAGATTCACTGTCCACCCCTAATGTTCCACCCATCACATCAATAAGGGCTTTACTGTGCGCCAATCCGATACCCGTTCCTTCTATTTCGGTTTTCTCTGCCCCGAGACGTTCAAACGGATCAAATATTTTTAATAAATATTCAGGATCAATACCTTTTCCTGTATCAGTAATAGATATACGTACAACTTCATTACTCGCCATTGAACAAAATAAACTCACGCGACCATTTTCATTATTATATTTAATCGCATTAGACATTAAATTAAGAAACACTTGTTTCAGACGTTGCTCATCAACAAGCACGCTGCTATAACATTCTTTATCCATAGCCGGAATCAATGTAACATTGTTTTTATCTGCCAATGGCTGAACCAATGTCACAACATCCATCAATACATCATTAATTAACACCGGTTCGAATGTTAAATCCTGATGCCCTGACTCAATACGTGCGATATCCAATATCTCATTAATAAGATCAACCAGATGCATCCCGGCTTTTACTATATGAGTTGCTTTTTCTTTATCTGGCTGACTAATATCACTCATTTCAAGCAATTGGCCAAAACCAACAATTGCATTCAATGGTGTGCGTAACTCATGACTGGTTCGTGACAAAAAATCACTTTTAGCATGGTTCGCTTTTTCTGCTAGCTGACGACTCTTTTCAACTTCTTTTTCTTTTTCTATCGCATCAAAGCGTAATCGAATATTCCTGACAGTAATCTCACTATTTCGCCTGGCCGTAGATAAAAGATAGGAAATGCTGACAACCAGAATAAGTGCCAACCAATACCCTAGATCACCGCCCTCATACAAAAAACGAAAAAATAAAGGAACTAATAACAGCGTAACAAAAATATAAGGTGGCGCTTTATGAAACGAATGACTACCAACCGAACCAGCACTCATACCCAATAAACAAAAAATTACGGTCAATTGATATAATTCGTTCCCGACAGGAAACATAGCAATTCCTGCAATACCCCATAATGTACCCGTTAACGCCACACCTACATTAAACCCTTTACCCCAAGGTGAATAATCTTCGATAGTTGATGTGCGCGAATATTTCAGATAGAGAATAGTTCTAAACAATATGGTTAATTCAAAAACAATTAACCAGGGAATTAAAATAGCATTATCGATAACCTTTGATTGAATACCAACCAGTAAAACCCCTGACACACAATTGGCTGCAATGCCAACAGGAAGCGCTTGATATAACAGCTTAATCTGTTCAGCATAAACACAGCGATCTATTGTGCTGGTTACCCTATCTTGTTGCTCGGTATCTGCTTGCATTATTTTTTAATTTATACCCAAGAACAAGCACTATATAACCTTGTCAACAGGAATACTATACGTCAACAGTCAGAATATTAAGCTGACACATTACCTACTATTGATCATTAGACCAGGCCATGTCTTTATGACAGTCATTACAGGGGCGCTTAGTTTTCTCAAACTCATCATGCAACTTGCCATCTTTATCAAAATCTCTGGGCAATTGATGCGCTATACCCATATGACAGTCAATGCAGGTCATATCGTTTTTAATCGCACGCGCATGTTTTACATTAGACAACTCTTTTTGTTTATTCAAACTCATTGATTCTATGCTATGGCAATTTTTACACTCACGAGAATCGGTTTCTTTCATTGATAACCAAACATGTGTCGCCAACTCGAGTCTTTTAACTTCGAATTTTTCAGGTGTATCGATACTGCCTAGAAACTTATGAAACAATTCATTTGTTGCTTTAATTTTCCGTACCACCTTATGCGTCCATTCACGCGGCACATGACAATCAGGGCAGGTCGCTCGAACACCCGTTCTATTTGTGTAATGTATTGTATGTTTATATTCCTGATATACATTTTCATTCATTTCATGACAGGAAATACAAAATTCTTCTGTATTTGTTACTTCCATTGCAGTATTAAATCCACCCCAAAAAATAATACCCAATAGAAAAAATGTAAACAATAATGTTAATGGATAGAGTAAAGTAGATTTAATTATTGTTCTGACAAGCTTCCCACAATCCAAGCAACTCATACCGCCTCCTGCTCATGGATTGATGTAATTGAAATCGCTTTCGGGTCGACAATGCAAGCATCACGACAAAGCGCACAACCATTACAAATTTCATTGTCTATTGATGGCCTTTCCATTTGCCAGACCAGTGCCCCAGGCACAGGACAACTTCCTTGACACGCCCCACATTCAGGACCGGAATAAGGCAAGCAACTACTGGTATTAATATGAGCCTTTGCTAAAACAGGCAAGGGCATTTTTTCATCTTCTTCAAGCTCGGGAAGCTTTAGCGCCTTAGGTTCACAGGCATTCACGCAAGGCCAGTCTTCACATAAATGACAGCCTTTGTTGAGTAAATCCATTGCAGGGGTATTAACAACTTTCGCACCCAGACGTGACGCTAAAGGAAATATAACCTGATGAGGGCAAGCCG
>Ga0316205_10001892_pt1 | contig 23820 bp, 26 predicted proteins | sample 3monthpyrite_MG_FD_204941 | JGI IMG/M metagenome (GOLD analysis project Ga0316205, IMG submission 204941) | Microbial mat bacterial communities from mineral coupon in-situ incubated in ocean water Damariscotta River, Maine, United States -... | ecosystem: Environmental > Aquatic > Marine >... | reverse complement strand
GTCACCATTCAGATAAACTTCTTCCATATCTTTCAGGCCATCCCACAAACGATTGCGTAACATGAGTAAGCGCTCATTATCAGTTGCCATTTCTTCTTTAGCCAAACGAAATGCTTCGCCCATACCAACGATTTGATGAACGGCTAATGTACCAGAGCGCATGCCACGTTCATGACCACCACCATGCATCTGGGCTTCTACCCTTACACGAGGTTTACGCTGTACATATAATGCACCCATACCTTTAGGGCCATATATTTTATGTGCTGAGAATGACATCAGATCAACTTTTAGATCATCCATATCAATCGGCACCTTGCCAGCACTTTGCGCCGCATCTACATGAAAAATAATGCCACGTTTACGCGTTAATTCACCAATAGCTTTAATATCCTGAATAACTCCAATTTCATTATTCACATGCATGATTGAAACCAGCACTGTGTCATCACGCATAGCCGCTTTTAATTTATCCAGATCAACCAGTCCATTCGCTTCCGGGTCGAGATAGGTAACTTCGTAACCTTCACGTTCCAGCTGCCGACAAGTATCCAGTACTGCCTTATGTTCAGTTTTGCAGGTAATAATGTGCTTACCTTTTTTCTTGTAAAAATGGGCCACACCCTTGATCGCCAGGTTATTGGATTCAGTAGCACCTGATGTCCAGACAATTTCTTTCGGGTCAGCATTAATCAATGCAGCTACATTGGCACGAGCCTGCTTAACAGCAGAATCAGCATCCCAACCATATTGATGAGAACGAGAAGCTGGATTACCAAAATTCCCATCAAGTGTTAAATAGCTACACATTACATCTGCGACACGCGGGTCAACAGGTGTTGTTGCTGAGTAGTCCAAATAGACAGGTAATTTCCTGTTGCTCACTTCACCACCTCTTTTAAAAAATTAGTCATCTGCGCAAAAATAAATCTGGTCTTAAATACCAGCAGTAATTTTGTCTTCCAGTGTCACTTTATGTGACTGCTTTTCCATCTGGCGTTCAGCCACTTCCCTGACATTCTCACGAGTAACCAGATTACCCAGTGAAATACTGTCAAGAAATGTATATATTTGCTCGCTAAGGTCCATCCATAAATCGTGTGTCAGACAACGCTCATCATCCTGACAATTACCCAGGCCACCACAACGTGTGCTATCCACTTTCTCGTCAACAGCAACAATGACTTCAGCAACAGCGATATCATCAGCCGGGCGGCTCAGTGTATAACCACCACCGGGACCACGTGTACTTTTAACTAAATCGGATTTACGTAAGCGCGTGAACAGCTGCTCAAGATAAGATAATGATATCCCCTGACGTTCTGAAATTTCAGCCAGTGAAATCGGTCCTTTATTCTGGCGAATGGCCAGATCCAGCATTGCGGTGACCGCATAGCGGCCTTTTGTTGTCAGTCTCATTGCAATATCCTGCAAAATTGAATAATATACTAATACAGACAGACAATAATGCCTGACTAATTTAGTAAGGATTATATATATCCTGACAAAAACAGTCAAGTATTATTCATTTTAACTTTAAAGTTTCTCTCCGCCCTCCCCTGAATCACCATTATCCATCTGTTTTTCTTCATTATTTTCACCATCCGAGCTCACTGCACTACTGATTTCACATGGCCCCAGGTCCGGTAATTCCATGTCGGCAAGCTCTGCCCCCATGCTTTTTATAGCCCCACACATTTGCTCGAGTCTTTCATCCATCGTGTGTATGTGATCCAACATATTATTAATTGCATTGGCAACTGGGTCCGGCATTTCATCATGCATACCATAGGCATCAAAGCCTATTTTGTCGGCTATTGCTTTACGCTTTTGCTCCAGGTCTGATTTCTTACCTGTGATTATCCGGCCAGGAACACCTACGACAGTATTTCCTTCACCTACATCCCTCAGTACAACGGCATTTGATCCTATACGCGCACCATTGGATATCATCACAGGGCCAAGAATTTTTGCGCCCGCGCCAACAACCACGTCATTGCCCAATGTTGGATGCCTTTTGCCCTTTTTCCAACTGGTTCCCCCAAGCGTCACGCCATGATAAAGGGTGCAATCATCTCCAATTTCTGCTGTCTCACCAATGACGACTCCCATGCCATGATCAATAAAAAAACGATGTCCGATCTGAGCACCCGGGTGAATTTCTATACCAGTGAACCAACGTGCGAAGGAAGACAGCCAGCGTGCCAGCCACTTGAAGCCTGCAGCCCAAAGCCAATGAGTCAAGCGGTGAAACAATAAAGCATGCACCCCTGGATATGATGTAATAACTTCAAATCGACTCCTGGCAGCAGGATCACGATCAAACACACAACTTATATCTTCACTTATACGCTCAAACATAGAATTCATCTCGTCTTCGATATTGCTGCTCGAGCAACTCGATTAATAGCAATGACCAGTAAGCTACAAATAGCAACAATTGTATATACCTGTCATCTAAAAACCATCACTTTTAAAACCCTTATCGGTTGCTGTTAAAATACCTCGCAGAATATTGATTTCAACTTCATCAGGCTGTGCGCGATTATACAATCTGCGTAATCGTCGCATAAGCTTTCTGGGTTGCTCCGGGTCAAGAAAATCAATGCGAATTAATGTCTCTTCCAGGTGTTCATAGAAGCGCTGCACATCCTCTTGATTAGCAGGCTTTACATCAGTTTCTAACTCACTTTGTCCGGATATTTCTTGAACACTTGTAAAAATCTCATAAGCAATCACCTGCACCGCCGCAGCAAGATTAAGAGAACTGAACTGCTCGTTCGCGGGAATATGAACCAGGTATTGGCATAAATCCAGTTCACTATTGGTTAGCCCTGTCCGTTCACGGCCAAAAACCATCGCTACCTGCGATGACTGGGCCATCGCTGCGACTTGTCTACCTGCTTCTCGAGGCGGCAACTGAGGCCAACTCAGTGTACGCAAGCGGGCACTCGCCCCCATGACCAGGGTGCAATCCGTAATGGCTGATCGAAGGCTATCAACTACTACAGCTGAACTCAGTACATCATCAGCACCGGCTGCACGCGCACTTGCATCGGGATGCGGGAATTTTTCAGGAGAAACCAGATAAAGTTGCTCCAGCCCCATGTTTTTCATGGCTCTGGCGACCCCGCCTATATTGCCGGGATGACTGGGTTCTACCAGAATAATACGTATATTGGAAAGCATCAGCGCTTCACTATGGATGGTTTAACAGCAAAGAATAATATCAAATTAATGACAAACCGGCAGCCCTTCTCTTAACACCCGTGCATTTAATTCATCCATACACTACTTTTCTGCAACATCAATTTACCAAAATAGCGCATATCTGCTATGCTAGCGCCTGTTTCATTCTCTGCTAACAGGTTCATCATGCATCCCATGCTCAACATCGCCATCCGTGCTGCTAGAAGTGCCGGAAATACCATCATGCGTTACGCAAATCGCGTTGACACACTGGCTGTAACATCAAAAGCCAGAAATGACTTCGTGACAGACGTTGATAAAATGGCTGAAAAAGATATCATTTCTACCATTAGGCGCTCTTTTCCAGATCACGGTATATTGGCTGAAGAAAGTGGCGAAGTAGCCGGCAAAGATGACTACCTCTGGGTCATTGACCCGCTGGATGGGACTACTAACTTTATCAGAGGCTTTCCTCAATTTGCCGTTTCTATTGCACTGAAACACAAGGGAAGGCTTGATCAGGCTGTTATCTATGACCCGGTCAGACAGGAGCTGTTTACTGCATCAAAGGGTGCTGGCGCACAATTGAATAACCGCCGCTTACGCGTCACCAATCAAACCTCGCTTGAAGGCGCACTACTGGGAACAGGATTCCCTTTTCGCCAACAAGAATATCTAGATGCCTATTTGGGTATGTTCAAAGCCCTGTTTCCAGATACCGCCGGCATTCGTCGCGCAGGCGCTGCTTCACTGGATCTAGCCTATGTCGCTGCAGGCAGACTAGATGGCTTTTGGGAGTTTGGGTTAAGCGAATGGGACATGGCTGCAGGAGCATTACTCATTAAGGAAGCCGGAGGCATTGTGACCAATTTCAGAGGTGAAGACAGCTACCTGGAAACCGGCAACATCATCACAGGCACACCAAAAATTCATCGGGCAATATTAAGAGAGATTCAGCCATTTATTCCTGAGAATGTTGATCGTTATTCAGTTAGATGAATTGCCCTTCTCACCTCGCTTAAGCGCTAAACATATAATTAGCTACTCATAAACTCGTTCGCCCTTCCCTTTTCTTGTCAGCGTAACTGGTAAAACGCTAGTGACTGACTGATAAATTATTTTCTCATCAATATCACAATATTTTTCAACTAGTTGAAAGAAATCGTTAGTACGCAACGTGAATCGAAACTGCCACGAGACTCAAGTTTCAATCCTGATATGCCGTTAATATACCCAATATGAATATGGCAATAGCATAGTGAAAAGGCAGTAATCAATGTCCAAAAAAGATTCAAACAGCCCGGTTCTGGGTCCAAAAGCAATGGAAATGGTCATGCGAGATGTATTAGGTGGCATGCAAGAACTTGCTGTGATGAAAAGCTTCGAGTCAGTCAATAATGTTTTTGAAATCATTTCAATCACACCAGCTGAAACTCATAATATCTGCTCCGAAACTGATATTTCAAAAGAGAGCGCCGATATCCTGCCTTTCCTCAGACAGAGCAAGGGATAAACGACAACAACTTCACTCCACCAAGATCGAAAATATCCACCTTTGCACACCCCTGTAGAAGCTTGAAGTTCAAAATCAGCTTAACATCTACGTTTATTGACAGATAATAAGATACTAATTTAGCTAACCATTTGCGGATTATTATGCCCAACCTATTCACTCGACCCATAAGTTGTGATATATAAAATATAATACTCACATAAAACGTAACAGTTTATAAAAATCAATTTGGGTCATGAATGAATAGATATGTATTATCACTGCTTCTCCCCCCCATCGCCGTTTGTCGATATGGCTGCGCAGGCTGCTGTGCAGCACCCATCACCGTTTTCTGGCTAGCAGGGTTAGCCAGTCTGGCTTATGGATATCTGGGAGGCCCGTTGGAATTGAATGGTACCAGTTGGTACACCGTCGGTCTGGGTGCTCTACTCTGGTCTATCGCTGCACTTTGGGCCATGATCACGGTTCACAATGTGAATAGTGATCTTTGCCAAACTAAGGCGAAAAATCTGTGCGGAAAAATTGCGCCTCAGCTCGATGAGTCAGACCCCATGGACGAGATCCGTAAAGCACATTAAAGATTCAAGGCTAATTATCTGGCAGATTTAATCTGGGTTAATTGCCTGGCAAATTTCTACCAGTGATTTTCTGCAACATAATTTTACTCAGCCAGTAGCTATGGTCGTCTCGCCCTAGGGACTTTCGAATTCTTCACCTTCTTTCTGCACTGGCATCAAGTCTGCTTTACTGACGCCTAAATGTAAGGCCACTGTACTTGCCACATAGATTGAAGAATAGGTTCCGATTATCACACCTACCAGTAAAGCTAAAGCAAAGGCATGTATGATTTCACCGCCGAGAAAAAACAGTGAGAGCAATACTAATATAGTTGTCAATGAAGTAACGATGGTACGAGCCAATGTTTGGTTTATGGAACTATTCATAATTTCAACCGGCGAACCTTTACGCATTTTGCGAAAATTCTCACGAATTCGGTCATAAACGACTATGGTATCGTTAAGGGAATAACCGATAACTGCGAGTAAAGCCGCTAATACCGTCAGATCAAAACTGATCTGAAACAAGGAGAAAAACCCGAGTGTTATTAACACATCATGAACGAGCGCTGCTACTGAACCAATTGAAAAGCGGTATTCAAAGCGAAGGGTGACATAAATCAGTATGCCAATTAAAGCATACAACATTGCCAGACCACCTTGTTCGGTCAGCTCTTCACCGATCTGCGGCCCCACATATTCACTACGCCTTAATGTAACTTCAGTCGATTTTTCTTTTAAAGCATTGATAACCTGCTGAGTGGTATCATTTTGAGAGATACCTTCACGAGGTGCCACACGAATCAACACTTCTTTACTGGTGCCAAAATGTTGAGCCGTCGCATCATCAAATCCTTTTGAAGATAAGGCTGATTGAACCTCAGTCAGATCGACACTATTCGGATACCCAACTTCGACCAGCGCGCCACCTGTAAAGTCGATGCCAAAATTCAAGTTATTGACGACAAGTGAACCGATCGATATCAACAATAAAATAGCTGAAAAAGCCATTGCGTATTTACGCTTTGACATAAAATCGATATGGCTGTTTTTTATTAATCCAAACATGTTATTTCCCGTTAGATATCAGACTCAATCAAATAGACAGTTTACTGACTTTCTTTCCACCATAAATCAGATTGATCACTGCGCGTGTACCCATGATGGCTGTAAACATAGAAGCAAGAATACCTAATGACAGAGTGACAGCAAACCCTTTGATGGGACCACTACCAAAACTGAATAAGACAACTGCAGCAATTAATGTGGTGATGTTAGCGTCCGCAATGGTTGCAAATGCTTTTTCATAACCAGAATGTATACTCGCCTGAGGACTGTTTCCGATGCGTATCTCTTCACGGATACGTTCAAAGATCAATACATTCGCATCCACCGCCATACCCACTGTTAATACGATACCAGCGATTCCCGGCATCGTCAGCGTCGCTTGCAACAATGACAATAGTGCGACCACAATAACCAGATTCAAGAACAGTGCCAGATTGGCAATTAGACCAAATACTTTGTAGTAGACGCCCATAAATATCAGCACAAGCACGAAACCGATAACGACTGAGTTAAAGCCCTGATCAATGTTATCCTGACCCAGGCTCGGACCCACTGTTCTTTCTTCGATGATCTCTATGGGAGCTGCCAATGCACCGGCGCGCAAAAGAATGGCAAGATTTCTGGCTTCATTGGGAGAATCTATGCCGGTAATCTGAAAACGTCGACCCAGACGTTCCTGTATGGTAGCGACATTGATGACTTCCTCAATTTTCTCGCGTACCTTGACAGGCTTTCCATCGACGAGTTTGGTTTTAACCTTGTTCTCAATATACACAACTGCAAGAGAGTCTTTGACATGATCTTTAGTGAAATTATCAAATCGGCTGCCACCACGACTATCCAGATTGATGGATACCATGGGCTCATTATTACGAGAGTCAAAACCGGAAGAAGCATGTGTAATACTTTCACCGGTTAATTGAACTTGCTTGCGAAGTAAAACCGGTACTCCTTTGCGGTCATAATAAATACGTGTTCCAGGTGGCGCCCGACCTTTATCCACATACTCCTGCACACTCAGATTACGCTCATCAACCAGATGAATTTCCAGCGTTGCCGTCGCACCGAGAATATCTTTAGCCTCGTCGGGATTCTGCACGCCCGGTAACTGCACAATAATACGTCGATCACCATTCTGCTGAATAACAGGTTCAGCAACACCCAGTTCATTAACACGATTTCTCAGGGTAGTTATGTTTTGTGTTAGCGCTGCCTTACGTACTGCTACTGCTGCTTCATCTCTGAGCACCGCCTTCAGGTAGGGATTGCCTTTGTCTTCGAATTCACTGAATTGTAAATCGCGCATTTGACTAGCGAGTAATGACAAGGCCTTTTCTCGTGCTTCAACCGTGCGAAAGCGAACATCAATGTTTTTACTCAGGGTAACGCCAGCATGTCGAATTGTCTTGTCACGCAATGTGGTTTTGATTTCTCCAACAAATCGCTGCTTTTCCTTTTTGATGGCCGCTTCCATATCAACTTCCATCAGAAAGTGGATGCCACCCTGTAGATCCAAACCGAGATACATCGGTTTCGCATTTATAGAACGTAACCATTCAGGGGTAGCGGGAGCCAGATTTTGGGCAACAATGAATTTGCCATCCAGCAAGGTATTTAACTGGTCAGTCGCTTTCAGTTGATTTTCCGAGTTAGGAAAACGAATCTGAAGTTTTGCGCCCAAACGCTCGATACTGGAAAACTGGATTTTCGCAGCATTGAGACTTTGCTCAATTTGCTCACGTTGAGCCTTGTCCATTTCATTGGCACGTAAAGGCGATATCACTAACGCCGGGTCTTTCCCATAAAAATTGGGCAGACTATAAAGTGCGCCAAATATCAGCACAGCAATAATGACCAGATACTTCCAGGCGGGATATTGATTCAACATTAAGAAAACGACCCTGTAATTTTATTATTAGCTACTTTTGACGGTACCTTTAGGTACCAGCGTTGAAATTGAAGGACGTTGCACCTTGATTTCGACATTATTGGCGATTTCCAGGGTTGCATAATTGTCATCAATATCGGTAATGGTGCCAAGTATGCCACCATTGGTCACCACTTCATCACCCTTGGCCAGACTGGCGACCATGTTTTTATGTTCCTTGGCACGCTTGCTTTGTGGGCGAATAAGCAGAAAATAAAACACTGCGAATAAGATAATTAACGGTAGAAAACTGGCCAGACCGCCTGTTTGCGAACCAGCTGCAGCATCCGGGGCAGCAGCAATGGCTTCAGTAATAAAGAAACTCATGATTTTTTCTCAACTTCTAGTTGTTTAATTTAAAATTGCTTCACTGGGAAAGAGTTTGGCCGAGGCAAACCCTAAAACGGAGCATATTATGACATATAAATGTGTAATTTCATAAAGCTAACTTACATTCCTGTTCTCATTCTTTATTTTGTTAACATAATTTGGCATATCAAGGACATCACAAATAACATCATAGTATCAATATCTTACGAATAAATAACCGCATCATCTTTTGTTAATCTTGTTTGGACCTTCTCAATGAATAAAAAGTTTCAACAAAAGATTCCAGCTCTCCTCGCTCAATTGCGTCGCGCAGGCCTGACATCAGGGTCTGGTAATAATGCAGATTATGAACGGTATTGAGGTGTGCTCCCAGAATTTCATGGCATTTATCCAAATGGCGCAAATAGGAACGACTGTAGTGCTGACAAGTATAACAATCACAAAGCTCATCCACCGGACGTGTATCATTGGTATAGGTGCTATTCCGAATTTTAACGACACCGTGATGAGTAAATAGATAACCATTTCGGGCATTACGGGTTGGCATAACACAGTCAAACATATCAATACCCCGAAGAACAGCCTCGACAATATCTTCAGGTGTACCAACACCCATCAGATAGCGCGGATGATCCGCAGGCATGTCCGGCACAACCTGGGAGAGTATTTGCTCACGGTCCTGCTTGGGCTCTCCCACGGACAATCCGCCCAGTGCATAACCTTCAAAACCAATATCAACCAGACCTTGGAGAGAACGTTGGCGCAAATCAACATACATTCCGCCCTGCACAATGCCAAATAAGGCTGCCGGGTTATCGGCATGTGCCTCACGACTACGTTTGGCCCATCGCAAGGACAGCTCCATGGATTCCCTGGCTTCTGTCAACGTGGCTGGATAAGGGGTGCATTCATCAAATATCATCACAATATCGGAGCCCAGTTTACGTTGAACTTGCATGGATTCCTCAGGACCCATGAAAATTGAACTGCCATTAACCGGTGATTTGAAAGATACGCCCTGTTCGCTGATTTTACGTAACTTACCCAGACTCCATACCTGAAACCCACCCGAGTCAGTCAATATAGGGCCTTGCCAATGCATGAAATCATGCAGATCACCATGCGCCTGTACGACCTCGGTGCCTGGACGCAACATTAAATGAAACGTATTACCGAGTACGATTTCAGCACCGGTTGCAGTGACATCTTCAGGCGTCATCGCCTTGACCGTTCCATAGGTACCCACGGGCATAAATGCAGGCGTTTCGACAGTGCCTCGTTCGAAACTTAGCTGCCCTCGCCTGGCTTTACCATCTGTTTGTATTAATTTGAATTTCATCATCCAGTTTTAATATCCGCGGCTTACGCGATATCCACACCTTGTATTGTTAACCATTTACCTTGCCACTGCCTTCAATATACATGGCATCACCATAGCTAAAAAATCGATAGTGATGTTCAACTGCATGCTGATAGGCTTTCATCACGTGATCAAATCCTGCAAAAGCACTCACCAGCATCAGCAATGTGGATTCAGGCAAATGAAAATTGGTGATCATGGCATCGACTGTTTTAAATTCATAACCAGGGTATATAAAGATATTGGTATCACCACAAAAACTCTCGATTTGACCTGTAAGAGATGCACTCTCCAAGGCTCTCACAGCAGTAGTTCCCACGGCAATCACACGACCACCCGATAATTGTGTGGCTTTTATTTTTTTACAAACATCGTCCGTCACCTCAAGCCACTCATGATGCATGCGATGTTCTTTAATATTATCCACCCTGACGGGTTGGAATGTACCCGCACCCACATGTAAGGTTACGTAGGCTTGCTGTATTCCTTGATCAAGAAGTTTATCCATCATGGCCTGATCAAAATGTAAACCTGCTGTTGGTGCAGCCACTGCGCCGGGTACACTGGCATAAACCGTCTGATATCGTTCCAGGTCTGTATCTTGATCTGCCCGTTGTATATAAGGTGGCAATGGCATATGCCCTATGTTGTCGAGCAACTTCAAAACCGACAAGTCAGATTCAACATGTAATTGAAACAAATCATCATCTCGACCTGTTACACATACAGACGTACCATCTTCCAGGATTAACCGGCTTCCTACCCTGGGGGATTTACTGGCCCGCACCTGAGCCAACACGTCATGTTCACCCATTAGTCTTTCTATTAATATCTCGGATCGTCCGCCGGTTTCTTTGCGAGCAAATAGTCTGGCGGGTATAACGCGTGTGTTGTTAAATACCAGCAGATCACCCGCTTGCAGGTATTCACTCAGCTGAGTAAATACCTTGTCCTGTATCTCCCCTGTTTTCCCATTAAGATAGAGCAGACGGCTATCCGACCTGTTATCCGGCGGAAACTGGGCTATAAGTGCCTCAGGTAAGTCAAATTGGAAGTCCTTACGTTGCATGGCGGCGAATGTTACCAGTTGGGACTAACAAATGCATCAGACACATTTATTTGCCCTGACCGTAAAATTCTTTATACTATGTGGCTTGCTTGCATACGTGGTCGCACTCACTATGCACGTTTAAGCCGGGGTGGCGGAACTGGTAGACGCAGCGGATTCAAAATCCGCCGGTGGTGACACCTTGGGAGTTCGAGTCTCCCCCTCGGTACCAATTATCTTTAAATTTATTCTTAATATTGGTGTTCTTCATAGTAACACTCCAATTTCCAGTCATCGCGAGCCAGCTTTATCGGCGCGGCGATCTCTTGATATTCATGTCCAGCTCTTTACTTCAACAAGCTTACATAATTATTCTTTTGAAAGATTGCTTCACTGAGTCGTTCACGGCCCTCCATGGCCTCCACGACATAAGACCTTCCTGGTCAAAGTTCGCAATGACACCGATATTTTTTGTCATTATGAAAAATTAATCAGAGGGTTCTGTGGTAATACTCTCCGCATCAGGCAAATTATCATACACCTCATTAAACGTTTCAGACTGAGTTAACACTTTAATAATAATGGGTAATGGTTCTGATAAAATTGCATCGAAATCTATTTCATTTTTATCTTGCAAGGGAAATGCTAATTGTTCTATGGGCGGAAAAAACTGGGCATCAACACCCTCTTTGTTTCCTCTCGCATCCATTCGATACCAACCAAAATCCTTCAAATAGACAGCATTTAAACCGTGCAGACAATACGGAGCACCATCATCATTGATGCTCAAACGCTGATAACATAAACCGGTGGGTATTTTATTCGCTCTCAGCAAGGCCGCCAACAGATGACTTTTCGCATAACAATATCCAGTGCCAAATTTAAGCACATCAGAGGCCTTGCATGTGACCGGGTTTAACTGATAGTCACAACTGTGCTTGATATTGTCGCGCACCCATTCAAAACAATGTTTAGCTATAGCGACATCACTACTGCTTACACCACGAAGTTGCTGAGCAAGTGAAAGAATATCAGGTGTTTCCCAATCAATAACCTGGGATGATTGTAAATACTCAAGCATAAATTCATCACTTTAGATTAGAGGCAAATCAATATAAAAGGTAGAACCTTTACCTTCACTCGATTTAAAACCGACATGCCCATCTTGCCTTTCAATGATGGTTTTTACAATGCTCAAGCCTAACCCTGTTCCTTTTACTTGCCCGGTTTTAGACGCATTGAATTGTGTAAACTTCTTAAAAACCTGATGCTGACTCGATTCAGGTATGCCTTGACCATGATCTGTTACCGCCACACGAGCAAGGTTATCTACCTTGTCAATACTGACGATGATCTCATCCCCTTTAGCTCCATATTTAAAAGCATTGGTCAGTAAATTAGTAAATGCCTGCTCAAAACGTGATGCATCAACATTAACACTAAGATCATCCACAAGAATTTGCAAACGACAACTGGCATTAAAAAGCTCAGCGTAACTGGTATTTATTTTAATAGCGTTGGACACCAAAGGACTTAATGCTTCATTTTTCAAGGTGAAGCGCATGCTTCCCGCTTCGATTTTTTGCAGGTCTAACAAATCGTTGATTAAATTCACCAGATTGTCACTGTTTTTAATGGCAATATTAAGATATTCCAGGGTCTCATCAGAAACTTCTCCAGTGTATCCATTTTTGATCAAATCCAGGGAGCCCCGAATTGAAGTAATCGGTGTTCTTATATCATGACTAACAACCGCAAGAAAATTCTCCTTATTTTGCTCAGCTAGTTTTCGTAATCTTTCTTCCCGGCGCAACATATTAAACATCGCAATACTAACTACTACAAATAACAACAATATAAATACAGACCTTACAAACAACTTGCTTTTAAAATCATTAAATAAATAGGGCAGTGATATGTCAACAGCATGCCACACGGTGGCATTTACTTTTTGTGAAGACAGGATGCGACTCTTTTCGTCTTCCGATAACCGGTAATCCGAACGATCCCAATTGACACGGGCACCATCAGCCGTTACCTCTATCAGCTGAGAAACAGCCGGATCAATTAACATCAATTGATGCCCTGAAGTTTGTGCGCTTTCCAATACTTTTCCCAGTATGTCTGCTTTAAAACTGATAAACAAAATAAGCTGTGACGGGATACTGTTTAATGGCGCTATAATATCAAAATGATAGACTTCCTGATTAGGATGTATTCGCGGAAATTGTTTACCTTCTATAATAAACTTTCTTAAATCAGTTTTACAGAGATCGCCCACATATCCTTCAAAGTCTTCTACGAACGGAATCCCGGTGGCATTAGTAACCATAAAAGTAAAGTATTCCGGGAAGTGGCTTTTTATGCGCGCATTTAATTGCTGACTAATATCAGCATTTTCCGGCTCACTGGCATACTGGTTAATTAAATTTTGATTCTCCATGGCAAATAGAGAAACCAGTCGTTTTTTTTCTGCGATAAAATGTTCGATGGCTCTGGAAGCAGAAGAAGTTGATTCCTGAGCGATAGCTAAATGATAGGCCTTAAATTCTTTCAAACGCTCCTGCCCCATCCAGAGAAGTAACAGGAAAATTAGAACATTAATACCCAATATATATAGCAGGTATTGTCGCATGCCGCTCCAGGAAACTAGTTATTCAATTCTCTGCCAGGTACTCTCTATCAACTCCACTTCGTAACGTACCTTTTCAGCAAAATCTTGACGTGATAATGACATATATTTTCTGCGGTTTTTACCTACCAATATCCGATAGCGAACCATTTCCAAACAGGGTTCCATGACGAGTTCGTTTTCAGTCACACTAATCTCTGCCACTTGCCAAACAGTCCAGTTTTTTCCAAACTCACCATTACTATAACAAGCCCCTGCCCTTAGTTGCGCTGGCTTTATGGCCATGCTTAAAATCCTCAGATCGACCTATACAGGTTATTTCGGCTTGGGACGAAAAACCTTTATAAAATCTTCATTTGTTTTGATAAATGGCCCTTCAATAAGGTCTATGCAATAAGGTATTGCGGGGAAAACGGCATTTAAACAATCTGCAATAGCAGAAGGTTTACCCGGTAAATTGACAATTAAAGACTGACCTCGAATAACTGCAATTTGACGTGACAAAATAGCGGTAGGTACGTACTGAAGTGATACTGATCGCATTAGCTCTCCAAACCCATCCATGATCTTGTCAGCAACAGCTGCCGTGGCTTCTGGAGTAATGTCACGTTTAGCAGGCCCGGTCCCGCCAGTCGTGACGACAAGACAACAATGTTCTTGATCACATAACTCTTTGAGCGTGCTTTCAACAACCTCTTGCTCATCAGGAATAACCCGTGCGACTGCTTGCCATTCTGAACTTAATGCACTGTTTAACCAGTCTGATATGGCGGGACCACCCAAGTCCTCATACTCACCCCGGCTGGCGCGATCAGATACGGTTACAACACCGATACGAGCTATATCCTTATTCATTATTAACGCCTCTGTTCCTAAAATATAAAAACAGGGAGTCTATCTCAATCCCAATTAATGAGAAAGTTTAAGGTGAAATGAAAAATTATGCCGCAGACATCAACATACGGGTTAACATGTTGATCTCCTCTTTAGCTTCATACAATAATTCCATACTGGCATCCGGGCCAATCTGGAACAGGGGTAGTTTTTTGAACGAAGCGACTTCATGTAGAACAGGCATTTCCTGATCGTCTTTTCCAAATTGACTATGCATGTTGGCAACAATGACCAAATCAATGTAGTTAATGTCCTGGTCAGGTGCATACTGGCTGTTATTAACCTGCTTGGGAATTTCCACCAGCTCATTGTCAAAGGCCCATTGTTTGAGTACCAGACTACCCAGTTTTTTAGACAAACGACTGATCAAATCATTTATCAATGGTCGATTGCTTTTCAGATCCGGATAATCGGCTGCATAACGTAAAATAGGTATAGCGCCGATATTATGCACCAGGCCTGCGAGCAAGGCTTTATCAGGTACCATACCCAACGTAACTCTTGCCAATATGTAACTGATGGCTGCTACTTCACTGCTTTTGTTCCAGGTGTTACGGGCAATATCTCGAACCACGGCTGAACCGATCTGGAAACTTTGTCCCAGTGAAAAGCTCATCACCAGATTACGCGTCGTCGTCATCCCCAATCGAGTAATGGCTGAACGGCAATCTTCCACACCACTATGACCTGCGTATAATGCACTGTTCGCAACCTGAATTAATTTTGCTGCCAGTGCAGGGTCCATTTGAATAACTTTCGCCATGTTGGACATATTGGCATTGGGGTCACCCACGTATTTGTTAATATTGATAGCGACTTCGGGAAGGCTCGGCACCTTCAGTTTTCCACTCCTGAAATCTTCCTGAATACGGGTGATTAACTCCTGAACTTGTTGCACAGTTTACTCCTGAGCCTGATTAAAATAGCAGTGAATTTTTATCTAGAAATAAGATTAGATTATCGATCTATATCCTTGTTATTATATATTATATTTTTAATAATTTTTCATGCTGATGGGCTGTCGCCTGGCTCCCCACTGTCCTGGCAGTACATCAAAATGCCCGGCACAGGCGGCCCCACAATACTTGCAACAGGCTTTCTCATCAAGATTCCACTCGGATAAAACGTACCAGTCACGGCCTATCAATCGCTTTTTACACTGATGACAATAAGTACTTTCGCCTTGTTTGTCGTGGACATTACCAGTGTAAACATAACGAAGTCCATTTGACATGGCTATTGTTCTGGCTCGAGTCAGGGTTTCAAAAGGCGTTGCAGGAATATCCAACATTTTCCAGTCAGGATGAAATGCACTAAAGTGTAATGGCACATCAGGGCCCAGCGTTTGTACAATCCAGCGACTTAATTCATTCAGCTCTTGATCGGAATCATTTTTACCCGGAATCAATAATGTCGTTATCTCCAACCAAACGTTCGTTTCATGTTTGATATATTGCAGGGTATCCAATACTGGTTGCAAATGCCCCCCTGTTAATTTCCAGTAAAAATCATCCGTAAAGGCCTTCAGGTCTACATTAACTGCATCCATGTATTGAAAGAATTCTTTTCGAGGTTCTTCATTGATATAACCAGCCGTAACCGCGATTGACTTGATACCTTCCCTGGCACAGGCCCTGGCCACATCGATCGCATATTCGAGAAAAATAACTGGATCGTTATAAGTATAGGCAACGCTACGGCAACCCAGTTGCCGGGCTACTCTGGCAATTTTCTCTGCAGAAGCCCGGTCTGCCAGCGTATCAATTTCACGGGATTTGCTGATATCCCAGTTCTGACAAAATTTGCAGGCAAGATTACAGCCCGCCGTACCAAATGAGAGTACGGGACTACCCGGCAGGAAGTGGTTGAGTGGTTTCTTTTCCACCGGGTCCACACAAAATCCACTGGATCGACCATAAGTCGTTAATACGACTTGCTGACCTTGATTTGCACGCACAAAACATAATCCTCGCTGTCCATCGTGTAACTTACATTCACGCGGACAAAGGTCACATTGTATTCGATCATCATCCAGCTTATGCCAGTATGTTGTTGGATGTGTATCCTCAATGATCGTCGCCATTCCCATGCCCCCGTTAACTCACCCGGAACTCGTTGCCTTATATTACCAGTATAGCGCCAGTTTTCTTTTTGTAGATACAGGCTTGTCGGCTATACTTAATAAATACTATGAACTAAACAATGAGCGCACTTATGCAAGACAGACAGCCCGCAGTAGCCGGCATGTTCTACCCTGACAATCCTGCAGAGCTTGCCGAAGCCGTAAAACACTACTTGGACTCTACCCACAAGAGTCACGGCATACCCAAGGCCATGATTGTGCCCCATGCAGGCTATGTTTATTCAGGACCCGTTGCAGGTTCAGCCTATGCTAGCCTTAGACCCATTCGAGACAAAATATCAACTGTCGTACTACTTGGTCCCAGCCACCGCGTACCTGTTATTGGCCTCGCCACAAGTAGTGCCAGACATTTTATTACCCCCTTAGGGGCGGTCGAGCTCGATCAGGAAGCCATTGCCGGTATATTGCAGTATCCACAAATTCATAACATGAATGAAGCACATGCTTTGGAACATAGCCTGGAGGTTCAAATCCCCTTTCTGCAACAGGTTCTGGATAATTTTAAACTCATACCTATTGTTGTCGGAGATGCTTCGGCAAGTGATGTCAGCATGATACTCGAGAAGTTATGGGGCGATGAAGAAACATTAATCGTTATTAGCTCTGACCTCAGTCATTACCATGACTACAAAACAGCCCAAAAAATGGATATGAGAACCTCGCAGGCCATCGAAGCCATGGACGCTAATACTATACAATATGAGGATGCGTGCGGAAGAAACCCTGTTAATGGTTTATTACAACTTGCAAAACAGCGTAACATGCAGGTCGAAACCATTGATCGTCGTAATTCCGGAGATACTGCTGGCAGTAAAGATCAAGTAGTCGGCTATGGAGCCTATTTATTTTACCCATGAGTTATCAGGCCTACAAAGATATCATTCTGGATATGGCACGAACCTCTATTCAGAATGGCTTGCAACACCATAAACCGATCACACCGGATGCTAAAGACACTCCGGATTGCTTACTCGATCATGTCGCTTGCTTTGTGACGCTTGAACTGAATAATCAATTACGAGGATGCATTGGTAGCCTCGAAGCCTATCGACCCCTCATCACTGATATTGCTCACAATGCCTATGCGGCTGCCTTTAACGACCCTCGATTTCCCCCGTTGAGCGCTACTGAATTACCTCAACTGAATATAGAGGTTTCTATCCTCGGTGCTCAACAGGTGATGAAGTTTACTAATGAAGCAGACTTTCTTGATCAACTACAGCCCGGCATTGATGGCTTAATACTTGAAGACCAGGGTAAGCGCGCCACCTTTCTACCTTCAGTATGGGAATCGTTGCCTGATAAAGAAGACTTCCTCACACACCTTAAACTCAAAGCAGGCTTGCCAGCAGACCATTGGTCTGACAACATTGTGATTTATCGATACAGTACTGAAAAAATCAGCGAACACCACTAAAAAATGAGTTCAGATAAAGCAAGTTCAATACCCAAATTTGGCAATGCCGTGCTATTACACGAGTACAAGGATGAACATGGTGCTATTAGCGTTTACGAAAATAATCAATACCGGTGGATACAATCTGGCGGTGGAAACATACAAAGCGCCATGTCCAAAGCAGATTCAGCGCAACCAGTATTACCCTATTTTCCCGCCTTGCTTTCTGCTTTACTTTTTTTACCCAACCCAGAAAGAGCGCTCATTATTGGATTAGGGGGTGGAGAATTAATTCGGTTCTTCAAACAGCATTCGCCCAAAACAGATTTATTTGCGATTGAAAAAAATCGGGCTATGATCCATGCATTTAATTGCTACTTTCAACAAAATACAGCGCCCATCGACGTTATTGCTGAGGATATTTGTGCCTACAAGCATTCCGGCGAACTACGCCCATACGATTTGGTCTTTCTCGATGTGTATGGTGAAAACTGCTTACCTGAATGTCTCTATGACAAAAAGTTTTATGACAAATTATCAGCCATTTTAAGTACCAAGGGGATACTCTCAATAAACCTGATTGTTAAAGATGAATCAGAAGCGATTGAGTTATTGAAATTGATCAGACTCGCGTTTAATCAAGTAACTTTGTGTTTATCGGTGGGAAATCACATGAATATCGTTGTGCTGGCATTTAACCAGCGTCCTGAAGCACAAACAATAAATCAATTAAACAACAGGGCTACCGAGCTAGGTTACTCAACGAATATGAATTTTAATGCATTGGTAGAGAATATTTTTTCCACTAACCCGAATGATGGTGTGATCCTGGAGTTCTAACGTCAGTACTATTGATTACAAATCCCGTTAATGCCAGAAACACAGAGGCTGCCATCAACCCAAATTGTTTTATATAACTTGGCATTATCAAAGACAGCTCCGTCTATATTGGCATTTCTCAAGTCCGCATACGATAAATCAGCGTTATTAAAATCCCCCCTACTCATATCAGCATGATGTAGATTAGCGCCTTTTAAACTAGCGTGACTAAAGTTGGCTCCACTCAAGTTTGCAAGACCAAGATTAGCATAAGCAAGGTCAGCATTATTTAATTGCGCATCCTTTAAATTTGCCGCCGTTAAATTGGTATTATTAAAATGAGAATGCTTAAGGTCTTTACCTGCAAGCTGCACCCCTTCCATCTGACAATGATCCCAGTTAACACCTGAAACAGGACGGCTGTTACAATCAGAAGACAAAACCTCTTCTTTACTCATTTCCAAATAAACAAATAATCCAATAACCACCAGAGCAGTAATTAAAAAAAAGGCAACGGTTGTTGGTAACAGAGTATGTTTTTCGGGAATATAGTCATCCTGAGTTTTAACTCTGGATTCTCTGTGAATTCGTGCATTTACATTTTCAATCTGGCGACGGTCATTCGTATTACGCCTGCCTTGAAATTCACCTAACTCTGCACGCCGCCTGTCTTTTGAACGTTCATCTTCTCGCAATTGTGCCTGCAATAGACGCTCCTGGTCTGCTTCAGATTTGAGTTCGCGCATTTCTTCAGGAATCAAGTCAGGAACCTGCTTGACGGTTAGCCACTTCAGCTTGTCATGACTTATCTCACTGTCTTGCTTAAGCCTGCCGATCAATACAAAGCGCTGCATCATGCCGATGGTAAACGGGCCTTTTACCCCATTTATATTACGGGTATACCAGAGATATTTTGATGTTTCTTTTTTTGACATACCATTAAGTAATGCAGATATTATGCCGATATTTGGACTATAGAATGATAACCCGTTTGTTTACTATTAATACCATGATACTCAGCCACAACGACAATAAGCAATAGATATTTGAATGGAAATCCCTTCTGCCCAATCACTTTTCCAATCACTGGTCGTCACCAAAACATCAGGTGACACGCCTAATTGGCAGCCGGGTCAAATTCTAAAGGCTACCGTGCTTTCCAACCTGGAAAACGGCCTGGTTAAACTTCGTATTGGCAACACCATTCTGACGGCCCAACTTGAAGCCAAAGTCAGGGTAGGAGAAAAACTGACACTGGAAGTTATTTCATCAGGAGAAAAACCACTACTTCAAAGTATCCGTAATGACAGCCTTCAAAAACTGGTTGAAGCGGCGATTAGACAGACCTTACCCAGACAACAAAGTCATGCCCAACTCTTGAGTCATATTGAAACCTTCATACAACAAAAACAATTACCAAAACTACCTGTAAACGTACAAAATGCTTTAAAGAATCTTTATCAGTCCTTTCCTGACAGACAGACCATCAGTCAGGCAACTGGTGTCAGGCAAGCCTTTTTACAATCAGGTTTATTCCTTGAAGCAAAGCTCTCTGGTCAACCACCGGCAAACCCAATTAATCCAAACATGGATATCAAAGCGGGTTTACTCAAATTGCAACAAGCCTTACAGCAGCATGTTAACACAACACCGACTGCGCCCCCTGCGCGTAACCCGACTGCTATTAACAATACCTATACACCTGACTCGATTCGCACTGCTCCGGAATCCGCCGTTAGTGCACGCCCTGTTACCACGAGCAACTTCACACCACTAGGGACAATTTCCACAAAGGCACCTCTGACTGCGATTCAGAATCTGTCACCTTCGGTAACATTAAGTCCGGCAACTGGATCGACAACTACGACCATCCTTCCCGGAGCAACAACGCTTGATTCAACAGGGAAAACTATTCCGGTGACACCCACAACGACACCCGCTACACAGGCCGCACCACAGAGATCGGGCCAGGGTGTCACACCTGGAAACAGTAACACGGCCAATTCTGCAACTACCCTGACTAATTCTCAACGTTTGATGACCGGTTTGTCATTACCTGGAGTTACTCAGCAAAATATCACTAACCCGTTACAGACAGCTATCAGCAACAGTCCATATGTACTTCCCGCGCATATTGCCTTCAAACTAAACGTCGATGCTACTGAAAGTCGCCCATCCGCTCGCTTTTCACGACTCGACAACTTAACAAAAATTTTAACATTATTCCTCAAGGATGCAGAATCATCATTGGCTCGCATTCAACTTAATCAGCTATCGCAACACCAGGTTGAACCCGAGCAAAAACAAGCCTGGCTTTTCGAGATCCCTGTAAAACACAAGGAAAGCATTGATCTTTTCCAGTTTAAAATTGAAAAAGACAAGACTAAAAATCAACAAGATTCTGACGAAGAAAAAACCGGCTGGACAATTAATATTAATTTTAACACTGAAGAACTCGGGCAAGTTCATAGCAAAGTCAGCATCCATGAAAAGCAAGTGTCGATTATTTTCTGGACTGAACAGCTACAAACAACCACCACTTTTCAACAACATTTACAAACATTACAACACGAGCTTGAAGATGCGGGACTACAGGTTGGACATCTAAACTGTATACAGGGAAAACCTCCTGAACCTCAAAATACTTACATAAAAAAAGGCGTGTTAGACGAGCAGGCATGAAAAAAATAAACAAAAAAGCTGATATTGCAATTACGCTCCAATATGATGGGAAGAACGCACCCAAAATCACGGCCAAAGGAGAAGATGAAATTGCCCGACAAATTCTTGAAGTAGCTAAAGAGCATGACATTCCATTGTATGAAGATGTCGTACTGGCACAAGTATTATCACAAATAGATTTGGGCGAAGAAATCCCCAGAAGCCTATATGTAACGGTTGCTCAGGTCATCGCTTTTTCATACTTAATGGCTGATCGTATTTGCCTACTTCATCCTGATAAATCTACTGTGAAAAAACCACTCCCCTTGCTTTCTACTAACAAAAAAAAGAAGTCTGACGACTCCTGAATTAGAGGAAAATATTTTATTATTTTAGTGATATTGTCCGGAAGCATCTGAATCAGATTTACTCTCTCCGTGAACCATCATAATCAGATCAGCCTCGCCTTTACTGAGGTTACAAACGGCCATCAGGTCTTTCACAGTTGAACCCTGATGAACCATACGTATGGCTTGCTCATAAGGTCTTTCCGATTGTTTGTTATTTTCAAGTTGTTCCTGGCGCTCGATAATACGACGTGTCCTTGTTTCCAGTTTATGAAGCCGGGCATCTTCGCCTACAGCGCCTGTAAACAACGCGTAAACATCATTTTTAATTGTATCAAGCAAGTGCTTTTGCTGACTCATTTCACGACGAAGTTGTGCGTTTTTCTTCTGCACAGTCAACAAGGTATAAAACGCATATAAACTAATCAGTACGACCACTATTGTCTGAATATAATCAATCATGCCTACTACCTCTTAAACGTACTCATCGATATGGCCATCATTATCGCTTTTATGCGATTCTTCTTGCTCGTCTTGTTTTTCATCGGCATCAGCATCACGCTGCTTTTTCTGCTGGTTTTTGTCATCAGGCCTTGTCGGCCATAATGGCTTTACCGGGTTAATATTGGACACGTCATCCAAAATAGCATCCTGAATCAGTAAGATTCCATTTCCTGCCATTCTTCATCTGACAGTAATTTGTTAATATCAATAAGGATCAGCAATTCGCTATCCAGTGTGGCAACACCTTCTATATATTTAGAGCTCTCATCATTCCCTACATTGGGAGATGTCTCCACTTGATCGCGTTTCAAATCGACGACTTCAGCCACACTATCGACAAGAATGCCCACCACATTGTTATCTGACTCTAATATGACGATACGCGTAGAATCATCGTTTTCAGTCAAAGGTAAACCGAATCGGGAACGGGTGTTAATGACCGTCACTACATTGCCACGTAAATTAATAATACCCATGACATAGTCAGGAGCTCCTGGTACGGGTGCAATTTCGGACACACGTAAAACCTCTTGCACCTGCATCACACGTATACCGTAGGTTTCGTTATCCAACTTGAATGTAACCCATTGAATTACTGGATCAAACCCACTTTCTGCCGCCTGATTCATATGAATACCCTCATTTTCTTTCTGTTATATGGTGATATTGTCAAAATACAGTCACCAGATTACTTTTATAAATTAAATGCAGATTTCATGCCATTCACATGTATGTCCGCCCCTATTTCTAATCTTTGCTACTAGTGCCCTTCAGTTAATTGTCTTGATAACACATCGGTATCCAGTAACGCGCATAAGCGCTCCGAAATCGTGCCTGCCAACCATGGACGACGCCCGGCCGTTGTTCTCCAGCGCACGTCACTATTATTAAGAGTGATGACTTCACCAATATCATCGCAAGCCAAGCCCCAGCGTCCTTCATCCATTAATATAATTTTTTTGATTCGATCATCGGATGCCCCCAGCTGCTCCATCTGTTCTGGTGGCAAAATGACATGTGCAGTGTCCATGACCTTTACGTTTTTGCCTAAGTGACGTAATAGCCCCAAAAATGCATCCGTGTGACCTGGCATGGGTGTTAAATCATTACTCCAGGGAATAACACCATTAAGCTTTACCAACGGAACTGCCAGACTGATACCAACAACATGAAACATCAAACACTGGAACTCTTCCTCAGCCCAGTCTGGTACATGTTGTGGCTTCGCGGGTTGCTTACTAGCCATGTCTTCTGGTAAAGGCTGCGATGAAAGCTCCTGTTCGGGTACAGAATGCACTGAAATGTTTTCAGGATCATTGCTACTCTCTTCATCACCCTGTTTTTTCAAATCACTTTGTTTAGGAAATGCATGAACAACGTTATCAGGAATTTCTTCGGGTAAACTCGTTGGCACCTCTTGCAAGAGATCTTC
>Ga0316205_10001891_pt1 | contig 23821 bp, 20 predicted proteins | sample 3monthpyrite_MG_FD_204941 | JGI IMG/M metagenome (GOLD analysis project Ga0316205, IMG submission 204941) | Microbial mat bacterial communities from mineral coupon in-situ incubated in ocean water Damariscotta River, Maine, United States -... | ecosystem: Environmental > Aquatic > Marine >... | reverse complement strand
CCAGCCTCTGTTTGATTGAGCTGCATTTTTTTACGCTCTGTACGGAGAGTCTTGCCTAACTGTTTTAGATAAGGATTCATTTCAAGCCTACTATGACACCTATTTACGTCATACTAGCCTATTTATCGTATTTTGACACCTATTTATGTCATTAATAGCTTGAAATATAGGTATTTATCAAGGTAAACCAAGGTTTTAGTCATCATATTTTAAAGAATCGTATTACAGAAATTGAATTTAATAATCATGGCCCGCAGCACTATTATTTATTCGCTTTGACGATGGCTGAGCTTCTTCTGATTAAGATATCGGGAATTCGAATCTTGAATTTTTTTGACTTTCCTAGCTACTAGCAACTTGCCACCAGCTACTAAATATGGGGCGTTCCAGCCCTCGAGCACAGCTCTCAGGCGTTCACATCGCGCGAAGCAGTGCTTCGCAAAAAACGCGCTGCTCGCCCAGAGAGATTACTCAGGCTACGCCGACTATTAGTACGACTGGTATGTGACCAGATCGGGGGTCGTTGGCTAGTCGCCAACGTTCTCGATAATTGCTCCGTGCATTATTCTACCTCCTGCGTCCATGCAGTCGTTCGCAGCTATCGCTGCTTGTTGCCGTAGCGGAGCGTAGGTACACCAAATGAAACCCGTAGGGGTTCTCGGTGCGAACTACCTGATTGATACGTCGGGAGTTCGAATCTTGAATTTTTTGACTTTCCTAGCAACTTTCCACTAGCCACTGATTTTATGGCGCGCCCGGAGAGATGATTCGCAGCGCTCACCCTACGGGTCACCGTCGTTCCTCCGGCGCTCTGCGCAGCTAGCGCTGCTGCGTCAAACTCCTGCTTAATATATACGTCGGGAGTTCGAATCTCGGTATTTTGACTTTCCTAGCTACTAGTAACTTGCCACTAGCTACTGATTTTATGGCGCGCCCGGAGAGATTACTCAGTCTGCGCCTTCGCCCCTCTGGGGTCGTTGGCTAATCGCCAACGTTCTTCGCAGCTATCGCTGCTCGTCGAACTCAAACTTAATATATACGTCGGGAGTTCGAATCTTTCTGTTTTGACTTTCCTAGCTACTAGTAACTTGCCACTAGCTACTGATTTTATGGCGCGCCCGGAGAGATTCGAACTCCCGACCCACAGGTTCGAAGCCTGTTGCTCTATCCAGCTGAGCTACGGGCGCATATAGAGAAACTGGATTTTAACACCAGTGAGGGATAATACAAATAATATACTAGATAATGACATTTACTTGATATAGATACATGCTAGACACAGTCATTCTTATTCAAAATCTATAAAGATCTTTATACCTTAGCTTTAAATATAAGTAAGCGATTAAACGTCTCTGAAGTTTTCCTGATGATCAAGAAACCACTGGTAGGTACTTTGCAAACCTTCGTTGAGTGGTGCTTTAGCAAACCACCCAAGCTTATTAAGTTTTGAGACATCCAGCAGCTTCCTCGGTGTCCCATCAGGCTTAGCCTTGTCAAATACCAGATCACCTTCAAAGCCAACTACTTCTTTAACCATTTCAGCAACATCCTTGATGCTGATATCCACACCAACCCCAATATTTACAGCCGCTTCATCAGAGTAATGCTCCATCAAGAATATCACTGCATCGGCTAGGTCATCTACATGTAGAAACTCACGTCGTGGGACACCAGTACCCCAGACAGAGACATTATCTTTGCTATTAACTTTAGCATCGTGAAAACGCCTCATTAATGCAGGCAATACATGTGAATTTTCCAGGCCAAAGTTATCGCCAGGCCCATACAGATTGGTAGGCATGACAGAAATCGCATCAAAACCATGCTGCTTTCTATATGCAGCGCACATTTTTAACCCAGCAATTTTAGCTACAGCATACCACTCATTAGTAGACTCAAGGGGACCCGTAAGGAGATACTCTTCCTTGATCGGCTGTGGAGCCATTTTAGGATAAATACATGTAGACCCTAAAAAGAGTAATTTTTTGCAGTCATTACGATAAGCCGCATCGATTACATTTGTCTGGATCAGTAAATTATCTCGAATAAAATCTGCAGGGTAGACATCATTTGCATGAATTCCTCCAACCTTTGCAGCTGAAAGAAACACATATTCCGGTCTTTCTTTTTCAAAAAAAACATTGACCGCATTTTGGTTAGTGAGATCTAGTTCGGAACTGCTACGAAGTAGAAATTGACTAAAACCAGCCCCCTCTAATGCCCTGACAATAGCAGAGCCGACCATTCCACTGTGGCCTGCAACGTAAATCTTTGCATCTTTATTCATGGTAGTTAAAAGTCTTGAAACCTTCTCGCTTGCATAGCTCATCACGCTCTGCATCTTTCAAGTCTTCTCGTACCATTTCAGAAACCAACTCTTGCAAAGTAATTTTAGGCTCCCATCCTAATTTTTCTTTCGCCTTTGAAGGATCTCCTAACAATGTCTCTACTTCTGTTGGTCGGAAATACCGAGAATCAACTGCAACTATGCATTGGCCACTTTCTTCATCATATCCTTTTTCATCTATACCCTGCCCCTCCCAACGAATAGAGATACCTAGTTCTTTAGCCGCAAAATTAACAAAATCCCGTACTGAATACTGAACACCTGTTGCTATTACGTAGTCTTCTGGTTCTTCTTGTTGCAGCATCAACCATTGCATTTCTACATAATCTTTTGCATGCCCCCAATCTCTCTTGGCATCCAGGTTACCTAAATATAAACAGTCTTGGAGCTGGAGCTTTATTCTCGCCATTGCACGTGTGATTTTACGTGTCACAAAAGTCTCACCACGAATAGGTGATTCGTGATTAAATAAAATTCCATTACATGCATAAATCCCATAGGCTTCTCTGTAGTTTATGGTTATCCAATAGGCATACAGCTTGGCCACCGCATAAGGAGAACGCGGATAGAAAGGTGTCGTTTCAGTTTGCGGAATCTCCTGGACTTTCCCAAACAATTCAGACGTAGAAGCCTGGTAATATTTAGTCTTTTTGGACAAACCTGAAATTCGAATTGCCTCAAGAAGTCGTAAAGCACCCATGCCAACTGAATCAGCGGTGTTTTCAGGTGTTTCAAATGAAACGGCCACATGGCTTTGGGCAGCTAGATTATAAAGCTCGTCGGGTCGAATTTCCTGAATAATGCGAATTAGATTGGTTGAATCCGTTAAGTCACCGTAATGAAGTATAAAATTTCGATTTGATACATGAGGATCTTGATATAGATGATCGATGCGATCAGTATTAAACGAAGACGCCCTCCTTTTAATACCATGAACAATGTAGCCCTTTTTTAATAAGAGCTCAGCAAGGTAGGCACCATCTTGTCCAGTTATACCTGTTATTAAAGCTACTTTAGACATGAATTACCCTATAAATTTCGAATTAGTGGACATGGGGGTCTGCTGACACAGAAACTTTCTTTTTCTTACTTTCAGCAAGGTTCTTTATGTAACCATAGTCAACAATATCTTTTTCTGGAGTATACCCGCTGACTACATTCATTAAGGCTTCTCGTACCTTAAGAATATTATGTTCCTTAATATGTTTTTTAATATCTTCAATGCATCTATTCATATCGTCATACGATAATGATTCTTCTTCAGCTCTCATTACTTTGGGATGCGATGTACCTGAAACATTTTCCCCAATCAATAACTCTTCATATAATTTTTCACCTGGGCGCAAACCAACGACTTGTATTTCGATATCACCATTTTCATTCTCATCATCAAGGACTTCGTACCCCATCAAATGAATCATAGACTTAGCCAAGTTTACAATCTTTACAGGCTTCCCCATATCCAATACAAACACATCACCACCTAATGACATAGCACCAGCTTGAATCACCAACTGCGCAGCCTCAGGAATGGTCATAAAGTATCGCGTAATATCGTCATGTGTCACTGTTACTGGACCACCATTCTTAATTTGCTCACGAAAAAGTGGCACTACGGAACCCGATGAGCCTAATACATTCCCAAACCGCACCATAGAAAAATTGGTAGTCGAATCTAACTTAGCCAGCCCTTGCAATACGATCTCAGCAAATCTTTTTGAAGCCCCCATAATATTGGTTGGTCTTACTGCTTTATCCGTTGAAATAAGAACAAAATTTTCAACATTAGCAGTTATCGCAAGCATGGCCATGTTGTACGTGCCCATTATATTATTTTCAATTCCTGCGACTATATTATGCTCTACCATCGGGACATGTTTATATGCAGCCGCATGATAAATGGTATCAACTGAAAAAGTCTTAAGATAATAACCAAGCTGTTCTTCATTACGAACATCAGCAAGAATCGGTAAAAAAACTACCTCCAGATCTGATCGATTAGCAAGATAATCGAACTCGCGTTCCATCTTGTATAAAAGATATTCTGATTGCTCAACCAACAATAATATTTTAGGCTCTAAATTAATAATCTGACGGCATAATTCAGAACCTATTGAGCCACCAGCTCCAGTTACCATCACTACCTTATCTTCAATGCATTTACCCATAAGCTCAGGGACAGGCGGAACGGGGTCTCTGCCTAATAAATCTTCTATACAAATTTCTTGCAACTGATCGATACGTGCACCTGAAAGAATATCTTCAATACCAGGCACAGAGCGAACATGATAAGGCAATGATTCCAATGATTTCAAAATCTTCCTACGGCGACTCTGGCTAGCTGAAGGAATAGCTAAGAATATTTCCTCCACCCCTCTGGCATCCAATTCAAACTGCAGCGTTTCACTTCGATGATTTAGCACCATGACACCATCAACCTCGCGTCTTAATAATTTCTTTGAGCTATCCACAAATACGACGGGACGATATTCATTCCCTGCTTGTAACATTTTTAACAATTGACGACCAGCAGAACCAGCTCCATAGATGGCGACTCTCTTTCCTTTATTATTTCCCCAAGAAGCATCAATAACTCGCCTGATTATTATTCGTATGCTTCCAATAAGTGAAAAAGCTAATGCACCATAAATTATAAGCATTGACAGTGAGAAATTTTCAGGCTTGAAAAGCATACCCAAAACAAATAATGAAATGACGGAAACAGCCAAGCCTTTTATAACTTGCCCGAATGCTTTCTGGCCGACATAGCGCATCACTGCACGATAAAGACCCAAGCGTACAAACGAATAGATAGTGACAAATGGTAAAATAATAAATAACGGTATAAATGTAGCTGTCATTTCTACCTGAAAATCGTAATACAGGTAGAAAGATAACCATAATGAAAACTCAATAAGTATCAAATCAATAAAAACAAGAACTACTTGCTTTACCCTGGTAGATAGCGCTTCCAAATAAGAAACCGTATTATTCATATTTTTTCTGTGCCGCCTCGAGCGATCCCATAATAATTTCCATAAAAGTCAATACTATATCGAGTATTTTAACATATATATTATATTTTATTTCTATAAATGAATACCAATAATTGCTCATGACTATTATTAAGAAAACAATAAACCCAACAAATGCCTTGCCAACTTAACATATTGTAATATATGTAGATTTTTTATTATATATTAAACTTTTAAGATAATAGTAACAATACCATGACATCTAAGACTATTCATCTCGACTTTTCCGTATAGGAATACAACTTCTTCAAAAATCAAATCAAAACAAAAAAAGTAATAGACTCTTTTCTAAAACACCCTCAACAAATATAACCAACGAGGATTGCTAACACAGTCCCAGGATAAATAAAGTTAATTGTGTAATTTCATATTGGAATGGACTGATATATAATTAAGACAAAGACAGACTATTCATTACAAAACTTTGAGTAAATTAATATGTTCTTAATAGCGGGCCCATGCGTCATTGAATCAAAAGATCTAGTAATGGATGTAGCAGGACATCTGAAAGAAATAACAAGCCAGCTGAATATACCTTTCATTTTTAAATCAAGTTTTGATAAAGCAAACAGAAGCTCAAGCAAAAGCTTCCGTGGCCCTGGAATAGAAAATGGATTAAAAATTCTCGAGCATGTAAAAAAAGATCTTGAAGTGGATATACTCACTGACGTACATGAAGATACGCCATTAAATGAGGTGGCTGAGGTCGTTGACATACTGCAAACACCTGCTTTTCTCGTAAGACAGACAAATTTCATTCAAAATGTAGCGCGAATGGGCAAACCCGTTAATATCAAAAAGGGGCAATTCCAGGCTCCCTGGGATATGCAACAGGTAGTAAAAAAATGCCACGACGTTGGCAATAAAGATATATGGCTATGCGATCGAGGCACTAGTTTTGGATACAACACGCTAGTCTCTGATATGCGCGGGCTTAGCATTATGCGTCAGACTGGCTGCAAAATCGTATTTGATGCTACTCATTCAGTCCAGCAACCAGGCGGCCAGGGAACCACCTCAGGTGGCCAACGCGAGATGGTTCCTGTATTGGCACGTTCAGCTGTCGCTGCTGGTATCGATGGAATTTTCATGGAGACACATCCATCCCCTGAGAACGCTTTAAGTGATGGCCCCAATATGCTTCACCTGAAACATATGCAAGAGATGCTTGAAGTTCTACTGGAACTAGACAAAATCGTACATAGCAGGGGCTATCTTGAAGACAAGTTAGGATAATCAACACCTATGCTGACAGACTTACCTCTAACAATGCCACCTAATATTACATTCAGGATAGTTATAACATATCTTACTACTCGCGGTTTAGCCATCTTCCAGACCAGCTTGAAAATGAACCGCCATCAGTATTAGTGGGATGTAGGCTATGATAAAACCTGTTGTCCCGTCTATGATCGAAAATGCTACTAACAATGCAATTGGCAATAACCAAACAGTATTTATAACAAACACAAAAAAGCTAATAAGCAAATGTGAATTATATTTCCTGGATGCTATCTGGTAAGCATGACTTCTGTGTGCCTCATTGAATTTCTCACCATTAATAACTCTTCGAATCAAGGTGAATGTTGAATCAACTGTAAAGACACCCAGCAAAATAACCCAACACCAGAATAATGATGGATAATCCAGAGCAAAATAGACCGAAAATGCCCCCAGAATTAACCCCATGAAACCACTCCCAGCATCACCCATAAATATTTTTGCTGGAGGAAAATTCCAGATAAGGAAACCGGAAACAGCCATGGCAAATGAAACAGGCAAAAACCACTGTGATATGCCGAATTCCGGTACTGCCAGAATTATCGCACTATAAATACATACCGTGATACATTCGATACTGGCCAAACCATCAATCCCATCCATAAAATTATATAAATTCACCAGCCATACAATATAGAATGCTGCTAATGGTGCCAGAATCCATATTGAATCAACTATATAATCCCCCAGAATAAACCTTGGTACTCCAATCCATGCCAGCAGCCAGATTGCAGAAATAAAATGAATCAAGAGTCGGTACCTTGATGGAACATGTTGATGGTCATCTACAAAACCAATAATGGCTATCAACGAACCTGCCCCCATCAGAGCAACAAATACATTCAGTTCGATTAACTCATATATATATAAAATACATAGCGTGACAAGAAAGGTTATAACTACAGCGACGCCCCCACCTCTAGGCGTTGGAATCTTATGTGAACTGCGCTCATTGGGTATGTCAATTATAGACCGTGCTTTTGCATACCACCTAAGCAAGCCAGTCAACAAAAAAGAAATCACCAATACTGAAAAAAATATATATGGCATCATATAGACATTAAAAATTATATTAAAAGTACAACACTATAGACCAATAACAGAAGAGTCATGACTACGTTCAGGCTTATGTATTCTGCAAGAATGAATGAAACAGACAGACAACATCAACCTACTCTGCGGGCACCTGACTACGGGCACTATAATAACAAATGCCCCTGCTAAATGTCCGTCAAGCTGATCGTTCTAGCAATTGCTGTAAACAGAATCGATAATAATCTATATTCAAATTCAAGATAATATCTGCCGCAACCATTCTCTCAAGCTATATTTACGATAAATCTTCTCTTCCAGGGGTTGGTAGGGGGTCATTAGAAATTCTTTAGTGATCACTGGATTCTCACGATCGATAACGAGAATATTCTGCGGATCATAAAAGTCATAATTTTTTACCTCAACATTTGTTGTGATTAGCTTTTTTTTCGCCCCTATACATTCGATGGTTCGCATAGTCAAACCAGTTTGGTTGACATGCTGCACATCAATCAATATTTTACTGCTTCCAATTAAAGAAAATGTTTCTACTTTATCCAGAGCATTCCATTTTACATCCAACAAGGGTATCTTCCTGAATTCCTTGTTAACAAGCTTCCTTAAAGCAAAAACCCATCTACTTTGAAAGTAAAAGTGACTATATATATTCAGATCATCAAGCACTTTACTTGACTCGGAAAATATTTTCTTTATCGCCCTGTAACGATCAGTATGAATACTCCCTAAAAACAACAAATCAATATCAGCAACAATATCAGCATCCTCGATTAAATCACCCAACCATTCATATGAACAGGTATAAAATAGTGGCAAATGAACTATGCCGCTATTCATCTCGGTATCATGCACATCAAAACTGTAAGCCTTGTCAAAGCAAGGTATCTTCTCCTGACTATTTTTAAAATTCTTCAGCGAGTCCCATGTGTAGAATATAAAGCGCGAATCCGGGAGGGTATCACGCAACTTATACAATCGCTCCAGAGACAAAGCTTCACCCTTAATAATAAAAACAACATCATAATGTACTTTTTTTGCATGGCGGATGATTCCGTCATAATATTTATTACTCTTAATTCCTACTATTTCGGGCCATATACGTAACAATGACTTGACCAATGGGCCTGATGAAGGCCTCTCATCATACCAATCTACATTATATCCGGCACGTTCTAACTCGTGTTTTATTTCATACTCATAACCAAAAGTCCTAGGCCCTATAAATAAAACACGCTGCTTAAGCTTATTCATTTGTTATTTACCAGCTACAATATTAATCCAACCTGCATATATTACCGGCATATAACATCCGCAGATAAGAAGTTTGAGAGAAAATTAATACGTATTTTATTTATGACATTTTGCATCAATGAAATATCGTATACACTACCCTGGAAAACCGACAGATTTATTTACTCCCAACGCTTACTTTCTTCATTATATTTTTTTATTATCCTCGCTGGTGAACCCGCTATAACACAGTAGTCAGGGAATTCCCCGCGGACGACTGAATTTGCTCCGATAATATTATGCTTACCAAGCCTTGTACCTGCCTGAATCATAACGCCAGTACCAATGAAGCAATTTTCCCCAATAATAGTATCCGTAACTTTCATGCTTTGTGATAAAACAGGCACATCGATATCTTCATATTCGTGATCAATATTGGTAATACAAACATTAGCAGTTATCAGTGTCCCAGATTTAATTATCAGTTTGCCTGCAGAAGTAACATGGATATTTTGTCCAATCGATACATTCTCATTAATTTCAATCGTACCATTACCATATACTTCGAGCCTAGAGTGAGGGAATATCCTTACATTTTTCGCAAACTTAAAGCGTTTAATGTTTTTCAGATGTACTGGCTTGCCAATATATCCCGGCATCTTTATATTTTTGTAGATCAAAGAATATATAAAATAACGAAACACCCATGATATTTTTGATAATGAAATCATACCAGTCGCTTTATTAATAACACTATATTTTCCTAATATAGATATTTTATATATGCACCACCAGTCAACATAAAGGTGATATAAATAATTTACTTGAATAGGCCTTTAGTTTTCATTTCTTCTATAGAACTATCAAACTCGCTCGAAGCTAACTCTTCGCCCTTAACCCAATCAGTAAAAAAAGATAAACCCTCTTCAAAAGACACCCTCGGCTCAAAGCCGAGTAAATTCTTTATTTTCGTCAGATCTGCGTAATTATGCCTAATATCCCCAACTCGATAATTCCCAGTAATATTCAAATTCCCAGAGGATGAATATGCTTTTTTTAGAAGACTGGCAACTGTCAAAACATCTATAGCCCTACCGCTCCCCACATTCAATGCATAGCTACCTTGTAGAGTTGATTCAATGCACTTTACCGTAGCATCAACTGCATCATCAATATATACAAAATCCCTGCTTTCTTTGCCATCCTCAAAAATATTGACATCTCTCCCATTTAATAACAATGTGGAGAATATTGACAAGATCCCTGTATAGGGATTAGTTAATGACTGACCTGGCCCAAAAACATTTTGATATCTCAACCCAAATGTATTTATCCCCAGCGCTTCACCTGCAACCATCACTAACTCTTCTTGTGTTTGCTTTGATATCCCATATATTGATGTCGGATGAACAGTAGAATTCTCATCAGTTGAGGTCAGCTCAACTGCATCCTCAGTTACAGGACATTTACATTCAAAATCGCCGCTTGATAAATCTTCTTCTTTGCGGGCAACGGGGTAGACATCACTACTCCCTTTCTTATACCTACCTTCACCATAAATTGCCCTTGAGGAAGCTACAATAATTTTATTAATTGTATGCTCTTCATTAGCAAGAATATTCAATAATATTGATGTCCCCTGGACATTAACATTCATGTATTTTTCTATTTCATACATTGACTGCCCGGTACCTGTCTCAGCTGCAAGATGAACAACGACCTCTTGACCCTTGATGGCTTCTTTCCAATCATCATAATTTGTAACACTGCCCTGTATAATACTGGCTACTTTTGACGCCCTATTATACAGGTTAGACTTGAGCGGCTCGGTACCATGAATCTGAGTCGACAAACTATCCAATATCGTCACTGTATAACCCCGATTTGCCAAGGCTTCAGACAAGGACGAACCAATAAAACCAGCACCGCCTGTTATCAAAACATTCAACATAATTCTCCTAAGTACCACTCATTATAACCACTTCACAAGCAACATAATTTTGAAAGTCATTGATTAAAATAACCTTTACACATCATTGCCTGAATTTAATTCACCAAAAGCATATTCAACTAGACCTGACATAAATATAGTTACTGCACACACAACCTGTTCAATGAGCTTTTATAATTGGCGCAAATATCACCAGACACATTAAAATAATCATAAAGATCATTATATACATCTAACGATTTATCATCGCTTATAATAGCTTTATATTTAGCATCAAAATCTTCTAGACTGGAAATCGTAATATCCAAACTACGGTACAGGCTCAGCAGCCTTTCATTCATATATATAAATATTTTTGCGCGGTATGCAACTGCCTCATTAAAAACACCTGTCTGGAACATTAGAGAAAAATCAACCGCATCAAAATATTCAAATGAGTCGATTTTATTCACTATTTCCACATCATTTCCATTAAAGCAACCATTATATACCTGCATGTTATTATTCGGATGACATCGAACTACATACGAATAGTCGTACTTATCTGCAATTTTGTTTGCCAGGATAATCATCTCGATATTATCATCCATATATGAATCAGCACTTAATATGAGCCCGAATTTTTTTGTTTCTAATTTATTCTCATATATGATTTTCTTATTATTATTCAGCGCATAAGCCCTCAATGATCCCGTAATGAGCAAACGCTTGCTATCAATTCCGGCCTTTATAAATTCATCATATGTCGCCTTTCCCCATACACATATATAGTCACTTACAAAATTAAGATAACCCTCATCATTTGAACTACCGTTATCAGTCAAGTCGTTATATGCGTACTGTCCGTGCTGTAAAGTTATTGTTTTTATGTTAAGAGTTCCGGCTATTTGACTAATCAGATTTTCAATGGGAAGTGCGTCGCAGAAAGTATAAAGGACCCTACATTGAATCTTATCTAGAGTATCTCTGATATATTGATTGTGCGTATAATAATTAGCTGCCAGAAAAGCCAATAGCATCCCATCCTTGATACCCTGCATTTTTATTAGCTTAAATACAGGCATTTTCATAATGGCAATAAACAAACGAAAAGGCATCAATATATTAAACTTAAGTTCTATCCTGCAATTCACTTCATCTGAATCTATACAAGCCGACAAATTATGCACTATTTCGTCATAATCCTGCCTCTTCTTTGATGCCAGGGAATAGGCTATAAGTATTTCACCTTGCACACCTGTGATCATTAGCTTGTTTGTGTAAAATATAGAATATACAAATAATCTGAAAAAACGTATAAACGACATGTTGTACAACATTTCAGCACAAACATTCATATAATTGATTTCATCAATATTAAGTATTTTATTTTTTTTCAGTAATTGAATTGTTTCATATTTCATATTTCATATTTCATATTTCATATTTCATCTAAATTTTACTAATGCTTCTCAATCTACTTCTCAAGCCGCTTGAATTGAACTTGTAAATGCGAACCCTGATTTATAATCGTACCAAAATAAGAAATTAATTGCGCAAGACCTTTTAGAACACTGCTATTCGCCACAAAACCCTCGTCACTTTTTTTGTCATTATTTCGGTTAAGAAATGCTTGAATACTTCCTAATATTGCTATGTAATCGGCTGAGGCTTTAATTTTTAACACTTGCATACCATTTTTCTCAAGTATTTTACTAATACTCTTTGGCGTATAATTGACAACATGCAATGGCGCACCTAAGAAATACCAGTATCTACCAAATATTTTTGAGGTAATGGAGTCAACATTGGGAACAGAAATAAAACCCACGCCATCATCACTTAGTAGTCCAGTTAATTTTTCAAATGTTTTATTAGGCTCATTGATATGTTCTAGAGCATGTCTTGTATACAAATAGTCAAAATGCTTTTGTGGAATATCAGCTTCAAGAAAATCACCTACTATAATCTTCAAATCTTCCTCCTGACCAACCTCGCCACCATAGGAAGACACATCTGTTCCATATGCATCGTAACCAAGCCCCTTTAAAAGCTTTACGACCTTTCCGCTTCCACAACCAATATCTATAAAGGATTTCTGCTTTTCACTATAGGGCGGCATCCACCACAAGTGGTTTCTAAAATGAGGCAGAAAAAATATATAAGCCAATTTCTCCTTAAGACTTAGTTTAAAACCAGTAATGTCATAACCATTGTTTTTCATCATCCAGTATTTTGACAGTCTCCAGAATATACCTTCATTTGATAAGTCTTCATAAGCGTAATAGTCATCTTCTTCATATATTTCTGATATTGCACCGTTATTCTGGTCTAGCATCTGAAAACCACATGATGAGCATCTGTAAATATTAAATTTACCTTTTATATTATAGTGAATGTCTTTTACATCCCGCAGATGAACATTCATTTGAGCACTGCAGATAGGACATTCTTTATTATTAAGACTCGATTGCTCTATACCCATAATTTTCTATAACCTCTTACGCTTCTCTGTGCATTAACGCTGAATACTGTTTAAATGCTAGATACTGACTTGTACTTAAGCAGGCTCAAGACTCCATTTATTCTCGAAAGACCGCACCTCATCTTCTGTAAAAAAATGTTTCATATATTTCGAATTTACATATTGTTCAGAGATTGATTTATCGTAGCGATAATTATTTTTTAGTAATTTCATAAGTCCGGAGTATTGAGTCTCTTCTGAAAAGTTAGTTGAATCTATGTCGAAGTTCTTTTCATTTAAAAAACTCGCTAATTCATCCCTCATCCCATTCAGCTTGTCTAACCTATATATGAATATTCTATATTTACCTTCATTAATAACCGTAAAACCTCGTTCCTTATTGAAGACATAGTCATAAACATTAACTCCCGTTACTTTTAGTATTTCTTCATCAAACCAATATAGCGGCGCGGTAAAATCACACACATCATCATAAATTTTTTTCAATTCTTCATAACTTAGATTTGTATTAATCCCGCCAATATAATGTGCCTGCTCGAAAAAAGCCGAAATATTCCTCGAATATGGGTCTCGCACTCCAGTAATAATAACAATTTCACTTTTCAGCAATTTCCACATAGCGACCTTTATCCTTTTAAGGACAGTCCATGCTGTATATTTGATTTTTTTGAAAAATGATAAGTTTATATTTAGAAAATGAATGCCGGGTCTAGTGTATCTAAGCGAGTGTGGGTGCACGTGTTTAAATCCGGAATTACGTAATGAATTGCAAATCGTTAGCGTACCCACCTTGCCCATTGTGTAAACAACAACAGACCGCTGCCCAAACCATACACTAATTTTTTCCAGTAAATTATATTCATCCCTTAAACCTTTCATCGCTTTATTTTTCCAGACTTCATAATTTCCTTCAAACCCAACATTAGATAACAGGCAATAAATCCATACAACGGCATTTTAATAAACTGATATGGAGTATACATAAACCACCTTGGCAGTGTGGAAACAAAAATCACAAGCATAGCATATTTTGCTATATCATAATTACCAAATTGGGCTTTTCCAGGATATTTCAGTAAATACCGGTAAATAGCAGCAACCATGACGGCGATCCCTATTACTCCAAAATATCCGCCAATTGCATATAACCAGACCGGCAGCCAACCACCTCCCGGTATATCATGCTGAGCGACAAGATAATGCCTTATACTCATATCTGTATCTAGCAGTGCCGATGGTACAATGTTCGCAATAATCATTCCGACTAAGAATTTGAGCTTCTGCACTAATGTGAAATCCAGTGACTCCTCTACCATAAAAAGGGATGAGATAGTGACTGATCCGAAATGCGTGATATTATACTCTTCACTGACCGAATCGTGCCTCAAAGTACCTATCAATGTTGCCAGGAAAAAACCCAGCAACAAAAATGCAGAAGATATATTTTTCTTTTCATTTAGTCTAAAAAATATATATAGAACAGACATTACATAAACAAATGTCCTCATGCGCTCACCTGCAAGCATATGGGACACTATTATCATCATTGTAACAACTATCGATAAAAAACTACCCCGACTCGCCACTATCCATGCCACGACATAAACGTAAACATAATCAACCCAAATATTCCTGACACCCACGTTATCCATAAATGAGCCATCAAGCCTGAATCCTTTGGTACTGGCATAGTAAATCAAAAAAGCCACTACAGGTAACGATAGAAGGAAATCAAAGCCATCGGGAGGTCCAAGCGGCTTTAGCGTGAAAGATATTGTCGACTTAATTCTCATAGTAAACATGTAAAATACTATTGAGAAAACATAAATAGACAATTTGACATAAACAATTGAACTTAGGAATGTTTCCTGCTTCGGTGAAAATTGTTTCTCAAAGACAATCTGACTGAAAACAACAAACAATACGAACGAAGCCAGGTATAAGGCCACTTGTTTTTTTACAAGATCCTGCTCACTAAAAAAAATGAAAGCGAAAAGTACAAAAAAAACTATGTCAACAATAAACATTTAAATATTCTGATTCCCCAGCTAATCTAACCCTACTCTTGGATAATAATGTTTTTGAACATGAATTGCTCTGCAATTATAAAATAGTTCGTTACATCTTCATAAGATACACACTTGTTGTATTGGTGATTTTTTTTGTCAACATAAACAACATTGCTAGAGCGATATAATAACGTATATCATGAATATCACTATAAAAAATATAGACAAATAATAATGCCAATACTCCTATAATATTAGATACTAGAATTGGTAATTTTCTACCAAGAAATACATTCACATTTTCTGACGGCCCTAAAACAAAACTAAGCATTATAAATATAAAGACTATATTTAATAATTCCATTTTCACGGGGATCAAATGTTCTATATCAAAGTAATTTACCGACAGTAAAAATATTGAAATAGCGATTAATGCGGTTATAGATGTTACCGCTGCGGATAATAAATACAATTTAACCGCCTCTTTCTTATTGCCATCGAGAAATCTCTTCGCCACCCTTGGACCAAATACCAGATTTGTAGCCTGCTGAATCAATACCAATGTCATTCCAAAGCGTAAGACTATTGTAAATTCACTGAGCGCCCCACTTTGCATATTAGTAATAACCAGCCATGAACAGATAGCTATGACTAAATACCATCCGCTGTCATTGATGAAGTAGGCTGCGTTATTTTTTATATCGGAGAATCTTATTGCAAAAGTAACTTTCCCAGACATGGTTTTCCACATATTGTTATGTGACAGCAAATAAACCATAGTAACAAGACATAAAAGCATAAAAACTAGAAGGAAACTACTCAAGTCCAGCCCAATACCCATTTCAATGAGCAATATAATAGGCAAACTAAGTGCCACACCATATATGCCTTGGAACATGTAAACCCTTATATAGTCACTTCGGGCCTGATAAATCGAAACAAAAAATGACATCATGGCCAAAAGAAAAGTGATCGCCACTAACTTAGGTATAATATCTGCATATTCGACTGGCAAAGACACGAAAATTAAAAGGTGCGCCATAGGAATTATGATTGATGCCAGCAGTATTGTAAAAACTTGTTGCGCTATATAACAATCAATATTCTCCTCTTTCATTATGCGAGATATAATAGGTGTATTGCTGCCGAATTTAGCCAGATTTACATATACCGGAATAAAAGACAGGTATAAAAAAATCTGATCAAGCTGATCAGACCGTATATTATTCTTCAACTCAATCAGAAGCCCAAGGGCAATAAACAGACTTATTAATCGAGTTATATAAGAATATATAATTGTATTTATTTTCACCAAAATTTGTACATCATTCAATATTTGCAATTAGGCCTGTTACCCAGGATTACAATTGCTGCGCTACTCTGTTATCCACTTGCGCGCATGTTCTTTATCTGCTCACCTAAACACATTTCCATGATTGCTCGATACTAGAGTTTTTTTGCATCCAGTAACTTTAGTACTCCGCTAATTTTTCCGTTAGCGTCGTGCACAAGAAGAGCTGTCACCTCATTATCAAGCATTTGTTTTTCTGCATTGGAAAATTTCTCAGCTTCACTGATCATTAAGGGTGCCATTGTCATGATATCTTTGGCATACAGCAGCAAAAGATCAGGATGATCAATCAATGCACGCCTTAAATCACCATCCGTTATTACTCCCACGACATCTTCTTCCATTATTACAACAAGCCCTAAACCACCATTTGTCATATTCAGTATAACATCACTCATGCTGCTATCTGATGTAATAGTCGGGTAATCCCGATGCATTACATCCTTCACTTGCGTCAGCAATCTCCGACCCAGACTTCCACCCGGATGGTAGACTGCAAAATCCTGGGGTTTAAACCCCCTCTTTTCAATAAGTGCTACAGCCAGAGCATCACCCATTACCAGGGTTGTTGTTGTTGAAGTCGTGGGTGCCAGATTATTTGGACACACCTCTTTTTCCACGGAGACATCCAAAAATATATCTGAATTTTTCCCCAATGTTGAATTTTTTTCTCCAGCAAAAGAAATTATTTTTACACCGAACTGCTTGAGAATAGGAATTAGACGTATTACCTCCTCCGTCTCACCACTATAAGAGATTAACAGCGCTGTATCTTCAGGCGTAATCATTCCCAAATCACCATGATATGCTTCTGCTGGATGAACAAAGAAACTAGGGGTGCCCGTTGACGCAAGTGTCGCTGCTATTTTCCGCCCAATTATTCCTGATTTACCAATACCTGAAATAATAAAACGTCCTTTAGTTTCCATTATAAGATTGGTTGCAAGTTCAAATTGTTCATCAATTAAATCTCCTGTCCTCTGCAGTGCCTGCGCCTGGAGTTTGAAGACATTCTTTCCTATATTTTTCATTTAAACTATATCACCTCAACGTCACTATTCTATGAAATCTTAATTTATCAATACAAAATTGATTTACTCAAGTAAATTCTGACAATTACGCTTCAACCAGACTCTTTACCCTACTTACTCACATTTGACCGAATACTCACTTCAATTAACTGCTTCCTGTTTGAAAAAGCCTGCTGGAAAATTACTATGAAAATTGAAAGAAAGACTGCAATTATTATAGATGTGATAATAATTAATGCCCTTGCTGGCCGACTCTTTTGGTCAGGTTCAATGGCATTATCAATGACTCTAAATGAAAACTCATTCTGGGTATTTGCAAGCATTGCACTTTTCTGCTCCTTAGATATTAAATCGAAGAGTGTTTGTCGCATTTCAGCTACTGAGTTTCTTTCCAATTCTTTATGTAAGTACATCAGGTTACTCTTACTTCTCTCAATTGCTTGATTTTTAAGATGGTTGTTTAATCTTTTCACCAAGACATTAGCCCATTCAGCTGCCGTTCTTGGATCTGTCCACTCAATCGATATGATGACAAGCCCCGTTTTTTTATTAACTGAAGAACTAAGGACACCTTCTTCAGTAAAGACACGATAGGCATCCCATAATGTGGGCTGCTTATCAATATCAGGTTCTTTCCAGCTATTACTAACTGCGTCCCATTCATCTGAAAATATAATAGGCATAAGATTCTTATCTATAATAAATCTCCACAGAAATTCACGCGATGATAACACCGCCAAATCTTGCTCCATAGAGCCGCTTCCTCCTGCAGATACACCTGCCAGAGACGCTAGCCCCCCAAGACCACTTAATGCTGATGCTAAACCGGAATTAGTTTCTTCTGATATAGGTGCCACCAAAACTTCTGCGCTATATTTATTTGGCAGATTCAGTGTTATCAATGTAGTAACGCTAGCAATAGTCATAACAATCGCTACTATAGTTTTCTTTTTTAGCCAGACCACATCCCATAAATCGAACAAATCAAATGTGCTTAATTGATTATTGTCTGCCATACGTAAATCTCTCTGAATTCTCAAATATTGCTTTCTGGTATTGAAATTATTGAAAATATACTACCGTTTTTATTCTATAATTTAGGCTCTATAAATCATGAAATGATTTTTCTCTGGGAGTTAGTCATCATAATTGGTTTCCAGCCAATTAATATAACTTCCATCCATAATAGCACGCCACCAAGATTCATTCTGCAAATACCATTGCAGCGTTTTTTTGATCCCCATTTCGAACGATTCCTGCGGATTGTAACCTAACTCACTAGTAATTTTTGTCGCATCGATAGCATAACGACGATCATGACCGGCACGATCTTTAACATAGGTTATGAGGCTTTCAGCTTTCTGACCGGAAACTTGAGGAGCATTTAGGAACCTTTTTTGCAATTCAGGATCATCTTCAAACTGCTTATCCAGTAATTCACAAACTAACTTGACGATGTCGATATTAGTCCATTCATTATTCCCGCCAATATTATAGGTTTCATTGATTCGGCCATCTCTAATAACCAGGTCTATCCCTCTGTTATGATCATCAACATAGAGCCAGTCTCGTATTTGCAAACCATCACCATAAATAGGCAAAGGCTTACCATCCAGTATATTGGCGATAATCAATGGAATCAGCTTTTCAGGAAACTGGTATGGCCCGTAGTTGTTGGAACAATTACTGGTGGTTACATTCAATCCATAGGTTTCGTGGTAAGCACGCACCAGAAAATCGGAAGATGCTTTGCTCGCTGCATAAGGTGAGTTAGGTGCATATTGTGTAGTTTCTGAGAAAGCAGGATCATTCGACTTTAGTGTTCCATAAACTTCATCGGTGGAAACATGATGGAAGCGGTGCTGTGCTCCCATCTGATCATCAAGCCATACTTTTTTTGCGGCCTTTAACAGGCTGTGGGTACCTATAATATTGGTTTGCAAGAAAGCATCTGGACCATGTATGGAACGATCAACATGAGACTCGGCAGCAAAATGTACGATGGTATCGATAGATTCGTCTCGCAGCAGGTTCTCTACTAAAGACTCATCGAGTATATCTCCATGCACAAATCGACAGCTTTTTGAATTTTCGTAGCCCACAAGATTATTGCGATTACCGGCATAGGTCAACGCATCAAGAATAATGAGGTGTGAATCAGGGTACGTACCCATCCAGTAATGGACGAAATTGGCGCCGATGAAACCAGCGCCTCCAGTGACCAACAACCTGCCGGGTTTGTATTCAGTTTTATTTTTAGTCATGATTTTTTAATTGTTTAATTATCATTGAGTAGAAGTTCTTTCAACATTTCTCTTAGTGCAACACGCCAATGATCTTGCCCAATGGATAGCGCATCACAGGTGACCGTTTTATCCAGAACGCTATAAGCAGGCCGGTGAGCAGGTACTGGATAATCTTGCGTACGAATGGGTTTAATTGCACAGCACATACTCTTTTCAAGCAGCCCTACAGCCTTCGCTTCTTCATAAATGGCAACTGCAAAATCGTACCAACTGGCAACACCTGCATCAGTCCAGTGATGTAAACCTGTCAGCTTTACGTCCATGGCTTTCCAAATTATTTGTGCCAGACCATTTGCCCACGTCGGCGTTCCCACTTGATCAGCGACGATACCCAGTTCATCACGTTCTGACATGAGTCGTAACATGGTTTTGACAAAATTCTGGCCATGACTGGAATAAACCCAGGCTGTTCTGATAATGCAGGCATCGCCTGACATGATAGACATCACTTTATCATCTCCAGCTTGTTTACTGGCACCATAAACACTCATAGGATCGGGCTTATCCCCTACGAGATAGGGGCTACTTTTTTCGCCATTAAAAACAAAATCAGTCGATACGTGAATGAGTCCTGCGTTTACTTGTTTCGCGGCCATGGCAATATTGGCAGCTCCGTCCCGGTTTACCTGATACGCAAGTTCGCTTTGCTCTTCTGCCTTATCTACAGCGGTGTAGGCTGCTGCATTGATTATCCAGTCTGGCGAAACTTCATTGACCTTTTCAAACACTGCCGATTGGTTAATGATGTCCAATTGTGTTTCATCCAGCGCAATTATCTGCACAGAGTCTGGAACTGTTCTGGATAATTCATGACCTAATTGCCCGCTTGCACCAACAACGAGGGCTTTAATCTGCTTCACTCAAACACCTCCGCATCCTTGAGCTTAACTCCACTCATATCCTTGGCAGATAACTGAGGGGGCTCACCGTTAACCAGTGGCCAATCAATAGCTAAATCCATGTCATTCCACGCTATACTTCGCTCATGCGCCGGAGCATAGTAGTCTGTGCATTTATAGGCAAATTCAGCAGTGTCAGAAGTAACATAAAAGCCATGCGCGAACCCAGGAGGAACCCATAGCATTTTTTTATTCTCTGCACTCAACAAAACCCCAACCCACTGACCAAAAGTCGGCGATTTTTTTCTGATATCTACTGCGACATCATACACTTCACCAACAACAACCCGGACTAACTTACCCTGAGTTTGTTGAAGTTGGTAATGCAAGCCCCTTAATATCCCTTGAGTCGATTTGCTATGGTTATCCTGCACAAATTCATCAGCAATTCCCTCATCGGAAAATACCTGTTTGTTCCAGGTCTCCATAAAAAAACCGCGTTCATCTCCGAACACTGTCGGCTCAATAATTTTTACATCCTCAATTGATGTTGCTATAACCTCCATGTTTTTAAGACTCTTTCAATATTTGATAAAGATACTGACCATAGCCATTTTTTTTCAGAGGTTCTGCTAGTTCCTCCAACTGCGCAGCATCGATATACTCCATGCGGTAAGCGATTTCTTCAGGACAACATACTTTTAAGCCCTGGCGTGCATCAATAACTTCAATGAAATTGGCCGCCTGTAATAATGATTCATGTGTGCCTGTATCCAGCCATGCAGTACCACGCCCTAGCAATTCCACAGACAATCTTTGTTTTTCAAGGTAAATTTTATTCACATCAGTAATTTCCAGCTCGCCGCGCACAGAAGGCTTCAGATGACGTGCAATATTGACGACCTCATTATCATAAAAATAGAGTCCGGTAACCGCATAATGTGAGCGAGGATGTTCTGGCTTCTCCTCTATATGTATAGCTTTGCCTTGCTTGTCAAAGTCAACAACACCATATCGCTCAGGATCTCGTACATAATAGCCAAATACGGTAGCGCCCTGATTACGGTTTGCTGCACGTAGCATGGTTTCGGCCAAACCGTGTCCATAGAATATATTGTCCCCCAGAACCAGGCAGACAGAATCATTGCCAATAAATGACTCGCCAATGATAAAGGCTTGAGCAAGCCCTTCGGGCTTCGGTTGTACCGCATATTGCAAATTAAGCCCCCATTGAGAGCCGTCGCCTAACAATGATTTAAATTGCGATTGATCTTCCGGTGTAGTAATTAATAAAATTTCACGTATACCAGCCAGCATTAAGGTTGCTAGTGGATAATAAATCATGGGTTTATCATAAACCGGCATTAATTGTTTACTAACTGGAATAGTCAGCGGGTAAAGCCGGGTGCCAGAACCTCCGGCAAGGATAATGCCTTTCATAACGTACCTTTATGATAACTCAATATAGCCCTACAAATGCATTGGTCATAAAAATTGAACAGACCGACGATTTAGTTTACATATGTACGGCCCTTTGGATTGCCGCGCCTATAACCCCTGCTCGCAATGACTAGATAAATCAAAAATTCTCTAAAAAATACCCGCTGAATTAAATGCGGCCACAGCAACACCCACTTGATAAAGAATTTGTGTAACATTGGTCCACAAGGTTAATGGTTTAATTCTTTCAGCATCCAGTGGAACGATAACGGTATCACCGGGTTTGATTTCCGTTCCAGTATCGTCAAAGCTCCAGAAAGAATCATTGCCTGCTACCACTTCTCCATTAGCACGAACAATATAAATTCGTTTGTTATCCGCTTTATTGGTTACCCCACCACTACGGTTAATGTACTCGTCTCTTCCTAGTACATCATCATAGATATGTGAAGTGGGGTATTGCACTTCACCTAGCACGGTAACGGATTGCGTTTTTCTGGGGATTACGAGCTTGTCACCATCCTTGACCAGCAAACTATTATTATCCAACTCAGAAAAATCATCCAGGCTGTGCTCTAGTGTATCCACCTTGTTATCTAATATTTTTTGTAAACTAATAACCAGCCTACCCGCAGCCTTAGTGCTTTTTAGTTGTTCAACCAGCGATTTACCAACCACCACTGCTTGCTGACTGCTTTGGGCTCCATCTTTTGTTTGACTGCTTTCAAGGCTCGCAGCGGCGATATCTGCTTCAAGTCGCGTAGCCAAGGTATCGATCTGTTTTTGTTCGCGTTTGCGTAATTCTTCACGCATAAACACTGCACCTTCTATAAAGGCCAAATCAGTTACGCCACCCGCCCTGCGAAGTACAGAACTCAACGTCTCACCCCTGCGGACAGCATAAATTCCCGGAAATTTGACTTCGCCTTTAACTTCAATTCTTTCACTCTCTGCCCAACGAGGTACATCCTTGATCACTAAATGATCATGGGATTTCAGCGCCAGATCTGCTGCCTCATCACCTGAAAGAATAGCGGCCAGATCTACGTCGATATGCTCGGCTTGGCGATATTGTCCACCGATGGTTTTGTAACGCGTAATTTCTGCTTTCAATAAATAAGCGGATTCCTGCAACTTCCCTGCGGCCCTAATCAGGTCACTGATTCGCATAGTCTCTTCTAGAGGATATTCACCAGGAGAATGCACCCGACCACCAACACTGACTGCCTGAACGGGATCTTTACTGGTAGCTTGAAGCTTTAACTCATCTAAAATACCTTTAATAAGGTCTACCCTGCTTCCACTGTTTTCTGTTGCTTCGCTATTGGCAGCTAAATTATCATCCTCTAATAACTTTTTAATACGTTCAGCCCGGTATTCCTGCTGAAGTTGACTTTCTTTACTGGCATTGAGTTTTTGCTCTTCGATCAGCTCATTAATCAGCTCCTCTCGACTCCGCTCAATGCTAAAAACGATAACCTCATCTC